>Ga0160422_10000329_pt1 | contig 28221 bp, 16 predicted proteins | sample Fk160mmetaG_FD_108192 | JGI IMG/M metagenome (GOLD analysis project Ga0160422, IMG submission 108192) | Marine microbial communities from the Central Pacific Ocean - Fk160115 60m metaG | ecosystem: Environmental > Aquatic > Marine > Oceanic > Photic zone | place: The Central Pacific Ocean...
ACACCTGCCGGCATCGGTAGAGTGAAGGACAGTTGACTAATCGGTCCGGGATTAACCGTGTTGTCTACTGTGATGGTCAGTTCAGTGGTGCTGCCGACACCAACCGTATCAGGAGAGAGCGCCATTTCAACGACTGGAGGCGAGGCCACACCGGCAAAGGTTATTGATGGAGCGAGAAGGAACCCTAAGAACCAGGTTAGAAAACGGGACAGGGTGAGTCTACTGGGTGATTCTGTGTGTGAGTTCATCGAAGACAGGCGCAGCCTCTGAAAGCGTGGAAAACACCTTGTTTTGCATCTGGTTTATCAACAAGCCTAATTCCTTGTTGTTAGGAGGATTCAGTGGACCCGATATGCGAGGATTTGCGGGGAATTACCTTTTTCGGGTAGGACTGGCACCCGGAACTCCGTGATTTACTGGGCGAAGGGCGGGACCGTGGAGTCAAAGCCGGCTTGCCTAACACGATAAATTGAGACAAAATACATCTCTGCAACTTGTTTCCCGTGACGCATCACTTCAAGCGTGCGCATTGATCGAAATCCATGAAAACAATGAGCCGATCAGCGACTCGCACCACCCTCCTTCCCGGTTTTACGGCGATGGAGTTGCTGGTAGCGATCTCGGTTGTGATGGTTCTTGCCGGGCTCACCATGCAGGTGATGAAAAATGGCCGCCAGAAAGCTCAGCAGGTGAGAGCTACGCAGAAAATCAAGGACCTGGGGGCTGCCTTTGTGGCCTATACCGGCGAAAATGGAGGGCTGCTGCCTCGGGAAAACCACTCGGGATCTGGCGATACGTGGCAGGCTGCGTCGGAGGAGGCCGCGAGTGAAGTTTGGTACAATGCCCTCACGTTGAATATGTCGCAAAAGTCTGTGGGTGAGATCGGGGAGGCGGGGAAGCCTCAACTCTTTTATGAGGACGGCTATCCGCTTTTTGTTCCCGGCGCACCCTATCCGAAGAGCGAAAAGAAGCTTGAGAATCCGATGTTTGCGATCGGGATGAACAGTCGACTACAACGCAGGGACAATGACACGGGAGATAAGCCTCAGGGAACATTGGCCTCAATTCAGGCTCCAGCGAGTACTGTGATTTTTCTGGAGCGTGGCATGCCGAAAGATCAGAAAGTGATTCGCTCACAGGCCAACTTTTCGGCCTCTCCGAAAGCGGGTCCGAAGGCGTTCGCCGGGAGGCATAATCAGAAGGGTCTTCTGCTATTCGCGGATGGACACGTTGAGGTCAAGTCTCCGCGGGAAATCCTGACCGGTAGCGGGCAGGTCAAAACTCTCGAAGAAGGAAGCAGCGTGGTGTGGACAAGAGATCCTGATGATGATCCCAACTGAGAAAAGTTTCTCGTCGCTACAGTAGCGCATCAGCCAGTCGTGCGTAAGCCCGCAGCGATGGCATTGATGGAAAGGAGCATTCGGGGCAGAAGGGCTTCTGCCTCCTCCTCTTCACCAGACTGGGTTTTCTGCCGCCATTCTCTCAGAAGCGAGACCTGTTGCTGATGAAGAACCTTCAGTGGTGCTTCACGAATCTCGAGAGTTTTTGCCATCCGGGGCCTTCGCTTAAGAATGTCTCCGTCATAGAGTTCGGTCAGCATTTCACGGGTTCGATTGAACTCGGCGACAATGATTTCCATGAAGCGTTCTCTCAAGGACTCGTCTTCAACCAGCGAAGAATACTGGGTCATCACCTCAAGGTTTGCCGAAGCGAGGTTAGTTTCGACGTTGGTTAAGGTGTAACCGAGGAAGGAGGATTCGCGAAATCCCTCCTTGAGTTGAAGGAAGCGTTCCGGTTGCTGGATTTTGAGAGACTCAAGAGCTGTTCCGACCCCGAACCACCCGGGCAAGTAGAAGCGCGCCTGTGTCCATGAGAAGACCCATGGGATTGCTCTGAGATCATCGATAGAGTGACCCTTTTTACCCGTTCTTCTAGTCGGGCGCGAACCAATACAGGAGTTCTCCAGCGCATCGATGGGGGTGACCTGTCGATAGAAATCAATAAACCCTTCGGAGCGGAGCAGTGTCTGGTAGGCCTCCTGACTGGCCTTGGATAAGTCCGGAAGGAAATCTTCCGCCGGATCCCTGCGGCTTTCTGGTCTGCTGTGAACTGCGGTCGTAATAGCGGTACCGGCGAGAAGAAGTTCCAGATGATAGGTGGCGTTGGCAAGGTTAGCGTATTTCTGTGCGATCGTCTCGCCTTGCTCGGTCATTCGAAACCCGCCACTCAATGAGCCATGGGGGAGAGAAGCCATGAACCAGTGTGTGGGTCCGGCACCACGGGAAATCGTGCCACCACGTCCGTGAAAGTATCTTAGCTTTATGTCATGGCGGCGTGCTACCTCTGAGAGATTTTTCTGTCCCTGATGGAGAGCCCAGGCGGCGGCCAGGATGCCGCAGTCCTTATTGGAGTCCGAATAGCCGAGCATGACCTGCTGTTCTCCCGATCGCCGTCTCTGAACGATTGGATGCCCAAGAAACAGGTCGAGAATTTCGGGAGACCGATAAAGATCGTCCATGGTCTCGAACAACGGAACGACTTCAAGTGGGCAGATAAGACCCTCAGAGGTTGGGGTCATCAGTCCGGCTTCCCGAGCAAGAAGAAAGACTCCGAGAAGGTCCGATACTTGGCGAGTCATGGAGACAATCAGGCCTCCGATTCCTGCGGGACCATTCTCTTCAAGGTGCGCTGCGATGACGCGATAGGAATCGAGGACAAGAGTTGCTTCCTTGCCTGAGTCCAGGCTGTCGTGCAGAAACGGGCGCGTGGATTGGAGCTCCGCATTGAGAAACTCTACCCGTTTTTCTTCAGGCCATTCCGCATATTTTGCACCATCTTCTACGCCGGCAGCGGTGAGTAATTGCGAAATCGCGCGATCATGAAAATCGGAGTTTTGCCTGATTTCTAGGGCAGCAAGATGAAAGCCAAAGATTTCAAGCTTATGCCTGAGCGGGCGAATATGCTGCTCCTCAATAAGCGCACACCCGTTTGCAATGATGCTTTCAGAAATTAACTCGAGATCACGACCAAGGGCTTCAGGATTTGAGTAGCCTTTGGCACCATCGATCTGGGCTTTCAGTCGGGCCGCCATGAGGCTCGCCAGATGACGCCAAGGTTCCTGGCCGACCTGATGTTGAAGCCGGCTGACGATCTCTTGATCATGGAGGGAGATTCCCAGTTCTATGATACGGTTCTGTAATTTTTCAGGAACTTCATTGTGATGAATAGAAAGCGTCAGGATCGAGGCGAGGTTGGTGATCTCCCGGTGGAGCAGTTCGAGCGCCGCATCACGGAGAAGCTCAAGAGAGCGTTCTGTCACCTCAGGAGTCACAAGAGGATGACCATCGCGGTCCCCGCCAATCCAAGTTCCAAACGACAGACTAGGGATATTTCCTGCCTCGCGCAGTTTCTCCAGTGGAAATCCGGCGTCGCGCCATGCTTCCGTAAAGTGCAGGTCGAGGCGATTCAGGGACGCAGGGAAGAGGTCGCGGAGATAGTGAATGGCCTCATTGAGCTCATGGTAAATGTCGGGGCGAACAAGGTGGATTTCTCCCGTGCGCCACAAGCTCTCCAGCGCGGTAACCATTCTCTCGCGGATTCGCCGGCGCTCCCGCTCCGTGTATTTGGGATATTCGCTTCTTACCAGCTGGTTGTAGAGCGCGCGGAGGCGTTCGCGGATGGAACTTCGCTTGGCCTCAGTCGGGTGGGCAGTGAGGACAGGTTGGACGTTCACATCTCCAAGGACCTTGATAATATCATCGGGGGAGAGTCCAGCCGCAGTCATATCCTTCAGCGCGTGGGGCCAGAGACCGCGGATGGAATCGGCTCCCAGTTCTTTTTCTCGCTCCCGCCTGATGGCGGAGGCCACTCGTTCCTCGACCATGTTGAGGAGCTGGAACCCCACCGAATATAGCTGCTGCGTGCCCTTGGGTAATTCGCCCTCCGGAACCTGCCCGCTCCATGGAATGTAGGGTATAAGCTCATCTTCACCGAGAGACTTCAATGCGTCAGAGAGACAGGAAATCAGGTAGGACAGGGTCTCGTCGATCAGGTCGAAGCCTTGAACTCGCAGTTCATCCCGGGTGGTATTCGAGGAGGTCATCGGCAGGGAATTGAAGCCCCCTTCCGCCTCTAAGTGAAGTGTTCTCTTTCAAAGGGCGCAATTTGGATCCTGACAGGTAGAGTATGAAAATGCTCGCGTCGGGCTACTGCATCTGGAAAATTGCCAGACATACTGCAAAATGAAACACATAGTCGCTCTCGCAATTTCTCTTACTCTTCCTGTCAGCTCGCTTTCTGCAGAGCACCATGAACTACCGAAGCCCGATAAGGACGGATGGATCACTCTTTTCAATGGAAAGGACCTCACCGGGTGGAGTGGTAGCCCTGACGTATGGAGGGTAAAAGAAGGATACATCTCGGGGCAGATAGACAAACTGAAGGGAGGCAATACTTTTCTTATCTACCAACATGCATTCGGTGATTTCGAGTTGGAGGCCGAATGGGTGCTGGTGGACGGTAAAGGGAATAGCGGTATCCAAATCCGATCGAAACAGTCTGAGATTGGAGCCAACAAATGGGTGGTCAGTGGATATCAGGCGGATATCGGAAACGGATGGCATGGAAAGCTCTATGAGGAAAGAGGCCGTGGTGTGCTTGCGGGTACTTATAAAAATAAACCTACGATCAAGAAAGACAACGGGTGGAATAAATACCTGATTACAGCAAAGGGATCGAAGTTGACGCAGGAGCTTAATGGCGTTGTTACCATCGAGTTTGATGACAAGGATCCGAAGAAGAGCGCTTCAAGCGGGGTCATTGGATTGCAGTACCACTCCCCCGGGGGATTCGAGGTTCGATTCCGTAATATCAGAATCAAGCCGTCCAAATAATTCGTCAGCGTCATTCGATTAGGGGCATTTTTTGGGCCAGCAGCGAACGAGGAATTTCATCGTTCGATTGAACTGCAAATGCTTCTAGCGAACATCGATGGCCACGTTGTCAATTGACCAGCCACTGAAAGAGTCGCCACTGGCGTCACTGGTAAACCAGAATTCCAGAATGATTTCTTCTCCCAGAGCCACAGGGGAGAGATCTTCACTCAAGGGCACCCAGTCGGAATCAAAGATGGAAGGGTCAGGGTTGATGTTGGCCAGAATCCTTCTATCTCGGGCTCTCAGAACCCGTATTCCGAAGAGGTCACCGAGTCCGTCTGCATCACGATAGTGGTCCAACATGAGAGTGGCTCGCGTAAAGTTTCTGTCGGTCAAGTCTATTGCGGGAGATCGTAGAAAGATATCGGCATTATCTCCGTAGTTGCCGAGGTTGGTAGTGAAGGCACGGGTGGATAGGTCAGCTCCAGTAGAGGGTCCGGTGCTGGCATCGGGTCGTCCAAGTTGCCATGCGGTTTGCTGATTAGCGTTATTAGATCCTGCTGTCCATCCGTTCGGTCCTGACTCAAAGTCCTCGAGGAAAATCGGGGGTGAATCCCTTTCTACGATAACCATGAAGAGTTTCTCTTCGGGGGGACGGGGGAAGATCTCTACGTTAAGGGGGGCAGTGGCCGGAATCTTCTCCTGCCAGACGCGCCAGCTAGCGGGGTCTCCATCGCTGACAGGATCGGAGCTTGCGAGAATGTCATATACCTTGCCTTGATGGCTCTCAAAGGAGAACTCAAGGTTCTGCCCGAGGTTGCGGATGCTGAATTGGCTCTCCGCAGACATGGTGCTTGAGATCTCAATGTTATCAATGAGAAGGGTTTGAGTGGCATCGCCCACCCGCGCCGAAATAACGAAGGAGTAAGAGTCGTCAGGTGTGAAAGAGCCGGTGTTGATATCAATGAATTCGGCATTGGTATCGAAGCCGGTGGTAATGAAAGTGGCTCCGGTGGCAGGGTCCCATGTGACAGCAACGCTACCCGAAACACTAGCCCCATCCCGGAGAATGGGGCCGTTTAAGAACGCCAAGTTCCCTGCATCTGCTCCCCGTGTCTTGCCCGAGATACTCAAACCCTGTTCGGTGTCAAAGTTTCGCCACGTGTCGACTTCAAAAGATAGATTTTCAGTGACACCATCTTCCCGTTGCATTCCCTCTTCACCGGATCCAAGTATTCCCAGAGGCGCATTGCCGTAGTTCAGAGAAAATCCATCTGCCGGAACATCTTGGAGCGGGCCATCAACGATCGTAACATCAAAGTTTGCGGTCCAACCCCCGGCTGATCCGCCGAGAGCAGGGATCGAGAAGCTCGATCGATCTAGTCTCTGGCCATCAACGGTCAGGCGGAGTTGACCATTCTCCACGCTGGCTGCGGCACCAGCGATGACGGTGCCGTCACCGAGGTCAGTGGTGCCATTCGGGAAGCGGTCAAAATCCTGATAGTAGCGGGTCGGAGGAGCGGTGTAGAGGGTGGGATTTCGGCCCATTACAATTTCCACATTATCTCCCATGCTGTCCCCGTCCGTATCAGGGTTGTTCGGGTCGGTTCCCGGTTGCTGGTTATGAATAAAGGGCAAAGTTGGGTTTTCCACGCCGTCAGGCAGCCCATCACGGTCACTGTCGGCGTTCAGGGGGTCTGTGCCCGTGCGCGAAGAGCTTAGAAAGATGCCGGTATTATCCTCGACACTATCGATGAGCCCGTCCCTGTCGGTGTCCGCATCCTGAGGGTTTGTTCTGAGGTCGCGTTCCCGGGAGTTACTCAAGCCATCCCCATCAGGATCTCCGAGAGATCCGTGAGGTCCGTCCCTTGCTCCCGGAGAGGTTTCTCCAATGGTTCCGTCATCGTCGGGATCAAGGGAGTTCGAAATTTCATAGGAATCAGAAAGACCATCGTTGTCGCGGTCAGCAGGAGCGCCAGTATCAATGATCAGATTGTCGATGAAAAGGTCCTGATTAGCTCCTCCCACCCGGGCTGAAATAATGAACGTGTAAGAATCATCACCTGTGAATTCGCCAGTGTCGATAGCGGAGAATTCCGCATTTGTTTGCAAGCCGGTAGTTCTGAACAACGCGCCACTGGTCGGGTCCCATTCAATTTCCACGGTGCCACTTACCCGTTGCCCGTCGTTCAAGATGATGCCGTTGGTGAAAGCGAGTTGGCCCACGTCCAAACCATTGCTTAATCCGGATATGTTAACCCCCTGCTCGGGATCCCCATTCATCCACGTATCGACCTCGAACGAGAGATTTTCGGTCACCGCCGGACGAGACCTCATGCCTTCCTCTGCGGCACCGCGGTCGCCCATCGGGGCATCCCCGTAGTTAAAGGAGAATCCATCTGCTGGTGGATTGAAATTGATACTGTCATTGATCTCGATGTCAAAAGAAGCTCTGAAACCGAGGGAAGAGCCTTCGAGAGCGGGAATCGAGAAGCTGGCGAATCCACTGGTCCCTCGATCCCGCGTAAGTTGTAATCGCCTATTTTGGACGCTGGCAGTTGACCCTACGATCACACTGCCATCGCGAAGATCGGTGGTGCCATTTGGATAAGAATTAAAATCCTGCTCGTAGGTGGCGGCGGGCGCCAACTCCGAAATCCACAGGATGCAAAATACCAACAGAAGCATCTGCGCAAGATGGATTCCAGGTGCATTCATGCGGTGAGTCCAGAGAGGGGGGTATCGGCGAGATTTAAAGACGTCCAGTCTGCTTGGCAAAGTAAAATGACCTACCACAAGCGGGTATGGGTTGACTATGACCAAGTCAGATCCCAGAGATAATGAATCCATATGCCAGTGCTCTCTGCGATACGCAAAGACTGAGCTTGATCAATCCAGTGCTGATTAGGACATGATTTCCTTTACGATCTTGCCGTGAACGTCCGTGAGGCGGAAGTCACGGCCCTTGAATCGGAAGGTTAGATCTTCGTGATCGATGCCGAGCAGATGTAGAATTGTTGCTTGGAGATCGTGAACGTGAACTGCGTTTTCGGTTACGTTGTAACTGAAATCATCGGTCTGGCCATGGATCATTCCCGGGCGAATTCCTCCGCCCGCCATCCACATCGAGAAACAGGCTGGGTGATGATCTCTGCCAAAGTTTCTGTTGCGAGTTTGGGCGTAGGTGGTCCGGCCGAATTCTCCACCCCAGATGACAAGGGTTTCTTCGAGCATGCCACGTTCCTTAAGATCTTTCAGCAGAGCTGTGGTAGGCCGATCTACCGAGGCGATCTTTCCCCTGATGGCGTTGGTTATTCCATCGTGATGATCCCATCCTCGGTCATAGAGCTGGATAAAGCGAACGCCTGCCTCGGCGAGGCGGCGAGCCAGAAGGCAGTTGGAGGCAAAGGAAGCCTTGCCTGGTTGCACTCCGTAGCTTTCAAGAACATCCTTTGGTTCCTGCGAGAGGTCCATCAGTCCTGGCACTGAGCTTTGCATGCGGTAGGCAAGCTGGAAGGCATCAATGCGGGCTTCTATTTCGGAGTCGCCAGACTGCTCGTGCTTGAGCTGGTTGAAAGCATTGATTCGATCGATCGTTTTCTTACGGTTCAGATCTGACATCCCTTTCGGATTGGAAAGGAAGAGGACAGGATCTCCTGAAGACTGGAATTTAACGCCCTGATGCCTGCTGGGAAGGAATCCATTATGCCAGTAACGGGATGGCACGGGTTGTCCTCCACCCGAGAGAAGGACGATAAACGCGGGCAGGTTTTCGTTGGTGCTGCCCAATCCGTAACTGAGCCAGGAGCCCATGCTGGGCCGCCCTGACAAGGGGCTCCCGGTCTGCAGGAAGGTGACAGCCGGATCGTGGTTTATCGGATCGGTAGTGGCACCTCTGATCATGCAGATATCATCCGCGATCTCGGGCAGGTGCTTGAAAAGAGTGTTCATATCCATTCCCACCTGCCCACACTTGGCAAACTCATGCTTTGAGGCCATCACGTTGAGAGATCCCTGTCCGCTGGTCATGGTTGTCAGTCGCTGGTTGCCGATAATCTCGGGGGGAAGGGGCTTTCCATCCCAGCGGGAGAGTCCGGGTTTCGGATCGAAGGTTTCCAGTTGAGAGGGGCCTCCTGACATATGTAGATAGATCACCCGCTTGGCTTTCGCCTGAGGGCTGGTCCTGCCCGCGCCTTCTGCAGCCAAAACTGACGGAGAGGAGGTAAAAAGATCAGAGAGAGCAGCAGCGCCGAGTCCGCATGAGGTGCGGCCAAGGAACGTTCGTCGCGTGAGATAGTTCTGATATTCGCTCATGATCTATTCACGGGAGATGGTTTCATCAAGGTTCAGAAGGATACTTCCAAGAGAAGTCCATGCGGCCAGTTCGATAGGGTTGTAATCAGGGGCTGGAACGGATTTTCCGTTTTTGATGAACTCGCTGGCGCGCTCGGGATGAGTCTTAAACTCCTCTCTCTGCTCGGACAGGGTATCGGTGAGGATATGTATTTCTCTGTCATTCGGCGCCCGGGAAGTTGCCATCATGAAGGCAAGACGGAGGCGCTGGTAGTCGCTTTCCTCCTTCCACGATAAAACCCGTTGGGCGAATACCCGAGCAGCTTCCACAAATGCCGGGTCGTTGAGGGTGACGAGTGCCTGGAGCGGTGTATTAGTACGGGGCCGGTTGACGGAGCAAAACTCACGGCTGGGCGCATCGAATATCTGGAAGCTGGGATAGAGCATGGTCCGCCGCCAGAAGGTGTAGAGTCCTCGCCGATAGAGAGATTCGCCTTCGCTCTCTTTCCACCCTTTTCCAATGCTGCTGAGGTAGTTTGCAGGTTGGTAAGGAAAGACGGAGGGGCCGCCAATGCTTGGATTTAGGAGACCGCTGATTGATAAGGCAGAGTCCCGGATTTCCTCGGCAGAAAGTCGGAACCGGGGAGCGCGACAGAGGAAACGATTATCGGGATCCTGATTCTCGTATCGCTTCCTGTTAGTCGACGACTGTCTGTAGGTCGAAGAGCTTATTATGAGTTTCTGGAGCCTCTTGATGTTCCACCCGTGCTCGACGAAATCAGCGGCTAGCCAGTCGAGGAGCTCAGGGTGACTGGGGCGCTCTCCTTGAGTGCCGAAGTCCCCGAGAGTTTTGACGAGTCCATTACCAAAAAGCTGCTTCCAAAGGCGATTAACGATTACCCTTGAGACGAGGGGATGGCTGGGGTCTGTAAGCCAGTAGGCCAGCCCCAGCCGGTTGCGGGGTTGGTTGTTGGGCAGGCGGGGAAAGATGGCTGGTACGTCCGGTTCAACTTCCTCACCCGGTTGACGGAAGTCGCCGCGCATCAGGACGTGAGCAGGTTTGCGGGTTTTCATTTCGACCATTACCATGGTGGTGGGGAGTGATTTGTCGACCTGCTCGAGTTCTTGTCTACTGCTCGCTACCCCGGACTCCAGTTTGCGGAAGAGGTCACGTGACTCCGGGTGCACATAGTTAACGAAGTAGCTGAAGAGCTTTTTTTGCTCGCTCTCGGAACGCTCTCTCCCGGGCTTGGCAGCGAGGGCCATGATATCGTCGGGAGCCGGATTCCATTCTCCGTCAATCTTGTATTTGGTGCCCAGATAGAATCCTAATGCAGCCTGTTCGTTGGTATCGAGAGCGCGGTCATAGACGAGGACTTCGGCGAAGTCTGCGGCAGTCTTCTCTGCGCCGGCGTTATTAGCTCCAATGGTGATGGCCTTGTTCTGAAAATTGGAAAGACTCACTCCTCCGCCTCCGCCGTCTTTTCCATTGAGACGGAAACGAGTGTCATTGTTGGCGCCCTGCTGCGTAATAATAGCCACTACCGGAACGGCCCGTTTAAGATCCGCATTACCGATCATGTCAGCTCCATAGCCATTGAAGCTCAACTTGTTCTTGTCATGCTGCGTTTGGCCCTCGGTTTTCCAGAATGCGCGGCGTTTTCCCTGAGACTCGTCGCCCCACATGAGAGCCATCTGGTGCCGGGCGAGGTCGTTAAATTGAAGGACGACTACCATAGTAAAGTCACCGCCAAGATGCTCGGCTCCTGATTGCGTACGAAGAAAGTCCTTCTTTCCATCAAGGCGGATGGCGGGATATCCATTCAAAGCCCTGCCGAACTGCTTGGGTTCACCAGTAGCCACGGCGTTACGGTTGTTTCCAGAAAGGTCCGGCCATTCCCTGACTAATCCGCCCGGTGCGTCGAAGGAGCCCGCATCAAGGTGAAGCTGCAAACCATTTTTAACGGGTAAAACCTCAGTCTCGGGCAAGGTGAGGGATGTGACCCATTCGCTGAGAGCTGGGGCAAGCTCACCCGAGGGATTGGTGAACTCTGGTCGTTCTCGAGCGGCCTTTAGTTGCGCAGTTCTGGATTCGAGAAGCGATTGAATGTCATTACGCTTCTGCTGGTGAGGACCCGTGCGAACCTTGAGAAGCGGGGGCAGAGGTTTGTTGTGGTATCCGCTTCGCCCTCCGGCTCCGATTTCTCCCTCTACGCTATTGAAGAACGCATAGAGCTGATAGTATTCCTTCTGAGAAATGGGATCATATTTATGGTCGTGGCATTGTGCGCATCCAACAGTGAGGCCAAGAAATACCTGTCCTGTCGTATTAGCGCGGTCGACAGCATAGGTAACATAAAATTCATCCGGGTCGGCCCCTCCCTCCTCATTGAACGTAACGCAACGGTTGAAGCCGGATGCAACTCGAGTCGTATCGCTGGCATCCGGGAGCAGATCGCCCGCCATGTTTTCCACGATAAAACGGTCATAGGGTTTATTGCTGTTGAAGGAGTCTATGACGTAATCCCTGTAGAGCCACATGGCGCGCACGGAGTCGTTGTGATAGCCGTTGGTATCTCCGTAGCGGGCGAGATCAAGCCAGTCCTGAGCCATGCGCTCTCCGTAATGGGCAGAGTTGATCATCGTATCGACGAGATCGGAATACTGTTTCGGAGAGAAGGAGGTGTTTGTGTTTGCTCTTTCCGCCAAGGGAACTTCGAGAAAGGGCGCAAACCGTCGCAGTTCATTGAGGTCTGGTGGCAGACCGCGAAGGTCGAGAGAGATGCGTCTTATGAGAGTTTCGGGGCTGGCCTCGGGAGAGGGTTCCATTTTGTAGCGTTCAAGCTGTGAGAGGATAAAATGGTCTATGGGATTGCGCGCCCAATCCTCTTTATTCACAGCTGGCACCTTGGGTTTTTCTATCGCTCGGAAAGACCAGTGTAGTTCGTACTCTGCCCCATCTTGGACCCAGCGTCTGAGCTTCGCCCTGTCTTCTTTAGTGAGGCTTTTTCTGAACTCGGGTGGCGGCATCATTTCATCGGGATCTTCAGAAAAGATCCGATGAATCATCTCACTCTCCTCAAGGTTCCCTGGAACTATCGCGCGTGATCCGGATTTCAATTCGCCTGTTGCTGCTTCCCGAATATCGAATCGTAGCCCGCTTTTTCTGGTCTTGGAATCAGGGCCATGGCAGGCGTAGCAGTGCTCAGCCAGGAGGGGTTGGATGTCCCGATTGAAGTCACCAGCAGCAGGAATTGCCGATAGGATCAGGCAGGCGGATGCGGTATTCAGTACGAAGCGCGTCCGGAGAGAAGACATGACGTGATGCTACCGTGGAGCGCCGGCTGTGGAAGGGAAAACCTGCATTGAATCGGGTGACCCAATGAAATCAACTTTGAGAAATACTCGTATTACTTCTTGCTCCCGGTCTTGTGCTTGTTGAACCACTGATAAAGCTCCGGCGTTGCGTAGGCGGCAGACCAGCTGTTATGCCCGACATGTTGAAGGGTCGTGAATCGCACCTTTTTTCCTCCAGCCTTGCGGATGGCTTTGACCATCTCATCAGAGTGACGATAAAGGACAGCTGTGTCTTCGGTGCCATGAAACACCCAGATTGGTACGTCGATTAGTTTGGCAGCATCTGCCAGGTTGCCGCGCCCACAGATAGGTGAAACCGCAGCAAAGCGATCTGGATTTTCCGCCGCCATTTTCCACGTTCCATATCCTCCCATGCTGAGACCGGTCAGGTAGATCCGGGTGGTGTCGACCGGGAACGTGCTGGCAATATGATCCAAGAGCTTGAGGACGCCTGCTTGCTGATCGTCATCGGTCCACCTGCTCTTGGCAGGGCATTGGGGAGCAATGAGGATATAGGGAAGGTTGTCGCCGCGCTGCGCCATCCGAGGAGGTCCCCACTTGGCAACAATGCTCAGGGGGCCCCGGCTTTCACCCCGTCCGTGAAGAAAGAGCATGACAGGCCATTTTTTTTTGGAGGAAGGGTCAAATTCTTTTGGGAGGCAGAAGAGGTATGAAATTGTTTGTTCTGCAGAGACCTTGAATGACTGTTCGCTGACTTTGCCGGGCAATGGCTGTTCGGCGTTAAGGTTGCTGCATGCGAGGAGTGCTAGTGCACATTTCAGGAGAGGGTTGTTTCGCATCGTTTATCAGATTAAGTAGATCCGGATACGATCCTTTAATAAGGCGGTTGTCAGTTCCAAAAGAACAATGGTCTTGCTTATAAAACGGGGTGCAGTAGGCTGCGCTTTCCGGATTTCCTGTTCCTTGAATCGAAATAAAGGTCATTAAAAAGGCTTCCTACGTCCGGCCTGCGTGAGTGGGACATTAACCAACCCGATGTTGCTTGTAGTTCGGCTTTGCCAGCTATCCCTGTCCCAGAGATTGGAATTAGAATATAATGAACCCAACTTCGTTCGAGGCGCTGCAATTTCCAGCGCCGATTCAACGTGCTCTCAGTGAGCGTAATTATAGCTCGCTCACGCCGATTCAGGCCCAAGCACTGCCTCCTCTTCTTGAGGGGCGAGATCTTCTGGGCTGTGCTCAGACAGGCACGGGAAAGACCGCTGCGTTTTCGCTCCCAATTCTGGATGTCCTCTATGACGACCCACAGAATATCCAGCCGCGAACTGCAAGGGCTCTTGTGCTGACTCCGACCCGGGAGCTTGCAAATCAGGTAGGTGAGAGCCTGCGTACTTACGGCAAATACATGGATATCTACCATGCCCTTGTCTACGGAGGAGTGGGGCAGGGACCTCAAGTAAGTGCCATGAGACGAGGGGTCGATATTCTGGTAGCCTGCCCGGGACGCTTGCTGGACCTTGTGGAGCAGGGGCATATCGATCTCTCTGAAGTTGAATTTTTTGTGCTCGATGAGGTTGATCGAATGCTGGATATGGGCTTTCAGAAGGATGTCACCAGAATTGTGGACATGCTCCCCGGGGAACGACAGTCACTGTTCTTTTCGGCGACAATGTCCAAGCAAATAACGAGCCTCGCTCAGACCATCTTGCGTGACCCGGTAACCATCTCGATTGAGCCTGAAAAAACCACGGCTGAGGATGTTCGCCAGGAACTGTGCTTCCTTGAAAGATCGAATAAGCGTTCTCTTCTCGTGCATCGTTTGAAGCAGCAGGGTGAGGAAGAGCTTTCGATCGTCTTTGCTCGGACCAAGTATGGGTCCGACAAGTTGGCTCGTTTCTTGAATCAAAGGGGTGTTAAGGCTGAGGCGATCCATGGAAACCGCTCCCAAGCTCAGCGAGACCGCACCTTGAAAAGGTTTCGCGATGGTAATCTTCCGGTTCTGGTAGCGACCGACGTCGCTGCGCGGGGTGTAGATGTAAAGGATGTCACCCTCGTTGTAAATTTTGATTTACCTAACGAACCGGAGGCCTACATACACCGCATTGGACGGACTGGTCGGGCAGGAGAAAAGGGTTCTGCTGTTTCATTCTGCTCTGACGAGGAATTGGAGTTTCTCCGGGCGATTGAAAAATTGATCCAGCAAACCATTCCAGTCTCTGCTGATCATGAATGGCACCATGCGGGTCTTGCCGTTCGTCATGCAAGGAAACTCACGGGAGGAGGAAATCGTGGAACAAAGAAGAAATCCGGACGTGGGAATCGTCGGCCACAGGGAAGAAATCGCCGTCGCCGACAAGGTCGCTCGAAGTCGTCAGTGAAACGCTGATTCCTCCAGATTGAAGCAGTAGCAGGGCATGGCCCTGAAGCGTGCTAGTGATGGAACTTCAATCGATGGCGGCCCTCTGAGTCGAAGTCGAGGGTGATGGTGTCGGGTCTGACCTCACAGTTTTCGTTGTCAGCGAGCTCTCTGGCGAGGTCTGAGCTGACGAACAGGGTCTCCAGATGCAGAGTGTTGGGAATGAACATCCATCTCTGCTCCCCATAGCGCTCACTCATACGCCGGACAACCTCCTGTTCATCCTTCAAGGTGCATGGAATCGCCATTCGGCGCATATCTCCGGTCGTGAAGACGTTGGTAAAGGTCTTTTGCTCATCAATGGAGTCTCGCAAGCGGCGGGTGATAAAGTCTGCCAGACCCACCCCGATGGCATTACCCTGGCTTGCCGGGGAAAGGGCGAGAGCACCAATTGCCTGAATTCGTGGGCGAATAAGATCCTCGTAACCATTGACTCCTCGATATCCGATAACGTTGGTGTCCATTCCAGTTCCACTGAAAGTTTTTCCAATTTCACTTACGATCAGAACGTTGAGTTCATCAACGGGCAGGGAGGGAAAATAAGAGCGATGCCTTTCGAGGAGGGCAGGCTCACGATTCAGAATGTCCTCCGGGCGCACTGCGTGCACCTCTGCGGTCCTGTCGAAACCGTCCTCCAATAGGGCTAGACCTCCATAGATCTTGCCAGAATTGATCACACATTCCCCCATTTCAAGCAGCATGTCCTTCATTGTGGGAGTTGGTGCGGAGTGAAAAGTTTCTGCGGAGTTTATCTTTCCCATACCCACGACCATCATCTTGGTGAGTCCACTTTGAACTGGTCCTGAAAAACATGTGTGGAGTTTGATACGATTGAGAACAAGAACACCGGATGCCTCGAAGCAATGTCGATCCATCCAAACCTTTCCTGTTTCCACTTCCCCGATCTGGACAACCTCCATGCTCGATCTGATCTCCATTCCAGTGGCTTCCTCAGTCAGTCCGAGAGAGCGGACCATGGCAAGCTGCCCTTCTGAGGTGGCCCCGTTGTGTGAGCCCATGCATGGCGCGAGAAACGGGATGGCGCCGTTTTTGCGGAGCCAATTTCCGGCAGCCCGGGTAATGGCAACAATATTGTCGATGCCACGACTTCCTGCCGTGATGGCTACTTCACCCCCTGGAGGAGGTAATCCGAGAGAATCCAGTTCCCGGTAAACCCGCGACTCCAGATCGGTTAGCGGGTTCGAAATGAGTTTTTGGTGAACTTGATGGACCTCCATTGCTTGTTTCTCCGGTGGCCGAGAATGGCAGGGCGTTAGTGACGGGTGAAGGATTGATTTACTCGCCAAGTCACGAGATGGCATTCAGCCTGTCTGGATATGCGCTTTCTTCGGATTGTAGTAGCGATTGGGCTGTTTTCCTCCATATCCAATGGGGCAGGGAAGCCAAATGTCCTGTTCATTGCGGTGGACGACCTTAATGACTGGGTCGGATGCCTCGGGGGGCATCCGCAGGCGAGGACCCCGCACATTGATGCCCTCGCAAAGAGGGGGACTCTTTTTGAGCAGGCCCATTGTGCGGCTCCACTGTGTAGTCCATCGAGGACATCGGTCATGATGGGCCTGAGGCCCTCGACCACGGGTATTTATGGGAATCTGAACTGGTTTCGCGATATGGCGCCTTATCAAAACTGGGTGACGCTTCCTCAGTATTTTCGTGCGCATGGGTACGTCGCATGGGGCGGCGGGAAACTGTATCATCAGCCTCACGGCAAATTTTCTGATCCGGAATCCTGGAGTCACCAATACAGCTCCAGAATGGGGACCCCGCATCCACCTGCGGATCTACGCTATCGACACGGGTTGAAACAGGAATTCTCCAACCCCATTCTTGCCCGTCTCATCGACTGGGCTCCCATCGAGCAATCCCTTCAGCAAACGGCTGATTGGAAGACCGCTGAGGGTGCGGCTGGCTTCCTGAAGCAGAATCACCAGAAGCCATTTTTTCTCGGATGCGGGATCTATCTGCCGCACCTGCCCTGGTATCTGCCCCGGGAATATTTCGAGATGCATCCCCTCGAAACGATTCAGTTGCCGCTCCATCGTCCCGACGACTTTGAAGACATCCCTGAAGCGGGACGTCGCATGGCGGCAAAGGACGGGGCAATCATTCGTAACAGCGGTAAATGGAAAGAGGCCGTGCAAGCCTGTCTCGCGGCCGGGTCCTTTGCCGATGCCTGTGTAGGCCATGTCCTGCTCGCCCTGAGGAAAAGTCGTTACGCTGACAATACCATCGTTGTCCTGTGGGGAGATCATGGCTACGATGTCGGTGAGAAGAAATTCGCCAAGTCCGCACTCTGGGAGCAGAATACCCGCACGCCCCTGATCATCAATCTTCCGGTGGCACTGGGAGGTAACCGGGAAGGACGCTCCTGCAAGCGCCCGGTAAGTCTTCTTGATCTTTATCCAACGCTTGTCGATCTCTGTGGCCTGCCTCCGAATCGTAGGCTCGAGGGGCGAACGATAGCACCGCTCGTGCGCGACCCGGAGATCGAGTGGAATTACCCTGCAGTGATTACTCATTCGCCCCACTGGCATGGCCCCAATCACGCGGTACGCTCTGAGGCTTTTCATTATATTCATTATGGGAGAGGCGGAGAGGAACTATATGACGTGTCCAAAGATCCAAGCCTGTGGCATAATCTTGCACGAGATCCAAAATACGGGAAGATTAAGGAAGATTTGAGGAAGTGGATCCCCAAAAAAAACGCGCCACATTTTCGCGCAAATCAATAGCAGCGCTGGGGATGCCGTTTGACTGGGAGAGCCTTTCCCATAAGACTCCGCCATGGCGAGATTAGACTATCCCGGAAGGCTGGGGATCTTTTCGGCGCTTGCGATGATGGCTGTAGGGGTGTCACCTGCGCAGACAGGCCTCGATACTCTGGAGGGCAGAGCGAGGACGTCTAAGCTTCGTCTCGAGACGGTTCCAGCGCGGTGGGTGGTCAGAGCTACTCTTCAGACGGGTGCAAGATTCGGCATAAGGGTTATCAGTGCTCCGCCAGACTTTGAAGTTCGTATTGTGGTGAAACCTGATGCGGACAAACCAGAGCCCTTTGCCAGAGTGGTAGCGCGGGCGGGAAAGTGGGCGGTGGAAGAGATTGGCGGACTGAAGGGAATCTATCAGCCGTGGGAAGCTCCTTTCTCCTATGAGATTGTCGCCCAACTTCTCAGTGAGGCGTGGCCACCTTGCTATGCGCGGGGTGCTGAGCACACGCTGAGCAAGCGGATAGGCGACACGATTGTGGTAAGGTCACCCCTTTCGCCGTCGCAGAAGATGAAGGCAGAGTCGTTTCTTCGGAAATCGAGCGGAGTTCCGGCGGAACCCGGAAGTGAACTGGCGCAGAACCTCAGAGAAATACGTCGTCGTCTTTCAGAGGGGAATCAGTTGAGAGTGAACGAGTCGACAGGGTTCATGGAGCGAAATACGGTGGGGCCGCTTGATCTTGAGTATAGCGGGGTAGAATGGCTCGAGGAGTCACCAGAAATCCCTCTTATCAAGTCGTATCCTGATTACAGTGCCCCTCTTCCTGCGGACCGGGATGGCATTGTTATGATTGGGCGGTCCGGATCGTGGCGACCCGGTTACCCGGAAATGGAACCCGGAGGGCAGCTTCTGAATATTGACACGGGAAAGATTATCCGCATTCCTTTCGCTGGTGGATCCTGTATTCCAGGATGCTTTACGGACCAACGAACCAAGGTGGTGGTGAGTGCGAACGCAAAGGATGGCTCGGGAGTAGAATTGTTTCTGGTAGATCTATTGCAGGGCACACAGATGTCCCTTGGGGGTGATACCCTGTCAGGAGGGCTATGTCGAAGCCCGGCGCTTTCCCCCGACGGACAGACGCTGGCACTGGTCTATTCAAAGGAACCGGGGAGAGATCAGGTTTATCTTCTGTCCTCGAACGAAGGTGATCCTCAGCCCCTTGGAGGGCCCATGGATATCCGGAACCTCTCATGGATGGGTGATGGAATGGGTCTTGTTCTTCTTGTTGGTGAAGCCGGTCAGAGGGGAGAGGAAAGCTCTGGAATGCGAATCGTGCGGCTGGGGTTGGCAGGGGCAATGTCCGGGATTCGAAGCGATACCGGGGCTTTTGCGACGGTGGCAGGTAAAAATTCCCAGCGTATCCTTTTTCTGGGGAGCGACCAACTCTGGTATACTTGCGGTCTGAATGGAAAGGGTGTGTCGAGGGTGGGAAACGGCTTGAAAGGCCTTGCTGATCCAGCGGTTAATCCCGAGGGAACTCACGCCGTGATGATTGAACGAGATGCAGAGGGACACACTTGGCCGATCATAGTTGATCTCGTCAGCGGGAAAAGATTTCCGATCGAGGTAGAGCCGGGTCGTTGGCTTAATCCGGTATGGAGGTAGATCAGGAAATCACATCCCAGACCGGTCTGCCACTTGAGATCGGAACGGGGCGATCCTGAAGGTCGTGGATCATGGTGTCAGGGGCAATGCCGAGTAATTGGTAGATGGTTGCGGTCAGGTCTTCCGGAGTAACCGGATTCTCTTCCGGGGCGCTGGCGGTTTTGTCGGATTTTCCGTAGACGAATCCTTTTTTCACTCCCCCGCCGGCAAGGAGAACGGAGTAGCATTGAGGCCAGTGATCACGGCTCACGTTTTTATTGATCTTAGGCGTGCGTCCGAACTCGCCCATCCAGACCACAAGAGTCTCATCGAGCATCCCCCTTTGATCCAGATCCTCCAGAAGGGTAGGGAGAGTCTGATCAGTAATCGGAAGGTGGTATCCTTCGACAATGGGATACATGCGGGTGTTGTCGAAGCCATGAGTATCCCATCCACCATCGTTGATCCTGCGACCTCCAATGCTGCTCGCAAAATAGACGGTAGTAAACTTCACTCCGCTTTCGGCAAGACGTCGGGCAAGGAGACAGCCTTGACCGTAGGTGGTGCGTCCGTAGCGGTCACGCAGCCACTCCGGCTCCTTACTCAGGTCGAACGCATTGCGGGCGCGCTCTGAGTTAAGCATGCGCAGGGCCCGGTCGTAGTATTGATCCATGCCACGTGCTTCGGCGGAGCGATCCATCAGGCGCGATTGCCGGTCAATCAGTTTCTGGAGTCCGCGCCGGTGATGGAGGCGGTCAATGTCGAGACCATGTGGAAGGCTGAGTTCCGGGAGGCGAAAGTCCTTGGAGTTTGGATCCCGGGGAATAAAGAGGGGGTCATGCTTCTTTCCGAGGAAACTTGCATGTTGACCCGGGGTCCGGGATCCATCCGCTACGACGTGAGGGTAGCTTACGAAGGTAGGTAGTTCGGCTACCGTTCCAGGGGCAAGGCGATCGACGACCGATCCGTAGGCCGGGTAGAGGTCGGGCAAGTCCCGCAGGCGCTGGTCGTCACTCGGCGGGCGCTGCCCTGTCAGGGCATAATAGCCGGCCGAATTATGATTTTTCATGGTGTGATGAAGCGTGCGAATCACTGTGCAACGATCCATCCATTTTGAGAGTCTGGGGAGATGTTCGCAGATTTCGATGTCGGGATTGCTGGTGCGGATCTGTTTGTGCGGACTGCGATATTCCTTCGGCGCATCCGGCTTCATATCAAGGATGTCGATCTGACTTGGTCCACCCCACTGAAAAAGAAAGATGACTGACTTTGCCTTTGGCGCGATCGGTATCTCAAGTGGTTCTTTCTCAGCCCCTTGGAGAATTCTTGGCATGGTGAGTCCAAGAAGCCCCATGCCGCCTGCCTTGATCATAGTGCGGCGGGAAGGCTCGGGCGAGAGAGCGCGGAAACTGGAGCAGGAGGGATTGATAGTTCGGGAGGGTTCGAGGTGCTATTGTCGGCCGGGTAAGATCGATCAGTGTCTGAAGAGGAACTCTTTTGAGTTGAGAAGAGCCCATGAGATGTCTTCAAGTGCCCCCCGCCTGCCCGATCCGGGACGATCCGCGATGTGCTGAAGAAGTCCTTCCTGTTCCTCGGTGGTCGGGGGCCTGTTGATGGCCGTCCAATAGAGCTCGGCCAGAATTTCCTTGTCGGTTAATTTTCCGGACAGGAGTTGATCAAGGAGGTTGCCTTTCGCCTGGATAAGATGGGAAAGAGTTTCTCCACTGGTCATTTCGAAGGCTTGAGCGAGTGAGATTTCATTCAGGCGCTCGGCGTCAGAGTTCAGCAGTCGCGGGGGTTTGCCAAACAAGTGCAGAAAGCGGTCATCATGATGAGGGTTGTTCTCGAGGAATGCTCCCTTGACTCCCGGAAGGGCAATCGCTCGCTTAATGTTCTTGTATTGCTTGAATTTTCCGGATTGGCCGAGTGTCGAGTGGGCGGCATCGAGGAGCACCTCGGCAGGTAGTCTTGTCATGGATGCCCGGGCATAGTTTTCGGAATCTTTAACGTTGGTGCTGTTGGTCTCGGTAGAGAGTTGATAGGAGCGAGAGCTTGTGATTCGGAGAATGATATGTCGCAGGTCGTAGCCGTGATCAGAGAAATCTCTTGCGAGTGCCCTCAGTAACCTTGGGTGGCTGGCCGGGTTGGTGGGCCGAAAGTCATCAACCGGATTCACCAGGCCACGCCCCATCAAGTTGTACCAGATCCGATTTACCTGAACCATGGCAAAGAGGGTATTGCTGGGTCCCGTAATCCAATCGGCTAGTTGCTCGAAACGGTCTTGCTCTGCATTCAAGGCAACTGCTTCAGATCCCAGAAGTCCCGGCTCAGGTGGTTTTTTACTTCTTGGATCCTTGAACTTCCGCTCTGGGACCAGTTGGACTTCTTGTTCTCCAACGAAGGTATTCTTGTCGAATTTGTCGCGGCGCTTGTTCTCGATAACCTTGTAATCAATGCCATCAAAGAGAGCTGCGAACTTGTAGTATTCGTCCTGTGTCCATCGGTCGAAGGGGTGGTTGTGGCACTTGGCACAGCGCAGGCGGGCACCGAGAAAGAGTTGGGCGGTAGCTTCGGAGCGATCGGTCGGATTGCGGAGTGCCCGGTAGTAGTTAGCTGGAGGATTATTATAGGTGCTTCCCCGAGCGGTAAGAAGTTCGCGAACGAACTGGTCGATTCCCTTGCCCTTATCAAAGCTTTCGCGCATCCAGCCGTGGAAGGCCTCAACCCCGGTCCTGTCTAGGACCTTTTCCTCGTTGCGCAGGAGATCGGACCACTTGAGAGCCCAGAACTGAGAATACTCCGGTCTCAGGAGAAGTTGCCTAATTAGGGTTTCCCTCTTGTCTTTCGCGGGGTCGGCAACGAATGAACGAGCTTCTGCAGCCGTAGGTAAGGTCCCGATGATATCAAGGAAGGCGCGTCTGACAAAGGTGGCATCGTCGCACAGACCTGATGGGTTCATGCGGAGACGGCGCAACTTGGCGAAGATGTGTTCGTCGATGTAATTGACAGGAACAGGATCATTCCAGGCGAACCCGGGGCGCTCAGGGAGAAGAGTGATACGAGTTGAAACGTGCTCGTTCAAATAGCGGGTGAGAACCGTTGTCTCTCCCGGTTTGAGGAAGGTAACTTTCCCCTTAGGATCTATTTCGGCCAGCAGGTTAGAGAGGCTGTAGGTCGCCCAGTAAGTAACGTCGCGCCGCTCCCCATCCTCGAAGGTCGCCCAAACCTTGAGCTGAAGACTACGCTGCGGTTCGCTCAAAATGGCTGAATCCGGATTAACCTGCAGGGATCTTAATCGGGCTGCTCCACCGTAATCATCTACTGCTCCCTGTTCAATCCAGCGCAGTAACAGGGAGTATTCCGGCGACTCGAGATTGAAGCGTTCCTTGCCCTCGTGCTTCATTTGGAGCGTTGGCTTACGTAGGATCCAGCTGGCTGCGGGGCTGCTCAGTTTCACCCTTCTTGCGCCCTCGAGAAGAGCCTTGTGGTCTTCTCCCGGCTTTTCGCCCCAGAGTGAGAATCTGAGTTCGCCTTTTCCATCACGGTGCCCATGGCAGCCGCCGGTGTTGCAGCCACCCCGTGAAAGGATGGGCATGATGTCGTTCCGAAAAGAGACAGTGGTCTCTTGCGCCGAGGTGAGGTAGCTTGAGAGGAGGAGAATCCCAAGGCACCAGTAGACCCGAAAGTGACTCTCCATTCTTTCCAACGATCCTATCTGAAAGGTTAGTTTCCAAGTGTAAATTTCGCTGACAAACTATTCGCAGCGCGAGAAGCAGGGGGCGGAATCAGCACGTGCCGGTGGTTTAAAATGCAGGGCGATAGCAAAGTTCTGATTGAAACATTTCTTATGTTGGACTCGTATGACAGAAACATAACACTATGCGTTTCATCTCCATTCTCAGAATAACCTTGGTCTCTGCCTGTTTGGTGGGAAACTCCTTTGGACAGCTCTGGACCGATCCGACGGATAAAACGCTTCCCTCTGACTTCCAGATTCAGGGAGAGTATACGGGGGATGGAATGGGAGCCCAAATTATCGCTCTGGGAAAAGGAAGGTTTCATGCGGTGATTTATCCCGGAGGATTACCTGGTGCCGGTTGGGATGGTCGGAACAAGTCTCTCCTCGATGGGAAGTTGGACGGGGATCAGGCGTTATTTACTGCGGCAGCTGGTTCAAGAAGCTACATGGCGCGTGAGGCTGATAAGTTCAGTGCTACCCGCGACTTTCCTCCGCAGGGTCATAAACCTTACAGCGGTTCGATTTCGAATGGTGTGTTCTCGGGGACTTCGGCCACAGGTGCTAAATTCTCTCTCAAGCGGACGATTCGGAAGTCTCCCTCCCTCGGGGCGAAGCCCCCTCGTGATGCCATTGTTCTCTTTGACGGGAGCAGAGAGAGCATGAAGAACTGGCAGGGAGGTCGATTTGATGAAAAAACGGGGTTGCTCAATACCGATGGGAAAGACATCCGAACTCAGAAAAAGTTTCTCAATTATATCATGCATGTGGAATTCATGCTTCCCTTCAAGCCCGATGCCCGGAGTCAGGGGCGCGGAAACAGCGGGTTCTATCAGGTGGATTTGTATGAGATGCAAATCCTCGATTCCTTCGGCCTCATGGGTTTGAACAACGAGTGTGGAGGAATTTATCAGAAGGCTGATTCAAAGGTGAATATGTGCCTTCCTCCCCTTCAATGGCAGGCTTACGATGTCGACTTTAATTCTGCTGTCATGCAGGACGCCAAGAAAGTGAGCAATGCTGTTCTGACCGCCCGGCTCAATGGGGTAACGATTCACGAAAAACTCGAGATTAATGGAAAGACGGGGGGTGCTCGCAGAGAACCCGAGGGGACACCAGGCGTAATCAAACTGCAAGGGCACGGAAACCCTCTGCAGTTTCGTAACGTGTGGCTCCTGCCTAAAAAATAGGCAGGTTTTTATCTCCTGCGATTCTGCTGGTCGTAGTGCCCACGGGAAGATCGCTCAAGAAGATGGTTTGTAGGAAGAAGAGATTTCGAGAGCGGAGAAAAAGTCTGCTGGCAGCATGCGCGGTCCTGCTGGCCTTGCAATCGCATGCTGCGATCAAACCTAATATTCTGTTTATTCTGATCGATGATATGGGGTGGATGGATCTTGGGTGTCAGGGAAATCCGCACGTGAAGACCCCGCATATCGACCGGTTCGCGACGGAGGGAGTCCGCTTTACGGATGCTTACGCTCCAGCACCTGTCTGCTCTCCGACGAGGGCAGCGCTCATGACCGGTCATTCCCCAGCGCGGCTGCATCTCACGAATCATCTGCCTCATCAAGACCGCTTTACTCCGCCGGATTCAAAGCTCTTGCCAGCGGGAATGAGAGATCATCTCCCTCTTGAGTATACCACGATCGCAGAGCGTCTCCGGGATGAAGCAGGATACGCCACTGCTTTCATTGGGAAATGGCATCTCTACAAGGGCCGGGAGGAAAAGTTCGCGGCTCAGTTTCAAGGTTTTGATATTAACATCGGGGGCTGCTCCTATGGTGGGCCACCCACTTTCTTTGACCCGTACCGGATTCCCTTTCTCTCCGATCGAAAGAAGGGGGAATATCTTCCCGATCGGCTGGCAGACGAAACGATCAGCTTCATGCGGAAGCAGGTGCAGGTAAAGAAACCATTCTATGTGGCGCTATGGAATTATACCGTGCACTGGCCGATGGAGGCTCCTGCGGAGTTCGTCGCAAAATGGGCCAATAAGCCAAAGGTGGGCTACAATCACAAGATTTACCCGGCAATGCTGGAAACAATGGACCTTGCCATCGCGCGTGTTCTCGCAGAGCTCGAGCGGTTGAAAATCGAGGAAGAAACGTTCGTGGTCTTCACCTCGGACAATGGGCCTTTCGGGGGGGTAGGTGATGCGCGTCCGCTCCGGGGAGATAAAGGGCATCTTTACGAGGGAGGGATCCGGGTGCCACTGATCGTGCGGTGGCCGGGAAAGGTGGCGGCGGGGACGGTTCGTGAGGACCCCGTCATTCTCACGGATTTTTATCCGACCCTGCTTGAGGTAGCGGGCCTGCAGACGAGGAAGCACTACCCCGGGGATGGCGAAAGCCTCCTGCCACTCCTGACGGACAAGGGGGGTCTGGAGCGGGATGCCATCTTCTGGCATTATCCTAATTTTGCCTTTCACCGGGACAATCGGCTGGGTAGTGCCATTCGGATGGGAGACTACAAGCTCATTGAGTTTTTCGACCGCAACGAGGTGGAACTCTATAATCTCAGGGAGGATCTCGGGGAAAAAAAGAATCTCGCAGGGGTTGATGCAGGGCGCGTGCAGGAGATGCGAAAGCGCCTGAGCCGCTGGAGGGAGAAGAGTGGTGCTCGCATGCCTCGTCCGAGGGAGTGAGCCAGCGTCTTCAAGTCGGAAGGGGCAGTTAACCCGATCGGGACGCCTTTACCTGGAGCCCTCGATGAGTCAGGCCCCGGGAGAGGGCGGGGGAACCTGAGGAGACGCTTTGGAAGGGTGTGTCTTCCTGCCATTTAGCATCGTTCCAATGAGGGTATAGCGCACAAGGTATCGATAGGTAAAAAGCAGGAAGGCAAAGGTGACCAGACAGAGCAGGGCGAGCTTGAGGGAGCTGGGAAGGTTCCAGCGTGAGATCAGGGCCTGGAGCATCATGATAAGAGGGAGGTGGGCGAGATACATCCAGTAGGAGGCATCCGAGACGAAACGCACTCCCTTGTTCTCGCGCGAGAAGAAGGCCCGAAACAGGCCGATGAAGGCGAGGATCATCACCCATGCGAAGAGGGCCGCACAGAGGCTGTAGACGACGCGCTGCTCTCCCACGGGAACCTGCTGAAAAAGATGAATTCCATAGACCCCTAGTGGAACAGCAGCTACCAGCAGGAACGGCCACCAGCGTCCGGCCTGATCCTCGAATTCGGGGCGGCCGAAGCAGACTGCGCCGTAGCCAAAGAAGATGGCATAATAGAACAGCTTGGGCGGCCACGGGAGAATCCCCATCGCGGTATCAGGTCCAAAGGACTGAGTCATGAAGTACTGCGCGCAGGCCGTCAAGGGGACTAAAGCAAGGAGCGCGACCGGAGGCCGGAGGAGCCAAGCTGGAAGTGAGGGAGTTCCGAGGGCCTTGAGGGTCAGGGTGGATAAGGCGAATCCCGCAACCAGCATGAGAAGATAGTAGAGAAACCAAAGGTGGGCAGTGAGGGGGAACATGGTGAGAAACATGTACAGGCCCTTGAGTTCATTTAGCGCGGCGGTGGATTCTTTGCCGGTCGCGCCGTTTGCGATCAGGATTGGTTCAAGCTGTTCTCTTCCGGCCAGCACTTCCCTGCGGTCGACGGTGACATTGAGCATTCCGGAGATGATTTCGACTGTATCCCAACTCTCCCGCAAGCTGTCGAGGGGGGTCTTTCCCTCCCAAGAACGGACATTCACCTGTGCGCCCTCGTCGAGGAGGAGTTTGGCAATCGCGGTTCGACCAAGAAAGGCAGCGCCATGCAGCGCAGTATGGCCCCCCTCGTCGGTTTGATCCGGGGTGGCGCCAAATTCAAGGAGGGTCTTGGCGCACTCACTCTGGTTATGCCAGACGGCGACCATCAGGGCGCTCTGGTCTGCCCGATCGGTCTGATTAGGGTCTGCACCCTGCTCTAGCTCTTGAGTCAGTTGTACAATATTTCCCTCGTGCAGAGCGGTCCAGAAGGCGGTCTCTCCGGCAGTCCTCTGAGGCCCGACTTGAAAGCTTTTGCCCAGCTCATCGGCGACCCATACCAGAGGAATGATAATGATTCCACCGACAACGAGCGGCAGGAGAATGCGCTGAACGCGGTGGAGAAGCAGGGAGCCAAGACCTTTCCGCCTCCACAGCATGGTGGTGAAGTATCCGCTGATGAGGAAAAAGAGGGGCATGCGGAACCCGTGGATGGCCTGGTTGGCCCATTCGTAGGCCTTATGCTGGTAGAGGTCCTGGGCGGGCCAGTAAGGATTGGCGAAAAACGAGAGAAGACCGTGCATGACGATCCCGAGCAGCATGGCGGTGGCCCGCAGGGCATCGAGGTGGTGGTGGCGGGGGGATCCGATCACGGCGGCATCTTTTGCCGGTGTTACGAGGGAGGACAAGAATGGAGTAGAGAATCTTCCCTTGATCCCACGTTGCGGGTGCACGGAAGGTAAGGTAGGAGATGCGAATGCTACGGTGTTTACTGATTCTTGTGATGGGTTTGTCAGCGAGTCTTCGGCTCGTAGGAGCGGAGGTTGCGGAGGATGGATACATTCGTGAGAACAATATTGCCTATCGCGACAAGAATTCTCCCGGGTGGGATGAGTATATGAAGGAACGCTGTGTGCTGGATCTGTATCGGCCGGCGGGTAAACAAGGGTATTCCACGGTAGTATGGTTTCACGGTGGAGGGTTGCGTGGGGGAAACAAGGCGGTGCCGTGGCAGTTGCAGAAGAAGGGTATTGCGGTGGTGGCGGTGAATTACCGGCTGTTTCCGCAGGTAGAGTGCCCGGCCTATATCGAGGATGCGGCTGCCGCAGTTGCGTGGACCTTCAAGAATATTCAGCGTTATGGAGGAGACCCCGGATCCATTCATGTTTCCGGCCACTCAGCCGGGGGCTACCTCACCAGCATGGTAGGACTGGATAAGAGCTACCTGGCGGATCACGGAATTGATGCAGACCGAATCGCTTCTCTCGTTCCCTTCAGTGGGCACACTATTACCCACTTCACTCCTCGGGAGGAGAGGGGTATCAGTGACAGGCGTGCAATCGTCGACAAGTTCGCGCCTTTGTTTCATGTCCGGGAGGATTCACCGCCGCTGGTGCTGATCACCGGAGACCGGGAGCTTGAGCTACTGGGGCGTTACGAGGAAAATGCGTATTTCTGGCGAATGATGCAGGTGGCGGGACACAAGCGAACCCAACTCCACGAGCTGGGAGGATTTGATCATGGAGG
>Ga0160422_10000330_pt1 | contig 28198 bp, 22 predicted proteins | sample Fk160mmetaG_FD_108192 | JGI IMG/M metagenome (GOLD analysis project Ga0160422, IMG submission 108192) | Marine microbial communities from the Central Pacific Ocean - Fk160115 60m metaG | ecosystem: Environmental > Aquatic > Marine > Oceanic > Photic zone | place: The Central Pacific Ocean...
ATAATTCAAAATATTTTTTAAATAAATTTGATATTGTTATTACTTGGAATAAAGATTTATGTGATCAAAAAAGGATTTTTTGGGCTGGTTATGGAAGCAGTTCAGATTTACAGGTGAATGATCCAATTACAATTTACGGTATGAAGAGAAGAGATTTATGTATGATAAATAGTAAAAAATTCACAAATAAGACAAAAATGAAAGCTCTTTATAATGAGAGGGAGAAGGCAATAAACTTTTTTAACAATAGTGATTTAGAGTTTGATCTATATGGTTATGGATGGGATAAAAGACAATTCAGAGGAATATTTAGGCCTCTTAATAAAATCCCTTTTCTTAGGGAATTTTTGTATAAGCCTCATCCTTCTTTTAAAGGATCTGTAGGCTCTAAGGCTTTTACTTTTAGTAAGTATAAATTTTCTTTATGTTTTGAAAATTGTCAGTCAAATGGTTATATATCCGAGAAGATTTTCAATAGCATGTTTTCTGGATGCATCCCAATTTATTTAGGCTGTCCTAATGTAAATTATGAAATTGATCCTAATACTTTTATAGATCTTAGAGACTTTTCTAATTATGCAGAACTTAGTTCTTATTTAAAATCAATGTCTAAAAATGAGTATTTATTTAAAATTAATAGCATAATAAAATTTCATAAGGAATTTCTTAAAACCACCTATTGCGACGAAAAATGGGCATCTTGTATAACTAATAAATGTTTATCTCTACTCAATTAGAAATTAAAAAAATTCTCATATATTTATTGATACTTAAAATATAAAATTTTTAATTTAAATAATCTATTTGGTCTTTTATTTAATCTGATTAATCCACATTACATCATAAGAATTATAGGAATCAGGAACAATTTGAAACTCTCCTTCTTTAAGATTACTCTCTCCTATTGCAACTTTTTTATATTGATTGGGTAGAAAATCTTCAAATGATTTTTCATAGTTATCTGCTTCAAAATATATATTATTTCTGAAATTTCTTGTGACTTCACACGTTATTTTTTTAATTTTATTATTTATGATAAATTTCTTCAAAGATTTTAGTATTGTCAAGTCAAAACCTTGAGCGTCCGATATATATTCATCTATGTAATTTATATTTAAATCTTGTAAGTGTTGACCCAGATTTATTGTTTTAACTTTTATTATTTTTTTATAACCTATTTTTTGTTTAAGTTTTTTTGAGAATTTACTCAAAGAACTTGATACCATATCTTGATTATCGGAGATGTAGAAATTTTCTTCAGAATTTTTATCACTAGCTGCAAAATTAAAAATTTTTACATTTTTAAAACTTTTAAACTTTTTGGTTAAATCTTTAAAAAGCTCAGGATTTGCTTCATATCCAATTGCTAACTCATATTTGTAATGGATGTTTGCGAATGAATTTCCCTTATTTAGTCCTACATAAACAAGAACTCCTTTTGGCTTAAATTTTAATGGCCATATTATTCTCACGAAATGTTGCCACCAAAAGTAATGAAGAATTTTATATAAAAAAGGAAATCTCCTTCTTATAAAAATTTTAAATAAAAAGAGTTTATAAAAATTTTTATTTTTCATTCTATTAATTATGTTTGATATCTTTTGAAAATCATGAGAAATTTTAAAATGAACACTTTCTGAATAATTTTTTAACTTTTAAAATGTATAAATATAATCTAATTGCCTAGGTTTTTCATTTCTTTCTCTTTGATAAAATATTCATCTGAATTTAGTTTTATAGAATTAGTTTTAGATACTTTGGTATTATTTAAATATTTATTAGGAATAAATCTAAAATCCATAGAAACTCTTGTTTTAGATGTTTTATTTGACAAATCTCCATGCTTGTATATTGATGTATTGAGAATCGCATATTCTCCTGATTTCAAATTTAAAGGAAAATAGTCTTCAAATCCTAAGTTTTTTTCCACCTGAAGTGCTGAAGAATTTTTACATTCAGTAATAGCATAAAAACAATTTATTTCACCTAGCGGATGTTCATAATCAGAATCTCTATGAAATTCAAACACAGATATATTATTGGGAAATTGAAATCTCAAAGTTGGATAACGTTGTATAGACCATTCTCCGTGATAATTTGTTTGGTTTTTAAGTTTATCAACTATTTCTAGACAAAGTTTTTTATAATGAAACCAAAATTTTGTTGAATAAAAATTTGGTAAATCAAAAGTTGAATATATAGCTTTATGAAATATAGTTGCTTGATCGGAACCATAAATTAATTTTTTATTATCAATTAATTTTTTATGTAAAAGATCAAGTTCATAATTTTTATTATTAGGCTCACCTTGAAAAATAGCATTCTTTATGTGAAAACAAAATGACTCTTTAGCTAAATGAGAAGAATTAAAAATTAAAATTGTTTGCTGAGTCATCAAATCTCAATATTATTTCAATTATAATCTATTTTTAAATTATTAAAATAAAAGATTTTCAAAATTTATTAAGTTCATATCTATAGATATTATGATTGTTCAGGATTAAAATATTATCATTTTTTACTTCTCCAATACCATTAAGAATATGAAGATATTTATCATGTTTAAAACAAGATATCCTATTATAATTTTTTTTATGACTCCCATTCCCTGAAATAAAAATAACATTTTCAAATGACTTAAATTTTTTATCTATTAAATTTTTTTCATAATATCGGGGAGTATTACCACTATTATCTTCTAATTCTTTAATTAAGATGTGATGCCTTAAGATTAAAAATTTTTTATTTTCTTTTTTAATATCATCAAGAAATTCAGTATTATTATCAAATAATGAATTTTCGGCTGTGCTATCGTCAAGAATTATATTAAAACCTGATTTACTAACCATAAAAGGGAAATCAGTGGACTGATTCTTACCAACCTCAATATTAAAAATATTTCTTTGAGAATTATCATTATCATTTCCTACATCATGGTTACCAGGTATCATAAATATCTCTATATCTTTTTTATATCTTTTATATAATTCTTGCCATTTTTTATTACTTGGGACACTGAATACATCTCCAGTAAAAAATATTGTCTGTATTTTATTTTTGTTACTCATTATAAACTTATCAACATATGGACTAATCGAATCACTAAATCTCCTAAAGTTAGCTCTCCCATAAGCGTGGCCAATAATGATGGTAGAATCTATAGGAATCTCCTTTATTAATTTAGGTAAACAGTCATATTTTTTTAATTGATCTTTATAAACTTTTTTATTAATAAAAATCATTTCTTTTAAAATTACTAAATCTTTAAATTTATAGTAAGCAACTTTTAAATTCTTTTTATAAAGTAATCCAACAAAAATGATTAAAAAAACACCAAGAAGAATTAGTTTTACTCTCTGGAGAATTTTCATGAGATAAATTTACCTAGCAGCTTTATTAACTTTTATAGGAAATATATATACATTATTAGGCCTACTATATTGGTTACTCTCTTGATAGTAAGATTTACTATTTTTTTTATAGTTAATACTATCAAAATAAATGTTTTTTTCAATAATGTAAGGATCTTCTGCTAATAATACTTTTACTTCTTTATAAGGGGTAACTAATTCGTCTCCTTTTTTCAAAGATAAATCAAAATTATTTATGATATTATTATCAATTCTTTGAGATATAAGTAATCTTGTTCCTAATTGATTTATTGGTACTCTTACATAAGGATCTTTCTTATCATATGTTGCTCTTTTTTTAGAAAAATTATTATAAAGATAGTGAATGTCACAATCTAATAGACTAATAGTATTAGCTGGATTCATTTCTACAAATTCTCTAATATAAGTTGGAATTGGTTTGGTTTTAAGGGGATCAAGACGAAGATAAGAGGAATATAATGAAGAAACAAAGGTTAAACTAAATATCATTATTAATATCAAATTAAATATATAAATAATTTTCTTATTTATTAAATAAAAATAATTTTTAATACATTGAAGACCTATCGCTGATAAAAAAACTAGATAGGGTATTATAAAAATTGAGTGTCTTGTTGTGCTGAATGTAAAACTTTTTAAAGATATCAAAATTGTTAATAAAAATAAATTTAATGAAATCACTTCAAACACATTATTTAAGGATTTAAGATTTAAATTATTATTTCGAAAAATAGCTTTATTTGAAAAGAAACAGAAATATGCAATAAATATAAAAAGATATACGAATGAAGCAATAAGAATTGAATATATATCTAAATCTTTTTGAAGAGGAAATAATGAAAATAAAGTGAAAAATCCTCTATGATCAAAAGGAGTTCTTAATCCGCTGTTGAATGGGAAGAAACATATAAATATAATTAAAAAAGTATAAAGACAAACAATATTTTCTCTGTATATTTTCATTAAATAATTTATATAGTAACTTTTACCTTTATTAAAAATATTTCTCCTAGGAATGAATCTAGAAAATATGTAAGAAGAAATTATTTGCGAGCCAAAAAATATTAAGGAAGGATAGCTTGATAATAATGCTATTGGATATGTAAGTTTGCTTCTTTTAAACTGATAATGAACTGCACTATAAATACACAAACAAGACGAAAAAATAAACCAATTTGTGCTTCCCAAATGATAAGAATAAGAATTAATAGAATAAAGATTTAACATTCCAAAACTTAAGGAGAAAGAGATTATTTTTCCAACCCCAACCTTAATGCAAGACTTATAAAAAAGAAAAAATCCTATCAATAGAAATAGTATATTAACAAAAGATGCAAAATCGTAAAATTTATCAAAACTTCTTGGAATATTAAATCCATAAACAAAGCCTTCTAAAAGTGGATAAGTTGTTTTTAATGATAGAAGAATCGAAGCTCGCAAAGGTTGCAGTGGAAGGTATTCAGAAATAAAACCCAAAATAATTCTTATTGGTGCGAATATTATTGGAGAAGTTATCTCAATACGTCTAAGGAAATCAACTCGAGAATAAAGAGATGATTCTGTTAAAAGTTTATAAACAAAACTTGAGTCGCATTCGTGATAATGAAAAAGAGATATAACCGAATGTAATAAAACTAAAAATAAGACAAAAAAAACAAAGCCTATATATCCTATATTGATATTTTTATTTTTTGATTTTGTAATTTTATTATGCATAATTTATTTAACTTTAATTACAAAAAATCTAAAAAAATTTTAAAAGAGTTTATGGAGCTAAGCGGATTTAAACCCTTAACCCCCTAATACGATGCAGTAGCAAAAAGACTTGTAAAAAACTACAATTACAGAATTTATAAAATTATTTTAACATAGATGAGTCCAGGAATAAGTGTAGTTTTGTCAATGTATAAATAAGTGAGTAAATCAATTTATATAACAAATTTTTTGAAAGTTTATTAATAATATTTTATCATAAAAAAGGTATAAATATAGGAACCTAAATTAACCTATATAATATTTCTTCCAATGTTTTTAGTATAACTTAATAATAAAGTAGGGTATATTTTAGACGTATATATTTTATAATTTTTTCTATCTTTGAATCTTAAAAAATTAATTCTATAATTAGTCAATCTTTTAAAATCAATAAAAAGTTGAAGCTGAAGCTCAAGGACTTTAGAAGAACTTACAAATAAAAAAACTTTAGTTATAAAAATCAATAAAATCTTTTATTTAATGTAAGTTATAAATTTCTTAAATTCTTGATATATTTTTTTAGTAAATTAAGTTAAAAAGTTATAATTTTAATAATCAGTATTTTAAGGAATGGGTGTTATTGGTATATCTTGTTTTTACCATGATAGTGCAGCTGCACTTGTATCAAATAAAGGCGAAATATTAGCTGCAGCACAAGAAGAGAGATTTACTCGAACAAAGCATGATTCAAGGTTTCCTTATTGTGCTCTTGATTATTGTTTGCGAGTTGCGAAAGAAAAAGATGAAAATATTGAAGCATATATTTACTATGAAAAACCTATACGAATATTTATGAGGTTATTAGAGACATATTTTGCAACATCCCCAAGAGGATTTAGTTCTTTTTTACCGGCAATGAAAAGCTGGATCACCAAAAAACTTTTTACAAGAGATGAGATTGCAGACCAAATTTCATTATTAGACGAGAATTTCAATCAAGAAAATCTTTTTTTTGAGGAACATCATAGCTCACATGCCAGTGCGGCTTTTTATCCATCCCCATTTTATGAGTCGGCTGTATTATGTTTAGATGCAGTAGGGGAATGGGCTACAACTAGTGCTTGGGAAGCGAAAGGAAATAATATCAAACCATTATGGGAAATCAATTTTCCTGATTCAATAGGTCTTTTATATTCATCATTTACTTATTATTGCGGTTTTAAGGTAAATTCAGGTGAGTATAAACTTATGGGACTTGCACCTTATGGACAACCTAAATTTGCAAAAATAATTTCTGAAAAAATTATTGATATAAAAGAAGATGGTTCATTTAAATTAAATATGAAATATTTTAAGTATCAAAGAGGTTTAAAGATGATCTCATCAGAATTTATAAAATTATTTGGAGTAAGTGTGAGAAAACCTAATGAAGAGATTACCCAGTTTTACATGGATATTGCGGCGTCAATTCAAAAGATAACTGAAGATATTATTTTAAAAATAGTAAAAGAATTAAATCGCTCTACCAAGTCTAAAAATCTTTGTCTTTCTGGAGGAGTAGCACTCAACTGCGTTGCAAATGGCAAAATATTGGATAAAGCAGGATTTGAAAATATATGGATTCAACCAGCTGCAGGAGACTCAGGTAATGCACTTGGTTGTGCATTATCTTATGTTTATAAATATAAAAAAGAAAATAGAACAATTAATCTTATGGACAGTATGCATTCCGCTTATTTAGGTCCAGAATTTAGCGATAATTTGATAAAAGATTTTTTAATTGATTTAAATATAAAATTTAAAGAATTAGAAATAAATCAATTATCAAAAATTACTTCAAAAAAATTGGGAGAAGGGTTTGTTGTAGCTTGGTTCCAAGGAAGGATGGAGTATGGACCTAGAGCTCTTGGAAACAGATCAATATTAGGTGACCCTAGGGTGAAAGGTATGCAAAAAAAAATGAATTTAAAAATCAAGAATAGAGAATCATTTAGGCCTTTTGCTCCCGCAATATTAGATGGATTTCAACTAGAGTATTTTAAACTTAAACAAGAGTCTCAATATATGTTAATAACAAGAAAACTTGATGATAAATTCCTTTTAAAAATAAATTTAGATAAAAATAATTTAGGTTTAAATAAAGTTAACCAAATAAGATCTACTCTTCCGGCTATTACTCATATTGATAATAGCTGCAGAGTTCAAACTGTAAAAAAAGAACGTAATCCAAAATTTCATAACTTATTAAATGAGTTTTATAAAATAACAGGATGTCCTGTTTTAATAAATACTTCATTTAACGTTAGAGGTGAACCAATTGTTTGCACTCCTGAAGATGCATTTAGATGTTTTATATTCACGAATATAGATTATTTGGTTTTAGGTTCATACTTTATAGAAAAATCTGATATTAGCGATGAAATTAAAAATAAATTCAATAGACCAATTCTTATAGATGACTAATTATATGAATTACCCTTCAAAAAAAACACTTAGATCAGCTGGTTTTTTATTTTCATTTTTACTCATATTATTATTTGGGATTATCCCTTATTTAGTTCATAAAGAGATTAGGTTCAGCGTTTATATCTTTAGTTTAATAATCATATTATTGAGTTCTTTTACACCATATTCATTAAGACTTCCATATATTTTATGGATTAAACTTGGTACAATTTTAGGTAAATTAAATTCAAATTTAATTCTATTTGTATTTTTTTATTTTTTTATTACTCCTTTTGCTTTATTAAAAAAATTATTATTTTTTGGAAATTATTTATCAAAGACCAAGAAAAGTTATTATTGTAAATCTAAAGATAAAATAAACATTAATTTCAAGGATCAATTTTAATGAAAGCTTTTCTGATAATCAAGCAAATATTTAAATATGCCGCTGCCACAAAAAAATACTGGTTATTACCATTTGCAATTTTACTTGTTGCCCTTGCAGTAATTATTGTTGCATCTCAAGGTTCAGTAGTGGCTCCATTTATTTATTCTTTATTTTAAATATGAAAGCTGTTAAAGATTTTTATAAAGAAACACCCTTTAACTTTACTGAAAATCTAGATTTTTATGTTGATAAAATAAAAAATACCAATCAAGTTTTAGAATATAAAGATCTCCATAAATTACTAAGAGATAGAAGTCGTATTTTTGGAACTAAAAAAGTTAAGAATATTATTGAATTTGGTTGTGGAACAGGTTGGTTGACAAACTCTATTTCCTATTACTACAACAAAGAAATAAAAGGTATTGATTTCACAGAAAAAGCACTTAAAACAGCAAAGGGTGTTTCATCTAAGCTAAACCTCTCTAATAAATATGAGTCTTCTGATATTTTTGATTATAGAGATACTAATAAATACGATTTAGTTGTAAGTCTTGGAGTACTTCATCATACTAAAAATTGCAAAGAAGCTTTCAAGGTAATTAGCAGATTTGTAAAACCAGGTGGTTTTTTGTATGTTGGCCTTTATCATCTTTATGGTAGAAGGCCTATGCTTAGATTTTTAAAAGGACATGCAAGATGGCATGGAGAAATGTCAGCTTACAATTTATTTAAAAAAATGAGAAAGGAAACTGATAGTGATCAACATAGTTACTCATGGTTTAGAGATCAAGTTTTACATCCATTCGAAACTCAACACACCTTAATCGAAGTAAATGAGTGGCTGGCTCAACTTAACTTTATTCTTCAATCCTCTAGTATTAATAAATATAAGCCAATAAAGAATTACTCACTTAAACATCTTGAAGATATGGAAAAGCAATTAGAAGCAACATCTTTTAAGCAAAATGTAGAAAACTTATCATTTAATCCAGGTTACTTTACTATTTGTGGAAGAAAATTAAATGAATAAAGAAAATTTAGAAATAATTGGTAAATATAGTGACACTATATTCGTCTATTCTCCTTTTTGGTTCCCAATTTTCTACTTAGCTTTAATAGTTAATATTCCTCAAATTTCATCATTTATCTTCATTGCGGCCCTTTTTATTTTTGCTGAAACACATTTCGCAACTACATTTTTATTTCTCTTTGACAAAAGTAATTTAAATTGGGCAAAAAAAAATTTCTATGAATTTTTTATTCAACCATTTTCTTTAATAATATTATTTATCTTTTTTTGGAATATTAATCCAATTGTAGTTTTAATTCTCCATTACTTAGCTTCTGGATGGCATGTAACGAAACAAAGTATAGGTATTACAAAACTTGCCAAAAACAAAAGAAAAACAAATTTTTACTTAATCTACTTTGTATCATTCTCCTGCTTAATAGTTGGGCTAATTAATCCTGGTATATTGGTATTAGAGATATCAAGATTATATCTTAATGTAATTCTAATTTCTTTTTTTATTTTTTACTTACTTGGAATATATTTTTCATCAAAGCCTACAATTAATTTTATAAATAAAAATAATCTTTCAATTTTAACAGGCGTTACAATTTACCTACCCCTTTTATTTTTTAAAGATATTGCAGTGGCTCTCGCTATTGGTGTAGGGATGCATTGGGTGCAATATCTTGGTCTCACTTTAACTACAAATGGGAGAAGATTATTTTCCTTAAATAAAAATAATTTCAAAATAAAGAATAGCAAACTTATTTATATAACATTATTTATTTTAGTGTATTCACTATTAATGACTTCCTTTACGATGATAGGTATTAAAGAAGTAGCAGATAAATCAAGTAAATTAAATTATCTTTATTTAATACCCATTTTATTCCAATTTTATCACTTTTATATAGACAGATATTTATGGAAATTTTCCGACCAACATATTAAAATGAATGTACTCCCATATATTTTTAAGAAAAATAACTTTTGAATCTTTTACAATAAATAATTAAAAATATTTAAATGGATAAATTTTTATTTTAATTATTTATTATCATTAATTATTCTAATTTTTTATATCTAGTTCTTGAAAATAATATGAAATATTTTTCTTCTAAGGGTATATTTTACAATTCTTTTTTAAGTATTTTATTTTTGTTCCCTTTTTTATTACCAATAATTATTTTTTATTGCGGCTTGAATATTGCTAATTCAAGAAAAATGCCTAAAAATGTAATTTTAAAATCGATTATTAATGAAACTAGAGAAATATATTTCAGGCTAAATATAAGAGATACAATCCAATTTGATAGTAATTGTTTTGAAATATCGAGAATTTTGATTTATCAACCCAAAAAAAATTCCTCATGTCTTCAAGATAATTTTGAATTCAAAAATGAAGTAAATTTTGGAAAATATAGAAATAGACTTGACTCATATGGAGAATCTTCCTCATATGATGTTGTCGTTTTAGGTGATTCTCAAGCTATGGGCTGGGGTGTTTCTGATAATGATATATTTACAAATGTTCTTCAAGCGGCTGGTAACAGAACACTTAATTTATCAGTAAGTAGTTATGGAACAGCAAGAGAACTTTTTACCTTAAAAAAATGGGTATTAGAAAATCCTAAAGCCTATGACAATGTTAAATTTGTTGTTCTTCAATATGAACCAGGTGATTTAAATGAAAATATAAAATATCTAAAAGAACCGAATATGATTATTAATCCAGTCAATTTTGATTCTGATTGGAAAGATTGGTTGAAAAAAGAATATTCTCGAAAAAACTTAAGTCACATAGCTTATAAAGATAATCCTAATATAAATATCTATCCATATATAATTAAAAATTTTTACTCCAGAAAAATTAGGACATTATTTGGTCAGAATTGGAATTATTTTGATGGGATAGAGGATGGTTCAAAGTTTAAAGTAAGAAATTTCAATAATAATGGACTACCTTTGATAGATTTATTAAGTAGATATAAAGATATATTGGAAAACAAAAAAATAATTATTTTCGTAACTGATTCATATGGTTTGAATGTTGATATCGTAAAGAGAAATCTCGTAATGGAATTTTCGAAGCGAAAAGAAAAATACTTGAATAATGTCGTTTTTTCCTCCTTAGATGGCGATGATATATCAAAATATTATTATGTAATAGATGATCATATGAATGCTCTCGGACATTTTGAAATGGGTAATAAAATTTTATCAATAATAGAAAAATCTAATTAAATTTTCTCTTTATAAATTATAAAATATATTTAGAAATCGATATTTTCCAAAGCTAAGTTTTGATATAATTATTTTCTTTAAGATATCAAACCAAGTTATATTTTTTCAACAAAAAAATATATCTAAGCGTGCTATGGAGAGCAGATTATTATAAACAAGCTTTGTTAAGTATTCACATAAGTGATGTTTATAAGAAAGTATCCTTGAAAAAGTTTGCTATTACTAACAAAATTATTTGGAACCTTAGGATTTCCAACGAAAACACCACTGAACGCCATGTAGCTCCTTCTAATATCTGAACTATGTGAATAAATGTTTTAAACCCTTTTATAAAAATAAATCAACAGATTTTTTTCGTAACTTCTTTAATTCCGACGTTATTTTAAAGAATTATATTATTGAAATATGTAACCTAAAATGCTCCTATAAATAAGTGGGAGCATTCTTTATTGAGATTTTTTAAGAGACGACAAATTTCCTTAAATTGTTATTTTGTAATAGTTATAGTTTTGAATTAACAAATTTAAACTTAGAAAATTAATATAAAAACTTTATATTTATAAAAATGAAGAATTATTTTTTTACTTTTATTCAAGAGCCTAAGTAAAAATAAAAAAACTTTAATAGTCTTTCAGATAAAATAAAGATTTTGATAATTAATTTTAGATTTGGCAAAGAAAAAAATTCCTCAAATATAATATATTAATAAAAACCTTATCTGTTAAATAATATAATATTTGAAGAAAATTATTATTTAGAATTTTTTACTTTTAAAAATAATCTTTAAAAACCTCATTATTGTCCATGGCTTTTGAATGATTTAGTAAATTTTAATAATTAAACCTTTATCTTAGTAGATTAATATTTTTCAACTTTAAAATACCGAATGATATAAATCCATATATTTTTTAGCAATGATTCTAGAATCCCAATATTTTTTAGCTTTAAATCTTGCTTGTAATGAAAGCTTTCTATTCCTATCTTCATTCTCTAAACACCAATGTATACCATATGCTAAAGAAGTAGGGTTATATGGATTTGCCAAATAACCTGTCTCTTTATGACTAACTATATCAACTAAACCTCCAACCTTAAATGCTACAACAGGGGTTGCACAAGCATGCGCTTCAGAGGCAGTTTGTCCGAAAGCTTCTTGTATTGATGGAACTACCATTACATCTGCGGCTGAATAAATAACTCTAAGAGACAAAGTATCACTAAAAGTACCTAAGAAATCTACTGGCAAATTATTTATATATTTTTTATTACTTTTTTCTCCAAAAACTAAAATTTGAATCATATTTTCAATGTTTTCATAATAAGAATCTCTCAAAATTTTTAATGCTTCTTCTAGGATAAGTGATCCTTTTCTGGGATCTTTTGTACCACCAATTGCTCCGAATAAAATAACTTTCTTATTATTATTAACGCCAAGTATATTTTTTGCTTGGTATTTATTTACAGGTTTCCATTCATTGGTATTGATTGGATATGGAATTAAATGTACTGGCCAATTTTTCATTAGTGAGCTTTTTTTTGCGCACTCAAATAACCAACTAGAGGTAGCTATTATATTAAAAGGATTTTTCCATGATTTTTTCTTTCTCTCCCAAGTCCACTTGTTCAGATCAAAACCCTTTTCATCGAAAATTCTACTTTTTGAGGAATAATTTTCTCTATATCTAAAATCATTAATTTGTAAGTCATTTTTAATAATTGGTGGATGGGTATAGTGTTCAGCTCCACAAAAAGGCCATTGATCATGTAACGTCCAAAAAATCTTACCATTCAATTTTCCTATTTCTTCAATTGAAATTGTATTATCTCCTAACCAGTGAAGATGAATTATTTTTTTTAATGATTTAATATTATTTATCTCTTTTAATAATCCAGTATTAGGATAAGCAATATTATGAGCTGACTGATTTGTAGTTTTTAAATTACTTTTTAAAAATCTTGATATTCTCGGTTGAAATCTTTTCCAGAAATACGAATTGTTTTTTAAACAAGTAACAGTAGGATCTGAACTATATTTTTTAACAACCTTCATTGAAGAATTTACTAAATATTCACTTTTGTTATCTTCAATGCATCGATGAATCCTATAAGCAGCTCGTGCAGCTCCACCATTTATATCGTTATTACTTAAATGAACTATTGATAACATAAAGTTATTAGATCATATTTTTAATTTTACAATATTCTTGCATATTAAACTATGTAAACTAATCCTAAAGAATAAGTTCTCATATGATTAATAAATTAAATTCGTTTATTTCTTTTTTAGAGTGCAGAATTTCCTTAAGAAACATTAAAAACAAACACAAAATTTTTTTATTTAAGAAGATTGATTCTATTAATTTGCTATAAAATTTTTAAATAAACTATAAAAAATATTTTTTTCAAAAAACATTGAAAATGTTTAAAAATCTAATTATATAAATTTATTTTAAAGTAGCCTTTTTTTAACTAGATTTAATTTCTTAATAAGAATAAAAAAAAATCACTAAATTCATTCAATTAATATTTGATATATCCAAATAAAAATATTAAAGAAATAAGAATTTCTAGAATTTTATAAAATTATATTTGAGGATTATTTATCTTATCAAAAATTTTTTAGAAATAGTAATTTATAAGAATTTTTTGCTAATTTTTAAATAAGTTTATTGACTGATATCAACTCACTGGAAAAGCCAATTTTGTTTGTGATAGTAAATTGAGTAAAGTAATTATTAATCAAAATAATTTAAAAAATTGAGTAAATAAATGGGGCTATTACAGAACCTTGAGTAAATACTATTAAGGTACCCATTAGAACTATAGTAATAATTAATGGAGCAAGCCAATATTTTTTTCTAATTCTGAGGAAATCCCAAATATCATAAATTAGTTCAAAAAATACTTTCATTTTAGAAAATTTTAGTAAGATCAACTTTATTATTTTTGGTTATTTCTCTATAAGATATTTGATCCCTTGATAAATTCTTTTTTAAAGGGTCATATTTGAAGGTTTTCATAATTATTGAAATAGGTAATAAAATAAAAAAGAAAACAACTCCAAGTATTATTTTAGCATTTATCCAGCCTAATATATTTCCAATTTTAATCCAAAATTTATATGGAAACAGAAGTACTCTAGGATACAAAATAGATGATAATATAGTTGGTATTCCAATAAATAAAGTCCAAGCTCTGGCTGAATGACCAAATAAAGTAGGGATCAACCATCCTACTATTATTGGTAAACCTATCCCGAATATAATTCCAAATTCACGGAGAGTATTTTTTTTGATAATTTCCTTTTGTTTCATTAATCTAATTCAAATTCTTCTTCCCACTCTTGATTACCTTTTATTATAGGTTGTTCATTCTTCAAGAGTAATTGATTTTGTAATACTAGAACATCCATCTCAGTGCGCATAAAGCATCTGTAAGCATCATTAGGGGTACATACAATTGGCTCACCTCTTACATTAAAAGATGTATTTACTACAAGTGGGCATCCAGTTCTATTTTGGAAAGCTTTTATCATTGAATAATATCTTGGATTTAAATTTGAGTTTACAGTTTGAATTCTTGCAGAATAATCTACATGGGTTATTGCTGGGATAGTAGATCTTGGTATATTTAACTTTTGTATACCAAAAAGATTTTTTTCTTTTTCAGTCATAATTTTTCTAAGTTTCTTTTTTACTGGTGCGACTAATAGCATATAAGGACTTTTATCTTGAAGATCAAATTGATTAGAAACTTCTTCCTCTAAAATTGAAGGGGCAAAAGGTCTAAAACTTTCTCTATACTTTATTTTTAAATTCATTACGCTTTGCATTTCTATATTCCTTGGATCTCCAATTATTGATCTTGCACCTAGGGCTCGAGGGCCAAATTCCATAGGTCCGTTAAACCAACCTATAACATTTCCTTCATCAAGTAATCTCGCAATAATATTGAATAACTCTTCATCTTTTTTTTGATGATAGGGAACATTTATGGTATTTAAAAATGAGATAATTTCTTCGTTAGAAAAATTACATCCTAGATATGTGCCCTTCATTGAATCATTGGGATCTATTTTTCTTGAGTTACCATAGTGCTGATGCCATACAAATAGAGCAGCTCCAAGAGAGGTGCCTGCATCACCACTTGCTGGTTGTATCCAAATTTTTTCAAATATTTTTTTTTCAATTAATTTCCCATTGGCTACGCAATTTAGAGCGACTCCGCCTGATAAACAAATATTATGAATACCAGTTTCCTTTCGCAATGAATTAGCGAGTTTAATAACAACCTCTTCTGTAACCTTCTGAATGGAGGCTGCCAGATCCATATGGAATTGCTTTAATTCACTTTCTCTATCTCGCGGAAGATTACCAAATAGTTTATGAAACTTTCTACTAGTCATTCTGAAACCTCGATGATATTTGAAGTAATCTATGTTTAATCTGAAAGTGCCATCATCTTTAATATCAATTAAATGATTTTTTATTTTATCAACATAAATAGGATTTCCATATGGAGCTAGTCCCATTAATTTATATTCTCCTGAATTTACTTTGAAGCCACAATAATATGTAAAAGCTGAATAAAGTAATCCCAAAGAATGAGGGAATGAGATTTGGTAAAGAGGTTTAATATTATTTCCTTTCCCTATCCAAGTGCTTGTAGTTGCCCATTCTCCAACTCCATCCATACACAATATTACTGCTTCTTCAAATGGACTGGGATAAAAAGCTGAAGCGGCATGAGATAGGTGGTGTTCTGAAAAAAATAATTTAGGGTTTACCTTTTTTTCTGGATTTAAGCTTTTTTGTAAATCCAAGAACAATTTTCTCAATTCAGACTTGAGAAATAGTTTTTCTTTTACCCAAACTTGCATTGCGGCAATAAAAGATCTTAGTCCTCTAGGGGCACTTGCTATATAAGTTTCTAATAATCTTTCAAAAGTTAGCAATGGTTTTTCATAATAAACAATTGAATCAAGATCACCTATATCGATTCCTTCATTTGTTAGACAATAATTTACTGCATTTTTTGGAAATCCGGAGTCATGTTTTTTTCTTGTAAACCGTTCTTCTTGTATAGCAGATATTATTTCTCCATCTTTAATTAAACATGCTGCACTGTCATGATAAAAGCATGAAATACCTAAAATATATTTATTCATCAAAAAACTTATTTTTCTTTAATATAGTAAAGAAGATCTTAATTTCACATGAACTTATTAATCTTTTCAAATTTAGAAACTTTTATAATATTAAAAATATAATTTAAATTAATTTTCTATATCTGTTAAAATTTTATTCTTAAAAAAACCTTCATAGATATTAATAATATAGAAATTTTTAAGTTAAATACTTTAAATTAAGTAAAGAAATAATTATAAAGAAAATTGAATAACAAAATTTATTTAATAATATCTTTTTTCTTAATTTTTCTAAGTGTTTTTTTCTTTATAGTAATAAAACTTCCTACTACTATTGGCTTTTTTGTAATAAGCCTACTTTTTTTTATTCAAATTTCTAAATTTAGGCAGAAAATTGCTAAAAATTTTTACTTTTTATTTATTAATATATTTTCTTTATCAGTTCTATTATCGTTGTTATCAATTGGATTAAATCTTTTTAGCTACTTAAGAAATTTAAAAAAACCTAATATTATAGATCTCTCCAGACATGTAGAATTTATACATGGAAAAAAAGAACCATTAGGATATAGATATCAATCAAATAAAACAGGGATTAATAAAAAAGTTCTTGATAGTAATAATAAAAAGAAAAGGAAAGTATTAATAAATACAAAATACACCATAGACGAAAGAGGAAATAGAAAATTACCCTATTCAGATGATATCGATAATTCAAATTCTATATTATTTGTTGGAGGTTCATTCACTTTTGGAGAGGCATTAAATGATAATCAAACATTACCTTATTATGTTTCAAGAAATTTAAAAATAAATTCAATAAATGTTGGTATGAACGGTTATGGCCCTCACCAGGCTTTATATATTTTAGAAAATAAAGAAATTTATAATAAAAGAATATCATCCTCAAAGATAAATTTTATTATTTATAGAGCCTTAATTCAGCATATAAATAGAGCTGCAGGCTACGCACTTTGGGATTATTATGGTCCTTGTTATAAAATAGATAGTGAAACAAAAAAACTTGAATACAGAGGTTCTTTTTATAATTGTAATAAATTAAGCTTAATAAAAAGGATTGAAATAAAACTTTTAAACTTAATTAAATCTCCATATGAACCTTGGACATCCTATTTAATTGGCAATTATGAATTTAGGCAATATTCTAATAAGAAATATTTACCTGATGATTCAAAAAGATTTTTAAAAATAGTTGAAAAAATTAATATAATTTCCAAATCTCTTGGTGCAAAATTTCTTATGGTTATTGAGAATGTAAACACTAATCCTGAAAGCTGTCTTCTAGATGAACCTTATTCCAATGAATTAATACTTGAATTGAATAAAAAATCAATACCTTTCATACTTACCTCAGAAATTTATAAAAATCAAAAATGTGAAAATTTGCAAATCAAATATGATGGACATCCAAGTGCTTATGCTAATAGATTACTTTCAGAAGCAATATCTAATTATATAAAAAAATCAAATAAATATTAAATTATTTAGAAATTAAATATGCAAATAATCCCGACTTCGGACCCTGCTTCTCTGCAAGTTGACTATCCATTTCTTCATGAGTTTCTCTATAAAATTCATACGAGTCTATAATTTTTATATCATCTTCAACTTTTATACATCCATCAGAAAATTCAGAAAGATGTTTTCGCTGTATTAAATCGTTAGGCTTAAATGGTTCGTCATGACCATATAAAAATCCAAAATTATTTTGTTTGATTTGATTATTAATTGAACATTCTTTTCCTATTATATTTTCCCATTCTTGATTTCCATGAGTCCAATAAAGTGACCATAGATCATGCTGCCCATATGAGCCAGGAAAAACACGTGCTTTTTTTGCAAAGCTATTAAGTAAATTTTTTTGATCTCTTGTATACCCAATTGCATTATTAGATAAGTTTAAACCGATAATATAAATAGACAATATTGGTAAAATAATTATAATCTTTTTATTAACTTTATATAAATATTCAAATTTTTGTATTAAATAGTTTAGATAATATATTAATGGAATCCAAAAACATGGAAATAAATATATATTATGCCTAGTAGGAGCAAGAGTATAATTACCTTTTAAAGAAAGTACTAAGGCAAATGAAATAATTGAGAAAGTAAAACAATTAATAACTTTTCCAAGTTCTGAATTTTTAAATAAAAATATAGTACCTATTAAAAATAAAATAATAATTATTAAAGATGAAATATTTTGACCTTCTCTAAATGGATAAATAGATAAGGAAGATAACCTTGAAAAAATATGGTAAATATTTTTAATATTTTCTACAAAGGTTAACTCTGAAAAATTTAATTGATAAATCAATGCCTTATCTTCCATCCTAAATCCTGAGGAAGAATCAGATGAAACAAGACTATATAATTTTAAGAAATGAGTTCTTGATAATATTAGTAATGGTATAGATAAAATTATCGGAAAAATAAGTGAATTTGAAAATCGAATTGAGATGATTTTTTTTAGTATTTTTGAAAATTCATACTTTATATTTTTTTTCTGAATAAATTTCAAAAAAATAAAAGCAATTATAAAGGAAAAAACAATAAGAAAAGTTTGGTAACCAAGTAATAAACTAAACCATAATATTAGGACTGAATAAGTCTGTGGGATAATATAAATTTCATTTTCTTGAATTACATCGTAATAATAATAATTTTCGGTTAAATAAATTGACGCAAAAATATTAAGAAAAAGTAGAACTGTTAAAAGTGGTAAATGATATGAAATATATGTAGCTGAATGTATCATAATTTCTGGATTCAAACATACAAAAATTAATGATAAAGATTCAATTATATTTCTATTTTTTTCAATTATTTTTCTATTATTATCTTTGAATGATGAAATTAAAACTGTTAAACATAAACTACTTAGTAAATAAGATATTAAAATTGAACTTAATAGTCCTATTATTAATGATGCATATCTAGTCGCATCTATTCCAAACTTTAAAAATGGAATAGATAATGGTAAATAAATTAAACTCCATGAATGCGGGAAAGTTCCATATCCTCTATTAGCATTTAAAGTTTGTATGAAAAGTTTAAAAGGATTTATTTGATCTAATTCAAATGGTATTACGCCATTCCAAGGGAAAGCATTATTTGCATTAACAAAAAAGTATTTTTTTAAAAAATAATAGAAAACTCCATAATCATCTACGCTTCTCCAGTCCATTGGACCAATAATTAACCATACAATAAATATTAAAAAGGAAATAATTAAGTAAGTCTTAGTAGGTTTCCAGAATAGTAAATTATTATTAAATTTTGATTTATTTAAAAAGTAGTTAGATTTTCTCATTATTTTATATTTTTGATTTTATTAATTTATAAGAATATTCTAACTAAATATAAGTTTCTGAAAAAGTTTTTTATTTTAATCATATAAATTTATAAATAATTATTTTAGTTAGATAATTTTTAAAAATATTCTAATACTTCTATTGAAAAGGTTGCTTTACTTTCAGAGTCAAAGATATAGCTTATATTTTGTAGGATATTGTAAGTGGAAATAATTATAGATTAATTTAAAAGTTCAATAGAGGATTTTAGTGATTATTTTGTAAAACGTTTGAATTTATTAGAAAGGGCAGTTGGAGTAAAGATATTTATTAGTATAAAAAGAACTTAATAATAAGGTTAGAAAGACTTTGCTAGATAATTGTGGATAAAGTAAAATAACTAAAATTAAAAAGATTACATAGATAAAGTACTTCATTTATAAAATTATGATAATTTAGAAAGCTTTCAAATAATTTTATCTAATCACTAATAATACTTATCTATTATTAGATTTTATTTAAAAGGTTTATTAAATATATTAAAACTATTATTAGATATTATTGATAATTAAAGATAAACAATTTCTAATAAGATTAAAAATTAATGGGATTTGATTATGGATTCTTATAAAAAAGTCCAAAGCTATAAAATTAAAAATATTTATTTAAGAATTTAAAGAAGAATATTTTGAAATAGAGTTGCCATATATTGGATAAAAAAAGATATTACTTATATATGTTTCTTCTTTGAATTTGCTTTTTTAAATGCATTCTGGATATCTTTCAATTAATATTTGAGCAATTTTTTTATATCCTACTGAATTAAAGTGGTTTATATCTTCCTTACCAAGGATATATTGCTTTTTGCTAAAACTTATAATTTCATCTGATAAATCGACAAATTCAATATTATTTTTTTCTAATATACTAGATATTTTTGATCTAATAAATTTGCTTCTATTAAGATTCTTTTCCGATGAAGCAAAGTCAATTTTAATGTCCTCAGATTTCAAACCAAGATAATAAGATAACATCTTAGGAGAATAAATAGTAGCAGGAGAAGGAATATAAGCTAAACATATTTTTTTATTATAAAAATCTTTAAAGCTGAAAATACTCTCAAATTTTGAATTTAAAGCCTCTAAAATTTCTTCATTTGTAATGTTTGAAGCTGCATCTTGTAAAGATAAATTTTTAAAGCATTTTTGTTTGGAACATATTTCAATGGTTTCTTCTGAATTTTTAAATCTGTATTTATTTATGTTTAAGTATTTCATATAAATAAAGTAAGAAATATTTTTTAAAATGGAAAAAGCTGGAATATATTTCTCATTCTTTATTTTTTTTAAACGTCTTTTTTGATACTCTTCTTTGGTGATATTTAAAAATTTTCTATATTCAAAATAATCGAAGAAATCATTACCTTCATAAAAAAAAAGTATTACTTTTGATGGATAATCAATTGGTTCTCTGCCATTTCTGAGTGGCCAAAGCTCTCCTTTTAAGGAAGCTTTGAATAATTGGAGTTGTTCTGGAAGTGAACTTCCCCCAGTTCCAAAAGCTACTACTGGAGTATTAGAGTATTTATTTATAAAATGGCCTATTGAATAATTATAATTATTTGATGTGAATGAATCCCCAGCACCTTCTACATAACTGTCACCTATCAAAGCTAAATCTGTAGATTTATATGAAGTCCCAACGTCAGGATACTGCCATCTTAAAGCGGAAGGTATAACTGATAATAATTTTCTAGGAAATGATTTTTTCTGATAAAGAAAATTTCTTAGAAAAAATATACTGAATATATTTAATAATAAAAAATATATCAAGAGTGATGTTATAAAACCAAATAAGTTTTTAGTAAGACCTCTAAAAGACATATTAAAAGTATCTAAGAAATTAAAGCTATTCGATTAATTTATTTAAGGGGTTGCTATAAATATTAACAAATCCTAATTTTAAATTAATTAAATATTCTTCTTAAATATTTTATTATAGCTTTATTATTTCTTTAATATAATAATTTAATAAAATAATCTTAAGCTATATTGAATTTGATTCTAGATAATTTTTGGTTAATATAATTTCCATCCATTGATTAAATTATTTAATAAATTATGGATTCAAGTTAAATCTAACAGCGGCAAACCTTTATGCCAATATGATAATTCCAAGAAGTAATTAAAGAAGCTTTGATCATATAATTAAATTTATTAATTTCATGCATAATATTATTTATAATAAATTAATTTTTTATAGTGATTTTTGCATAGTAATGAAAAATAAATAAATCTGATTGATGAGTTCAATAGAGATGCTAAAACTACACCGTAAAGTCCATATAAATATGCTCCTGTAAGAGTCAATAATAAGCCCAATATATAGCTTAATGCATTTGGTTTAAGAAGAGTTTTAGTATCTCTTTTTGTTTGCATTAATAAAGTTACAAAACTCGTACTTTCATTTAATAACGAAGACATCATCATTATTCCTATTAAATAAGATACACTTTTATATTTATCATCTAGAATAATGTCGAATATTATCTCTCTATAGTTAAAAACAAAATATATTAAAAAAGTAAATGCTATTAATATACTTATAAAAATCTTAATTCCTAATATATAAGTAGAAAGGAGCCTCTCTTTATTATCTCCCGCTCTTTCAAAATAAATTGGCTTTAAATAATTTGTTAGAAGATTTATTAATAAGGAAATTGGATAATATCCAAATTGATAAATAATTGCATAGTACCCTAATGCCTCATCATAATTGGTAAAAAATATTATTCCCCATTTTTCTGCAGCGATTCTTATCCAATTTAATGATCCTATTATTATTAAGGGACGAGAAAATGAAATAATCTTTTTTTGCCAATCAACTTCTCTAGTTTTAGTTACTTCTTTAGAAATGTATCTTCTTAAATCAGGAATAAGTAAATTAATTTGTATTATAAAAACAATTATTAGACCAATAAATTGTCCAAGCATAGCAACTTTGCCTGAAGCACCGAATAATTTAATAAACAAAACTGCTATAAAAAATCTTGAAAAAGTTATTAAAGCTTGGTTGAGAGATACTTTTAATCTTTCTCTTGTAGCTATTTGAAGACCTAAAATTAAATTATTTAAGCTATAAATTAAACCAAAAGCAATAGATAATATTGCCAAGTTAAGCCACTCTAAATTGCCAGAAAAAAAGATTAATATAATAACAATCAATGATAACAGACTTATTAGAGTAGAAGACTTTAGAATTATTTTAAAAACGTTAAATAAATAAAATCTAATCTCTTTTTTCTCTTTGGCTATAGAAAAAAATCTTGTAATACCATTTGTTAGAGGCCCAATTAAAACACTATAAAAAAAGCCACCCATAGTTATACCAAGTGCAAGCTCTCCATATTGGCTCGGTGTTAAATATGCAGTTAATATTCTTACTCCTAAAAGTCCCCCTATGGCGGTAAAAAAATAACCAAGGCTTATTGAACTTATCTCTTTAGTTGCTTTCTTTAATCTATTTATATTCATTTTTTAAATTTTAAAAATCGCTTGCGCACATTCGCTAATAAGTTTTTGTCCCATTTCGTTAGGATGTGCATCTTTTAAATGAAAGTGCTTTTTATCAAGTGGACATGATCTTAAATCAAAAACTTTAATATCTTTATTTATTTTTTTGAGAAAAATATTTAATTGTTTTGCAAATAAATTTTTCTTATAAGGATTTACTTCAAGGCCTTTATCTAATTTTGTTGGGAGGATAATTAAATATGTCTTTTTTGGACCAAAAAGGGATGAAATATCATTCATCGCCTTAATATTAGAATTAATTTTTTCATTATTCCAATTTTTAGTTTCAAAATAACTAAACTGCTTTTTTATTTTAATCTTTGCATTCCTAAAAACCTCCTTTAATCCATATTTAAATTTTGTTTGAGAAAAATTAACAATTTCCTCATATCCCAAATCTGGAGGTAAATGCCACCACGTTGCTGAATCTCCGCCTCTATTTGTCCTACTAACATAAACAGAACATTCATCATTAGAGATCATTTCAACATCAACCCTTAAAATATCTCCACTTGTGATCGCAACAATTGCATGGGAAGCAGATAATTTGTTTTTTGCATATTTAAGAGATTTACTCATACCTATAATGCTGTAACCAGCCATAGCTGTATTAATAGTTTTATATTTTTTTTTACAAAGAGTATTTTGAATTTTTGAAACCCATACTAACGAAGACCCTTGCCCTTCAGTAAATGAATCTCCAGCAATTGCTATTATTGAATTTGGATTTTTAATATCACAATCATAAGTGATTCTGAATCCCGATTCATCAGTTTTAAATTTATAAAAATATTCTATTTCGTTATCATATATTGCAGCCTGCTTTAACTCACTATTTCTAGAAAAATGCCTAATACCAATTTCTTTAGAATTAAATTCACCTCCACTTAGTAACATAACTCTTTCATTATTAGAAGGATATTTAATAAATTGTAGAATTGAATCGATAACCAAAATTGGTATAAAAATTGCTGAAATAATAAATAATAGTTTTACTGAACTGTTAATCAAATTCTTAAAGTTCCTATTTAAATTTCTATCATATTTTAATTCTAAAGTAATCTTAATTTAATGTCTAAATTTATAAATTTAATTTTTATAAAAATCTGTAGAATATATAATCTACTTAATTTAATAATAATATATAATAGTTATAATAAATTTTTATTAGAATACTAAAGTTGTATTATTAAATTTCTATGCTATTAAGTTACTTAATCTTTTATAAAATGAAAATATAATTTTTTAATATAGTAATTTAATTATTATTTAGTAAAATTAAACTTATAAATAAATTGAATGATAAAAAAAATACTTATTATTGCTTTAAAATATAGTTACGGCAGAAGGGAATTTGGTCCTTCAATCAATAAAGGAGCTTTAATAGATAGTTTTAATAATCTTGGCTTTACTACAAAAACTATTTGGATTGATGAGCATTCAAAATATATTCTTAATAAACTAATCTTAAATGAAGCTGATAATTTTAATCCTGATTTAATTTTTTTTAAATTATTTAAAGACGAAATAAATTCAAAAACATTATTAAAATTGAAGAATTATTATAAGACAGTTAATTGGTTCGGAGATGATCAATGGAGATTTGATTCATTTACAAGATATTATGCTAATAAATTTACTTTTTGTATTACGACAGATAAATTCAGTATTGAAAAATATAAAAAAATTGGAAATCACAAAGTAATTCTAAGTCAGCATGCTTCAATACAACCAATTGAAAAATATAAAAAAATTGATTATATCTATGATGTATCTTTTGTAGGAACCAAAAGTCCCTTTAGAGATTGGTTTTTAACAGAATTAAATAAAAGAGGTATAAAATGTGTTTCTTTTGGTAAAGGATGGAATAATGGTTTGATTAGTTACCAAGAAATGCAAAATATCTTTGAAACGTCAAAAATTAATTTAAATATTAGTAATAGTTTGAGCTTTGACTTAAGAGTAAATTTATATAAACCTAGAAATTTATTAGAAATTTTTAAATCAAAATTTTTAGGTAATAGAAAAATAACAAGTCAAATAAAAGCAAGAAATTTTGAAATACCAGTTTTTGGAGGCTTTCAGCTCACAAATTATGTCCCAGGAATTGAAGATTATTTACAAATAGGAACTGAAGTCGCATGTTATAACAATGTTGAAGATGCATTTTCACAAATTATATATTTTCTAAATAATAATGATAAAAGAGAATCGATTAGAACAAATTCTGTTATTAAGGCAAGAAATGAACATACCTACTTATGTAGAATGAGGGATATTATTGAAAATATTTATCTTTATAGTTAAATATGAATAAATCTTTAATTAAAAATTTTAGAGAAATCCATTTTAAGAGACTTGATAAAAATTTTTTCATCCATAATCTTAAACAAGATTTTCATCTTATTGCGATACCTTATAAAAAACAAAACTTTATCATAGAGGAACTTTATAAATGGAAAGTAATAAAATTATTTTCTTTAAATTATAAAAAATTAGAATACTCTAAAATAGTATTTGGTAAGATTTTCTATGAGAAAATTCTCATTTATTTAGTTATAGATCCTGCTCCTAAATATAGATCATTAAATAATTATTATTCAAAAAAATATATTAATATAAAATCTAAAGACATGAAAGATAAGATAGAAAGAAATTTTATAGATTTTTTTATTACAACTAATCCTAAAGAATTTCTTGAAAAATACTCTTTATTATTTGGAATTGGAGCTTTAAAATATTTAGAAAATAATGAAGATAAACTTAATAAATTAAAACCATTAAGCAAACCATTGGGTTATTTGGGCTGGAAAAATTTTAATGAATTTATATCTTTTGCGAATATTTCTTGTGACTGGATAGTACTCAGAAACTTTGAATTTCTACCATATAAATTCTCAGAAAATGATAAAGATATCGATATCTTATGCAGAGACAAAAAGCTTTTTATAAGAAAATTAAATCTAAAAAAAAGATCTTGGGGTATTTCATCCTACCAAGTAAATATAGGCAATAAAAAAATACCAGTAGATTTAAGATTTATTGGTGATGGATATTTTGATAAATTATGGGAAGAAAATATTTTGAGAAATAAAATATTTCAAAATAATTTAGTACCAAGGCCATCTAATCTAGATTATTTTTATAGTCTTATATATCACTCTAAATTGCAAAAAAATAAAGTAAAACAAATCTATTCTGAAAGACTTGATTATTTAAAATTAACTTTAGAAATGCATAATCTAAAAAAATCATTTATCTATAATGACTTGATCACATCAAAAATACTCTCCGATTTTATGAATTTTAATAAATATAATATTTCTGAGCCTATTGATAAAAGTGTTGAAATTAATTATTATTTTCTTAAACAATTAAAAAATAATATAGATATTATTAATAATAACGAAATTCCATTATTAGTAAAATTCGTATTAAGAATACCATTGCCTTTAAGAAACTTTATATTCAAATTAAAAAAATACTTAATTTTAAATAAAAAAAATTTATTAAAATAGAAAAAATTATTATGCAATATATTAAAAAAAATAATTTAAAAAATTTAATAGAACCATCATTACACAATTATCTGGATAAGGAGAATTATGAGGTTTTTGAATTAGATGCAAAAAATTTAATTTCACCCAATAGGTTAGATCTGATTTATAAGATTGTATTTCTTAGAGAATTTAATAAAAGAAGTAATTACTCAAAAGAATGTTATTTAGAGCATATTAGATCTTTTAATTTTGGTAAATATTTCGAGTTTGGTAATCCCAAGAAGAATAGTGCCAAAAATTTCTTAAAAGCATTCGAAGATATAGATAAAGATATACAAATAAATGGCTTTGATTCAAGTAAATCGGTTATACCTCTTGCTAAGGATGGTACTATTTTAAATGGATCGCATAGAATAGCTAGTAGTATTGTCAGAGATAAAAAAGTAAGTTGTATTAAATTATCTTGTGAACCCTGCAATTATGATTATAGTTTTTTTGTCAATCGATTAGTAAATCAAATTTGGCTAGAAGAAATTATTTTTAATTATATTCTTGAAAGTAATAATTTTTCAGTTGCCTTGATTTGGCCAAGAGCAAATATAAATAATAAAATATTAAAAAAAATTTTTGAAAAAATTATTTATTTTAAAGAAATTAAATTGAATCTTAATGGTTTAGATCAATTAATAAAAGTAGTTTATAAGAGTGAGGATTGGATTAATAAAAACAATAACTATAAAGGATCATTTTTAAAAACAACTAAATGCTATAAATATAATAATCCTCTGAAAATCATAATATTTGAAAGTAAAGGTCATGATTATGATCTAAAGATTAAATATCATTTAAGAAATATATGTAAAGTTGGGAACCACTCAATTCATACAACAGATAATAAATCTGATTCAATTAAAATTTTACGACTTCTACTAAATAAAAACGCTATTAATTTTATAAATAATCATTACTATAATTATAAAAAAGAGAAATTTGATTATTTAAATAATTTAGAAAAGTTGATAAAAAACAAAAATTTTTTAAAAAAGGATTTTATAATGTCATATAAATCTTCATTATATTTATATGGATTGATCAAAAGTAATGCAAGTAATATTTTTGAAATATATACTTTAAATCATATAAAAGCAATTAAAAACTTTAAAATAATTAATTTTAATTCTAGAAACAAATTGTGTAAAGAAATTTTTCACAATCCAAAATACTTTTTTTGTTTAAATAATTTAAAGTTCATTTCTATAAACGGTATTTTATATCTTAATAAAATTGGATTTATACAGCTTAATAATAGAGAGCAATTAAAATTAAAAAAGATAAATCATAATTTTAATACTCCTTTTTTACAAAAAATAAAATTAATATTTTATTACTTTTGGAATATCTTTAAATTTAAAACTATTGAGTGCATAAATTTAATTAGAATTTATCTTAGAGAAAATTCACTTTAAATTTATTTTTCTATTAATAAT
>Ga0160422_10000331_pt1 | contig 28139 bp, 23 predicted proteins | sample Fk160mmetaG_FD_108192 | JGI IMG/M metagenome (GOLD analysis project Ga0160422, IMG submission 108192) | Marine microbial communities from the Central Pacific Ocean - Fk160115 60m metaG | ecosystem: Environmental > Aquatic > Marine > Oceanic > Photic zone | place: The Central Pacific Ocean...
TGATTGCTAAAGATGTGCACAAAGAAAACGCCTTAATAATTGGTCAACTATGGCACCCAGGGCGACAACAATTGTGGCATCCAACAAAATCACCAATTGGGGTATCGAATCTTCCGGATCCATATAGCGGAACTGTACCACACGTAATGACAACGGAGGAAGTACTTCGCGTTGCAGAGTCATATATCAGTACGGCAAAAAGGTTGTCAGACTGCGGTTTTGATGGTGTTGAATTGCATGGGGCACATGGCTATTTAATTATGCAATTTTTGTCGCCAGCATCGAACAATCGAGAAGACATATTTGGAGGTGATCTCGAAGCAAGGACACTTTTCGTTCGAAAAGTAGCAGAAGGCATTCGGGAAAAATGTGGGCAAAATTTTATTATTGGGCTCAAGATGCCAGCGGATGAAGGTGTCCCAGGCGGAGTCTGTCCCGACGAGGCGGAAAGAATAACAACACGATTGTCAAAGACCGGTTACTTTGATTATTTCGCCTACGGTCAAGGCAATTTTAGTTTAAGCTTGGAGAACCACGTTCCAGATATGTACTTTGACCAGGGTGCCTTTATTGAGCTGCATAAAAAAATGCGGTCAGTATCTGGTAATGTACCGGTAATGGCATTAGGTCGGATAGGAGAGCCCGGTCTAGCTAATAAAATTATCGAAGAAGGATTTGGCGACCTGGTGGGTATGTCACGAGCTCTAATAACAGATCCTGCTTGGCCTGAGAAAGCTCGTTTGGGTAATTCACAAGATATTCGACCGTGCGTTTACGATAATTTTTCTTGGGGTGAAGTGCACTTAGGTAAACCGCTAGCAGAGCATCATAATGCTTTCATTGGTAAGGCAAACGAAGCTTTTCGACTCCCAGAACCTGCAGACTTTTCAAAAAGGGTCATGGTTGTTGGGGGCGGCGTATCTGGTCTTGAAGCAGCGTGGGTAGCCGCCGCTAAAGGTCATGGCGTAACGCTCTTCAGTTCTGCATCGGAATTGGGTGGTGGTTTGTTGCTAGAGTCGAAACTGCCAGGGCGTCAAGAAATGCGCCGAATTATAGAGCACCAAATTTTCTCTGGAGAAAAATACGGTGTCGAATATGTCTTAAATTACAAAGTTAGCCCGCGAGATGTATTTGATTTTGGTAGTGATGTAGTTTTGCTGGCTACAGGAGCTAAACATCGTGTGCCCAGTGATCTGAAACGGGCAGACAAAGTACTTTCGGCTCGTGAATATGTAATGCAGTCAGAAAAGTTGAATGGTGGGACAGCTGTTTTAATCGACGAAGATGGTACCGCTGCAACATATGGTGTGGCAGACCTAATGGCCCAAAATTTTAAGAACATTATATTGCTAACGTCGCGCCCAAGGATAGCGGCAAGCGTAAACCATTGCAGTGCAATTGGTGTTTTCAGGCGGCTGTATGGGGCTAATATTCAGATTCAACCAGCGCAGCAAGTAATAAGTTTCATTGATAAAGTGGTGACAGTTAGGAACCCCTATAATGCGATAGAGGATAAAATATCGGATGTAGATTTGTTGGTTTATTCTACACCCCGTATTTCAAATGATGAGTTGGTTGCTGAATTGGATGACACACTTGTAGAGAAGATTGGTGACTGCCGATCGCCAAGAAATTTGATGACGGCTATTCAGAATGGGCATGCGATCGCAGATTCTCTTTAATCAAAATGTAAATAACAGATAGGGAAATAGATGTTCAAAACAAGCGGGTCATCTATAAATGCAATGAAATTTGCCGTCCCGAGATTAGTTAACGCGATTACCCGTGACTTGTTTTTAGAAGATATTGACCACTTCTTTCAGTCCATGATGTCCTATAAATAGCCCGAGTTTTCGCTGCCTGGTGAAGAAACTGAGTTAGCTCCTGTCGCGGCTGACTCCTATGAAAAAAGTCAGTAACATAAGGGTAAATTAAGAAAATTTATTGTGTTTTACAAAAAAATTATGAAAAACTATAGCTAATCATAATTAGTTTAAAAAAATATTATTCTAGGGATTTAAAAGCTTTGGCATCAAAAAATATAGAGGTTCAAGCATTTGTTCACGAAGCTTCCTCGACAATAACATATATTTTGTTAGAAAACTCTTCTGGAGTAGCAGCGGTTATAGACCCAGCGGCTGACTTCAATATTCTTACAGGTGAGCTAGACTTCAGTTTTTGTCATAAAATTGAAAATGTAATCAAAGATTCTAATCATCAGTTGCAATGGATATTGGAAACACATGTTCATGCAGATCATGTGACCGGTGCCCAGTTTCTAAAGTCAAAGCTTGGCGGGACCATAGCTATAGGTTCTAGAATCAAAGAAGTTCAACAAATTTTTTCAGAAATTTATAATGATTTACCAGATCCAACTTTTGATGGCTCGGAATTTGATTGTTTACTAGAACCCGATCAAATCTTGCCTTTTGGTGATGCTACAATAGTAGTTATCCCTACGCCTGGCCATACGCCCGCTTGTAACAGCTTTTTAATAGAAAATATGCTTTTCGTCGGTGATAGTATTTTCATGCCAGACTTTGGAACAGCAAGATGTGATTTTCCAGGTGGCAGTGCCCAAGATTTATATTCTTCTGCTCAGAGATTATTACAATTGCCAAAGTCTACAAAGGTTTTCGTTGGTCATGACTATGGACCGGGCGGTCGCCCAATTGCTTGGGAAACGACAATTGAAAAACAAAAAAAAGAGAATATTCATATTAATGATGGCGTTCAAATTTCGGAGTTTGTCTCAGTACGAGAAGCACGGGATGCTGGGCTTAGTTTACCTAAGATGATCATTCCTTCGATCCAAATTAATATGAGGGCAGGGAGACTTCCTGAGGTTGAGAGGAATGGCGTTTCATATCTAAAGACCCCCATCAATTGTTACCCTGGAATTTAAGCCGGCGATAATTAAAAACGAATACTTAAACTAAGACTAAATCACTTGCTGTTTTTTGTTTTTCTTTTCAATAAGAACCATAAAAATTGATAAAAAAGATGGTATTATTATCAGCGTCAGAACTGCCGATAGCGTTAATCCGCCGATAACAACGGACCCTAAACCCCTATATAATTCGGCGCCAGCTCCCGGAAAAATTACCAACGGCATCATGCCCAAAACACTTGTGAGGGTTGACATGAAAATAGGTCTTATTCTGTTTCGTGTGGCTTCAATTATAGCGTCTGTTTCGCTTAAACCCTCTGATCTGAATTGATGAAGAGTTTGATGAACGAGCAAAATGGCGTTATTAACCACAATTCCCACAAGAATTACAAAGCCGAGAAGCGTTAACATATCTAAATTTTGGTGTTGGAATAAATTTAGTATAACTAATCCAATCACGCCTCCTGCAGCAGCCAAAGGAACTGAAAAAATTATAATTAGTGGATACAGAAAGCTCTCAAATAAAACAGCCATCACGAGATAGACAATGACTAGAGCGATTAAAAGGTCTAATACCATTTCATCCCAAGTCTCAGTTAGCTTGTCTGCTGTCCCTGAAAGTTCAAGTTTTACCGTGTTGGGAACACCCTCATTTCTCAACTCATTGATTACAAACGATTGTATTTTTTTCATGGCTGTTTCTAAAGCCATAGTCGTTGGAGGATTGATCTGTAAAGTAATAGTTCTTAGCTGTTCTTTGTGTCTTATTTCACTAGGGCCTCTCGTGATTTCTATATCTGCAAGTGAGCTTGCTGGTATAATTCTGCCGTCCTTTGTTGCTATGGGCAGGTCCTCTATATTTTGAGTCGAGCGAATATGATCAGTGGGGCCCTTAATGGTTAAATCAATTCGTTCTCCCTCCACTGTTATTTCGGCCACCCTCAATCCATCGTTAAAGGCGTCGAGTGTTAGTCCCAAGTCCCTAGAAGAAAGCTTGTTGTCAGCGATGAAGGTTGGATTAGGTTTTACCCGTATTTCTGGAGCACCTAGACTCAAAGATGGTCGAGGCCTCATACGGGTACCCTCTTGTCGGGGAAGAACCTTACCAAGTTTGCTTGCTGCTCTTTGAGCGACCGCAATTATTTCTTCCAGGTTTCCACCAGAAACGTCAAGGTCAATTGATCTCGAACCTCCAATGCCACGGCCAAAAATTGATCTTTTTCTCATTATGGCAAAAGTTTTTGGTTCTGAATAAAGTGACCGCTCAAGAATTGGTATTAAGTCATCAATTCTAGATGGGTCGGTGGCTACGGCTCCAATAATTGCATTGGCTCTAAAGGCCGCGAAAAAAAATCGTTGTATAGACGGTTGGTCAACTGAAAATTGTTTGTTTTTTCCTTCGATGTCCCATAAAGGCTCGGTCGCCTTCTCTGACTTAGTTGCAATTTCTGTCATGGTTTTTAAGTTGTAGCCCGAAGGAGGCATGACGTAGCCAATAATTAGATTACGATTGCCGTCTGGTAAATAATCAAGTTTTGGAAGGAGAAGAGTGGTAATAATGCCTGAAATCACTAGCACAGATATTACAGCACTCGCTGCCATCACCCGATTATTTGTCACGGCGTGAGTGAAATTTAAAACATACCTCACAAACATCGATGCAGAATGATCTATTAGATTAATACGGCGCTTCGTCGTAATCTCTTGAACGTTGCCTTTTAACAATCGACTTGCAAGTGCCGGTATTACTGTCACGGAAACGATCAAGGACAATAAAACTGCCACAGATATCGCAACAGCAATATCTCTGAATAATTGACCAACTTCTAATTCCATGATTAAAATTGGTATAAATGCCATTACTGTTGTTAATGCTGAAACTAAAACAGCTCCCCAAACCTGATTTGCACCCTCAAAAGCGGCCCTAGTAATAGGGAGTCCCTGTTGTCGAAGGCGAAATATATTTTCCAGGACAACAATAGCTGCGTCCACAACCATGCCAATTGCAAAGGCGAGACCCGCAAGCGAAATGACATTAATCGATCGGCCTAGAGCTGCCATTGCAACAAAAGACCCAACAATTGACACTGGGATTGCAAGTGAAATGACTAGTGTGGCTGAGCCACTCCGAAGAAAAAAGAGCAGGACTATCGCTGCTAAAGTTCCTCCGATATAGATATTTTGCTGAACGAGACTAATGGCGGAGTCTATGTACGTTGTTTCGTCATAAACTTGGGTCAAAACTAGTTTTTCAATTGCTAAAAAGTTTTTATTAATGTCACTAACAGCGTGTCTTATGCCTCGCATCACTTCTATAACGTTTGCCCCAGTTTCTCTGTAGACAGGTAAGGCTATAGCCGGTTCTCCCATCATCCTAATTCTTGATACTGGTTTTTTGTAATCAAAGATTACATCAGCTATATCTTCAACTTTCACTCTGGTGATGCGGCCGGAGGTTGCATCTTTAGTAGACTTGAGGACGACACTTTTTACAGAGCGTATACTTTCAAAGTCCCCCGCTGTTCTTACCACATAACGACGTTTACCCTCGTCTACCGCCCCCGCAGAAATGGACGCATTCGCCATGCGAAGTGTGGTTAAAATATCCGGTATAGTTAATTTGTAACGCGCGAGGCTCTCTGGGTTAACGATTATTTGCATTTCTCGCTCTGCGCCACCGTAAACGCGGACTTCTGATATTCCTTTTACTCGTTCTAAACGATCTTTTATAAAATCATTTGCGAGATCGAAATATTTATGAACTGAGGTTACATTGCCCTCTAGTTTTCTTAGTATCAGCCATGCGATGGCGTTATCTTCTGAGCCGGCTGTATTTAAAGATGGTTCGTTTACTTCTGCTGGATAGTTTCCAACACGATCTAGCCTATTGGATACAAGAAGGACTGCTTTTGTCATGTCTTGGCCAGTGGAAAACTCCAACGTGATACGGGCCCGCCCAGTTTCTGAACGGCTGATTATAGATTCTAGGCCTTCTATACCTTTAAGTTCTTTCTCCTGTCTATTGACAACCTCCCGCTCAACTTCTGCAGGTGCGGCCCCAGGCCATTCGGTGGTTACCGTAATAACAGGTCTATTCACGTCTGGGGTTAATTGTATTGGAATAGTTTCTAAGGCGACGAGTCCAAACATTATGACCATTAAGACAGCGGCAATTATTGCTATTGGTCTTTCTATAGATACGTTGATAAGACGGTCCATTAGTCAGCCCTAATTCACAGATTTAACAATTTCGTCAGGCTTTATTCTCTCATTGCCGCGAGTGATCGTTATTTCTCCGGGCAGTAAACCTTCCATGACTTCGAAGCGTTCTCCAATCGATCGACCTATTTTGATTGCCTTTTTTACTGCTTTGTTATCCTTCAGAACGAACACATTCTTTTCGCCTTTATTTATGAGAATGGCATCTTTGTGTACGGTGGTGACGCGTGTTGAAGTTCCTATAGGAATGTCTAATGTTACTGACTGATTACCGACTATTTTTATTTTCTTGGAACTCGCATCCAAGGTAAAACGAGCCGCTAAAGTGCGTGTTTGCATATTTTCCTGAGGGATAATTGTACGGAGAGAGGCTTTGAACGGAACCTCGTTCTGCAATTTTCCTTGAACTGGCATGTTTGGAACCAACTTGAGCGCACGCACTGTTGGTATATCAGCTTCAATTTCAAGATCATCGTCGTTAAGCATTGTAACGATTGGGTCGCCTATTTTCGTATAACTTCCAGGAACGACATGTGTAGAAATGATGATGCCTGAATAAGGGGCTTTTATAAAAGTATCTCTCAAAAACTGTTGGGCTATATTTAACGCAGCCTCTGCGCGTGCCACTTCTGCTTCTGCTTCTTTAAGTGACCCTGCAGCCATCTCAAGGTCGCGCTGGCTATTCTGATCTCTATCTTGTCGAAATGCTGTTGATCCTCGCAGAGCGAGGATACGCTGCCTCGCTTGTTCCTTTTTTTTGAATTCTGCGTTACTCTTTTCTCCTATTGCCTTTGCTCTGCTAAGCTCAGCCCTTTTAAGGAGGAGTGACTGTTGTAATTGATCCGATGAAAGTCGCGCTAAGACCGCGTCTTTTTTTACTCGATCACCGATTTTTACCTCTAATTTTTCTATCCGTTCTGCAATTCGTGTTGCAACGATGCCGGACTGGTTGGTTACTACTCTACCCAGTACCGGCATAGTTTGAGACATAGGCTCTAAGATTACCTCGTCCGTAAAAACAGGACTAGCGCGTTGCTCCGCGCAACTAGCTTTGATGTAGAACAAAGTAATGGCCATCAGTGCAAAAAAAATGACAATGTCAAGACCAAGTTTTAAACTTTGGCAAGATTTGTGCTTTTCCAATTTGCTAAAATCAAAAGAATGAGCCACTAGCTTCCCCTCAATCTTGATTGTTGGATGAACTCTTTATATCTTCACATTTTAGAAGTAAATTTAAGTTCTGTCTGCGTGGTGTCAAATGTTGAAAGTTTTATAAACGCTATCTAAATAAGATCGGAATACCTAACATAAAAACAGTTGTTGGGATAAGCCACTATTTCTTTTCGTTGTAAAGTATAAATTCGTAATTTTCCTGTTTTTTGAAAAATATTGATACTTAGGTAACTGTAAAAAAAAGGTTTTTGTTGAGCTTTAATATGACCATAGTATTTAGTCACCACGCCTGCTTAGGGCATTATACGGGAGAAGAGCATCCAGAGAGGCCAGCTCGTATGAATGCGGTAGAAGAAGCGTTTCAAAGGGAAGGATTGGCAGGTAGATTAGATCGGCGAGATGCAGAAAGGGCAACGCTTGATTGTATTGGTCTGATGCATCCTCAAAAATATATAGAACAAATTGTAGCCAGTGTGCCCTCATCTGGGATCACAAGATTAGATGCAGATACATGTCTGTCTCCGGGGTCGTTAGAAGCCGTTCTCAGGGGGGTTGGGGCAGCTTGTTCTGCGGTAGACGCAGTAGTCTTGGGTGAATCAAAAAATGCTTTTTGTGCGGTGAGGCCGCCTGGACACCACGCCGAAACAGATCAAGCTATGGGATTTTGCATTTTCAACACGGTCGCAATTGCAGCAGCCTATGCTAGACGAAGACATGGTGTTGAACGCGTGGCCGTGATTGATTTTGATGTTCACCATGGCAATGGCACTCAAGAAATGTTTTGGTCAGATAAAAACTTATTCTTTGCTTCCACACACCAGATGCCTCTATATCCCGGAACTGGATCAAAGAGTGAAAGAGGAGAATTTGATAACATTGTAAATTGTCCGTTGATCGCAGGCGACGGTAGTAGTGAGTTTAGGACGGCTATCTCAGACGTTATATTGCCAGGATTGGAGACGTTTCGGCCCGATTTACTGCTTGTCTCCGCAGGATTTGACGCTCACATGAATGATCCGCTTGCCGGATTAAATTTACAAGACAGCGACTATGCTTGGGTGACAAAACAACTTTTAGAAGTAGCAGACAAATTCACAAATGGCCGTTTGATATCAACCTTGGAGGGGGGGTACGACCTTTTAGCCCTTACGTCATCTGTTGCTTCGCATGTGGAGGAACTGGTACAAGCTTAATCTTCAAAGCAACTAATGAAAATCTTTGCGGATTCTGTTAAGCAAATCAGTAATTATCAGTTTCAAGGAGGGAAATTTGAGTAAAGAAAGTAAAATAGAGGATTTAAATTTTGAAGCATCTTTGAAAGAACTTGAAGAAATCGTGGAGCGTTTGGAAAACGGTCAGGGATCATTAGAGGATGCTATATCAGCATACGAACGCGGCTCATTATTGAAGAAACATTGTCAGTCCAAATTGGATGAGGCTCGGTTGAAAGTAGAAAAAATAAGATTGCCTCAAGAAGGCGGTGCAGTAGAGATTACGGACTTCGATGAATGAGGATCTTTCATTAAGAGTTTGGAATTTTTATGACTTTAAGTAAGGCACTTGCAGATTGTGCGATAAAAATTAATAAAACCATGGAGGATCTGTTGCCAGAGGCAATGGGCGCTGAAGCCATCCTGCTCGATGCTATGAAATACAGTTCGCTTGGTGAGGGGAAAAAAATACGACCATTTATGGTGCTTCAGTCTTCCAAGTTGTTTGGGGTAAAAGAGGAATGTGCCCGCCGGGTGGGCTCAGCTGTAGAGTTTTTACACAGCTACTCATTAATTCACGACGACTTACCTGCGATGGACGACAGTGATTTTCGAAGGGGGAAAAAGAGTTGTCACAAGTATTTCAATGAGGCAACAGCAATTCTAGCTGGTGATGCTTTACTAACTTTGGCTTTTGAGATTTTGTCTGACCCTTTAACAGCAGAGGACAGCTCTGTAAGATGTCAGCTTGTTAACCTTTTAGCGAAATCTGCTGGGCATCGGGGGATGGTAGCAGGGCAAACGATAGATTTATTAGCAGAGGGAAAGACGTTGTGCCCCGACGAAATAGTTCAAATGCAGAGTCTTAAAACGGGAGAAGTTTTTGCGTTTTGCATGGTTTCTGGCGGTATACTAGGTAGTGCTAGCAAGTTGCAACTTGATGCACTCAGAAAATATGCTTATGGCTTTGGTATAGCTTTTCAAATAGTAGATGATTTATTAGACGTAGAAGGAAACATAGATACGATTGGAAAACCTGGTGGGCAAGATGCAAAAATGGAAAAAGCTACACTGGTAGCAAAATTAGGGGTTGAAGAGGCAAGGCATAAGGCGGTATTGCTGATAGACGGGTCCATTGAAGCATTAAAACTTTGGGGCCGAGAAGCAGATTGCCTCAGGGCTCTAGCCCAGTTTGTTTTGGAAAGAAAAAGGTAAAGTTTGAACGTTATGTCGAACAGCAATACACCTACATTGGATCTGGTTAAGAACCCTAAAGACTTAAGGAGGCTTAAGCCCGAAAATCTAACCGCACTGGCACAAGAGTTGCGCCAAGAGGTGATAAATGCAGTTTCTGTGACTGGCGGTCACTTAGGGGCTGGACTAGGTGTTGTCGAACTAACGATTGCTCTCCATTACGTCTATCAAACCCCTTATGACAGACTAATATGGGATGTTGGTCACCAAGCCTATCCGCATAAGATAATAACAGGCCGCAGAGATAAAATAAAAACACTACGGCAAACTGGTGGGTTGTCTGGGTTTACAAAAAGAACGGAAAGCGAATTTGACCCTTTTGGAGCTGCGCATAGCTCGACCTCTATTTCTGCGGGGTTAGGCATGGCAGTTGCCAGAGACTTAAAGTCTGAGAAAAATCATGTGATTGCCGTAATTGGTGACGGGGCTATGAGTGCGGGCATGGCTTACGAGGCTATGAACAATGCTGGTGCAGGTAACTCAAAACTTTTAGTTGTTTTAAATGATAATGATATGTCTATAGCCCCAGCTGTGGGTGCAATGAGCTCCTACCTATCCAGACTGATTAGTTCCACATCATATAGGAGCTTGAGAGACCTTGCTAAGCAGCTCGCCTCTCATCTACCTAAACAATTAGAGCGAACAGCTAAAAAAGCAGAGGAATATGCGCGAGGATTGGTAACCGGTGGAACACTTTTTGAGGAATTAGGGTTCTATTATGTCGGGCCTGTTGATGGACATAATCTAGAACACCTACTACCGGTATTACAAAATATTAAAAATGCTAAACAGGACAAACCAGTATTGCTGCACGTTGTAACAGAAAAGGGCCGCGGTCACCCATTTCCTGAAAAGTCACTGGAGAAATATCACGCTGTACAGAAGTTTGATCTTGTCACCGGCGCCCAATCTAAAGCCAAAGCTAACGCCCCATCTTATACAGAAGTTTTTTCTAAATCGCTTATACGAGAAGCAGAGCAAGATGAGAGAATCGTTGCGGTTACTGCAGCGATGCCATCTGGCACAGGCATAGATAAATTTGCACAACAATTCCCGCACAGGAGCTTTGACGTTGGAATTGCGGAACAACACGCTGTAACATTCGCGGCCGGCCTGGCGACAGAGGGTTTAAAGCCTTTCGTAGCGATTTACTCCACTTTTCTTCAAAGGGCTTATGACCAAGTTGTTCACGATGTTGCAATTCAGGGGCTGCCTGTCCGTTTTGCAATTGACAGAGCAGGTTTAGTGGGCGCAGATGGAGCAACGCATGCAGGAGCCTTTGATTTAGCTTACCTCTGTTGCCTTCCTGGCTTTATAGTTATGGCCGCTGCAGATGAAGCGGAATTAGTGCATATGATAGCTACGGCAAGAGATATAAACGACGCCCCTTCTGCAATTAGATACCCCAGAGGTGAGGGTGTGGGGGTGGAGCTTCCAGACCATGGTACGCCTTTGCCGATAGGTAAGGGCCGGTTGCTTCGTAAAGGTTCTACTGTTGCCATACTCTCTTTAGGGTCGCGGTTGAAAGATTGTCTGTTGGCTGCGGAGCAATTGGCAGCTCTTGGGTTGAGCACTACGGTTGCAGATGCACGGTTTGCAAAACCACTCGATACTGAGCTTATAAAGAAAATGGCTCAAGACCATGAGCTCTTGATAATTCTTGAAGAAGGCTCTGTCGGCGGGTTCTCGAGTCAGGTTTTGCATTTTCTCGCACTTGAGGGTTTGCTGGATGGTGGTATAAAAGTTCGTCCAATGACACTGCCAGATATATTTATTGATCATGCTTCTTCGGATGAGCAATATAAAACCGCGAAATTAGACTCGGCGAGTATAATAGACGTTGTTGTTAAAACTCTTCAAAATAGTGAAATGAGTGGCTCAGTTTCAGCTTGAGAAAAACGTTCCAAAACAATCTCCAATCGTATTTGGTCGAGAAAGTTTAGGTAGTTGAAGAATCTCTCCGGCATAAATGAAGATAAAATAAGGCTTGACCAACTTTTAGTCTTAAATGGTCTAGTTAGGTCTAGGACTCATGCAAAGGACTTGATCATTAAAGGGAAGGTAATTTGTGACCAAGAAGTTGCAAAAAAAGCAAACAAAGTAGTTTCTAGAGGATCAAAACTAAAAGTGATCGGCTTGTCGAATGAGTGGGTTTCTAGGGGTGGCTTCAAACTAGTTGGGGCCATCGAACACTTTAAGATAAAGTTAAAAAGCAAAATTTGCTTGGATATTGGAGCCTCAACAGGAGGCTTCACCCATGTTTTACTTCGGGGAGGCGTTCAGAAAGTATATGCGGTTGATGTAGGGAGGTTTCAGTTGGCTGACGAAGTAAAATCGGACTCGCGGGTCGTTAATCTTGAAAACACTGACGCTAGATCACTGAACAATCTTATAATATCAGCTCCCTTAGACCTCATCGTCTGTGATGTTAGTTTTATTTCTGTTAGAAAAGTACTCCCTCCTTGTATGGCGCTTTCAAAAACTGGTGGACAATTATTATGTCTATTTAAGCCACAATTTGAGGCGGGGCCAGGAAAATTAAAAAAGACGGGAGTAATAACTAATGCTGATTTGCAGGTAGAATTATTAAAACAAATGGAAAATTGGTTTTTGAATTTGAAAGAATGGAAATTCAAAGGAAGTATTCAATCTTCTCTACCAGGGCGGGGAGGAAATAAAGAGTTTTTTCTACTGGCGGAGAAACTATAAAAATACTTTATTTAAAGTCATAAAATGGACTCGATGTAGACTTCCTTGACCAGTTCTTCATAGCGAATTTTCAATTGCGCTTTTGCATCAATCTTAAAATTTCGAATGTCCTCCGAAGTTGGGCGACCCTTTTCCCACATTCTTACGGCTAGCGGATAAATTATGCCTTTGATGGCCATTTTTTCTGGATTTAATGACCTTCGTGCTGCGGGACTTTTTGTTTGAATAGCTACGCGCAGTTTCCCCTCTACTAATTTTCCTTTTACGTAAAGCGAAATATAAAACAGCGGAAGTGTGAGAACATCTCTACCCACCATAAATTTGTACAGCTTTTCTTCATTAAATTGCTTGTCGCGTTTCTTTTGCTCCTTTTCTTTTTCTAGTCGCTCTTTTGCTAAATCATCCAGTTCTTCTTCCTCTTTTTCCTCTTTTTCTTGAGATGACACGTAGTTTGTAGACGAGTGGTAGACAAATAGCGACGACAATAACAGAGAAAAAAATAAACGCCCAGTGAATGAATTACTCATCTTTTTCCCTTCTATTTTTCTAGTCGACCAAAAGAAGAAACTTACTTTGGTTGGTTCGCCTTTTCTTAAAATTTAAGGATGTTATACACATTGCGCTTGATGTCTTAGAACGTGGTCAGCTATGACGCATGCGGCCATTGCTTCACCAACAGGTACTGCTCGTATGCCAACACAAGGATCATGCCGTCCCTTCGTTCGGACTTCTATCTCGTTGTCAAATCTATCTATTGAACGCCGCGGTGTGAGAATAGAGCTCGTGGGTTTTATCGCGAATCTTACAATGATAGGTTGACCGGTTGATATTCCGCCTAAAATTCCACCAGCTTTATTAGTTAAGAATTCAGGTTGTCCGTCTAGCATCCTAATTTCATCAGAAGCCAATTCGCCTGGTGTTGCGACTAGATTAAAACCATCTCCAATTTCAACGCCCTTCACTGCGTTTATCGACATCATAGCGCTAGCTAGATCACTATCGAGTTTCCCATATATAGGTTCGCCTAGCCCCGCAGGGACGCCTGTGATTACAATTTCAACGACGGCTCCCGCTGAAGAACCTTCTTTTCGGACCGCGTCTAAAAACTTAGCCCAGTCTGAAGCCATTTCTTTATCTGGTGACCAAAAAGGATTTTTATCTACCTGATCCCAATCCCAATTATTTCTATCTATTTTGTGAGGGCCGATTTGGATTAAAGCACCTTTTATAGATACTTTGTTTTCAATTTTTACGTCTAAGACTTTTCTGGCAATCGCGCCAGCTGCTACGCGCATAGCAGTTTCTCGTGCCGAAGATCTGCCGCCTCCTCTGTAATCACGGATGCCATATTTTTTTTGATAGGTGAAATCCGCGTGTCCAGGACGAAACTGGTCCTTTATTTCTCCATAATCTTTTGATCGTTGATCCTCATTTTGGATGAATAAGCTTATGGGTGTGCCCGTGGTTTTATTTTCAAAGACACCAGACAAAATTTTAATTTTATCTGGTTCCTTCCGCTGAGTTGTAAAGCGAGACTGCCCTGGTTTCCGCTTATTCAGGTAACATTGAATATCTTCCTCAACAAGCGGTATTAAGGGCGGAACGCCATCCACAACACCTCCAATGGCAGCTCCATGGCTTTCACCCCAAGTGCTGAACTGAAGAATTTTACCGAAGGTATTACCAGCCATATTAAACCAAACTATTAATCAAACCACAGAGATATCTGGAGCATCGACAGCTTTCATGCCTACGATATTGTATCCACAATCTACATGATGTATCTCGCCAGATACACCGCTAGATAAGTCACTTAACAGGTACATTGCGGCACCACCTACGTCTTCAAGAGTAACGTTCCGCTTCAATGGTGAGTTGTATTCATTCCACTTTAAAATATATCTAAAGTCACCTATTCCTGATGCGGCTAAAGTTTTCATAGGGCCGGCTGAAAGTCCGTTCACCCTTATCTTTTGGTCGCCGAGGTCCACCGCTAGATAACGCACGCTTGATTCTAAAGCTGCTTTAGCTACTCCCATAACATTATAGTGTGGCATAACGCGCTCTGCCCCATAATAACTAAGTGTTAAAAGGCTGCCTCCATCTGGCATAAGCTCGGCAGAGTACTTTGCAACTGAAGTGAAGGAAAAGCAAGAGATGTCCAGTGTGCGTAGAAAGTTCTCTCGGGTAGTGTTGATATACTCCCCTTTCAATTCATCCTTATCTGAATAGGCAATTGCGTGGACCACAAAGTCAATCTTCCCCCAATTCTCTCTAATTGTATTGAATGCTGTTTCTAAGCTATTTTCATCTGTGACGTCGCATTGCATTATCATCTTTGAATTAACTGATTGTGCAAGTGGCGACAGTCGTTTTAAAAGAGCCTCGCCTTGGTACGTGAACGCTAATTCAGCACCATGGCCTGCCGCCATTTTTGCTATCCCCCATGCTATAGACCGATCGTTGGCCGCGCCCATAATAAGTCCACGCTTTCCGGACATAACTCCTAATGAACTACTCATATAAAATTCCCACTTTCCAAGGATGAAAGAAATTAATTTTTAAATTTTATCATCTAAAAGCTTTGTCAACCCTACAACAAACCACTAAAGGTATAAATCCTAAAGACACACAACATTTAATTTTGTTTCTTTTTGAAATAAGTACATACCGAGTTGATCCCGTCAAAAGAGCATGCTTTCTAATAAAACTGACTTTATACAGTATAGATTGGAGGATGGCGAAGTGTAGTTCTAAAAAAAACCATTCCCAATTATTTACTGCACACGCCTAACCTTTTACCAATCTCTCCATTGCAAAATAAACGGTTGGATAGACTAAAGTACCCTAAGCCTAAACTAGACGTTTTAGGGGATTAAAGAAAACAAAAAAGTGAAATTACGCTTGAATGCATTTACCTTAGCTTTACACTAGCCCACTGCTTGCTTGTCTGCCAGAAATGTCTGGTGAATACTTGTTTGTTTTTAAGACTAGGAGTTCAAAGGTATGAATATCAGCCATCAGACCCTGGTAGAATTTATAAATGTGCAGAAAACTTATGATGGGACTGAGTTAGTAATCAAGAATCTAAACTTAACGATTCAAAAAGGCGAGTTTTTAACACTTCTTGGACCTTCAGGGTCTGGGAAAACAACGTGTCTAATGATGTTAGCGGGCTTTGAGACTCCTACACATGGTAAGGTCATGTTGGGGGGGGTAGAATTAAATAATGTGCCGCCCCATAAACGTGGGATTGGTATGGTGTTTCAGAATTATGCGTTGTTCCCACATATGTCAGTCTTCGAGAACCTCGCTTTTCCCCTAGAAGTTAGAAAGTTCAAAGCGAATGCTGTCAAAACGAAAGTTGAAAAAGTATTAAACATGGTTGAGTTGATGCAATTTGGATCTAGACGACCTGCGCAGTTGTCCGGCGGGCAGCAACAGAGAGTGGCTTTAGCGAGAGCATTAGTATTTGAGCCAGATTTGGTGCTAATGGACGAGCCTTTGGGGGCGTTGGATAAAAATTTAAGGGAGCAAATGCAATACGAGATTAAACATATTCATGAAAACTTAGGAATGACAGTTGTTTATGTGACACATGACCAAACTGAAGCCTTAACGATGTCAGATCGCATAGCAGTTTTTAATGACGGTATAATTCAGCAGCTGTCTCCTCCGAATGTACTATACGAGAAACCGGAAAATGCTTTTGTTGCTGAATTCATAGGCGAAAATAATCGATTGCAAGGAACGATAGAAGAGGCCAAAGGTGCGAGCTGCTTAGTTGCGGTAGAAGACAACTTAATATCTGCAATCAATGTTCATGAACGGCAGAAGGGTAGCAGTGTCATACTTTCGGTGCGCCCAGAAAGGATTATCCTTAATCCGAAAGTTGGAATTGACATGAATATCTTTGAAGCAGAAGTATTAGAGTTAATATACCTCGGAGATCATATTAGATGCAGAATGAGTATTTGCAAAAATGATAATTTTATCGTTAAGATCCCTAATGACGATAGGAATGACTCGTTGAACAAGGGTGACGTTGTCACGATTGGATGGCAGGTAACAGATTGTAGAGCTCTTATTGCTATGTAGAAACAACCTCCATCATGACAGGTTTTGAAAATATCTCTGCGCTACTTTCTAAAGAATATTCACAATAAAATTTGGAGCAGCGCGCCTAACCAACTACCGCAGGCATCGGTGATTAAATAAGGAAAATAAAAATGAAACTCCCAATAATAAAGAGCGCAATACTAGCAGGCGGTTTGGCCCTTGGCGCAAGCTCAGCCTATGCAGGGGATGCCTTGACGGTTGTCTCATGGGGTGGTGCTTACACCAAAAGTCAAATTGAGGCATACCATAAGCCTTACACGGCTAAGTATGGCACTCAAATTCAATCTGAAGACTATAATGGTGGGCTAGCAGAAATTCGCGCTCAAGTTGAAGCAGGAAAAATTACATGGGACGTGGTAGACTTAGAAGTTTCAGATGCGGCGCGCGGTTGCGATGACGGATTATTTGAAAAAATCTCTGCCGGTTCACTGCCAAATGGCGTTAATGGAGCACTGCCATCCAAAGACTTTATACCTGGTGCTTTGCAAGAATGTGCAGTTGGCACCATTGTTTGGTCAACGATCTATGCCTACGATGCCGACAAATACAAATCAAAAAAACCAGCCACGATATCTGACTTCTTTAATGTTAAAAAATTCCCCGGAAAGAGGGGAATGCGCAAGGTGCCGAAGGTGAATCTGGAATGGGCATTAATGGCAGATGGCGTTGATGGCAAGGACGTATACAAAGTATTAGCGACTAAGGCAGGTCAAGACCGAGCCTTTAAAAAGCTAGATACAATAAAAAATGATGTGCTTTGGTGGGAAGCCGGTGCTCAGCCTCCACAAATGCTTGCTGATGGCGAGGTTGTAATGACTTCGGCTTATAATGGACGTATTTTCAATGCCGCAGTAGCAGAGAAGAAGAATTTCGAGATTGTGTGGGACCGGCAGCTGTTTTCTTTTGACCTTTATGCTATTATTAAAGGAACCCCGAGATTTAAAGAGGCACTTCGTTATGTTCAATTTTCGACTGCGTCCGAACAACTTGCTAATCAGGCCCGGTGGATTTCCTATGGGCCTACACGAAAGTCCTCTATCAAGCTAATTTCAACCCACGCAACAGCTGGAATTAAAATGATGCCGCATATGCCTACGGCGCCAAATAATTTTAAGACTGCAGTTTTAGAAAATGCAGAGTTTTGGTCCGACAACGGTGACGAACTAAACGAAAGGTTCAACGCGTGGTTGGCAAAATAATTCATAGATAAAGGTGGGCCTTAAAGGCCTACATTTAATTTAAAATATTGAACAAAAATTAATTGCTGGTGAGGTAGTCCTCTTGACAAGTATTCTCACTGCAGATGGTACCCCACTAAAAGATAGTCTGTACAAGGCTGAAAGAGGGCGGCGTGTAAAAGCTTTCCTGCTAGTAGCCCCACTTTTACTTTTTGTATTGGTGTCTTTCGTTTTTCCAATATTCGAGATGCTTTTCAGGAGCGTGGATAATCCTGTTGTGGCTAAAAACCTACCGCTAACAATTGAAAAACTTCAGAAATGGGACGGAACTAATTTACCAGATCAGGAGACGTTTTCACTTGTTGCAAAGGAATTATTGATAGCCAGAGAAAATAGCAAGGTTGGAAAGATCGCTGCCCGGCTTAACTTTGAGGCAGGCGGAATGCGAAGCATGATTAACAAGACTGTAAGGAAAGTAAGAAAATATAAGGGCAATGACTATAAAAAGGCTTTAATTCAGTTCGACAAAAGGTGGGGAAAGGTTGTCACTTGGAAAGTTCTAAAGCGTATAGGCCAAAGATATACAGGAGTTCAGTATCTTGCTGCTTTAGATCTCAAAGTGAATGCGGATAACACAATAGGGTTCCAATCCGAAGAAAGACGTATTTATGTAAAAATTTTTCTGAGGACAATCTGGGTTAGTTTTTTAGTAACAATTTTCTGCCTTATTTTGGCATATCCAGTGTCTTTCCTTTTGGCAACGCTTCCTTTGCGAATAAGCAATATTCTTCTAATTATGGTCCTTTTACCATTTTGGACATCACTGCTTGTTAGGACCACATCTTGGATTGTTCTTCTCCAGAGAAATGGTGTTGTTAATGATATTCTAGTTGCATTGAATATAATTTCTGAAGATGGCCGTATTCAGATGATATACAACCAAACGGGTACGTTGGTAGCCATGACCCAGATACTACTGCCGTTTATGATTCTGCCTCTTTATTCAGTCATGAAAACCATCTCTCCCTCGTATATGATAGCGGCTAGATCTTTGGGCGCTAGCCCACTTACAGCATTTGTTAGAGTTTATATGCCTCAAACGACGCCGGGCATTGGTGCCGGCTGCCTCCTCGTCTTTATTTTATCGATCGGTTACTATATCACTCCAGCACTTGTGGGCGGAAGGTCAGGGCAGCTCATAAGTAATTTTATAGCATATCACATGAAATCATCGCTCAATTGGGGTTTAGCTGCTGCATTAGGAACCATTCTCTTGGTTGCAGTCCTAATTCTTTATTGGTTGTATAATAAAATTATTGGCATAGACAAAATGAAGTTAGGTTGAATAATATGGCGTTTCCTCCGCACCTAGGAATCGGTGGGAAAATAGCACACTACAGTTTCATACTTTTCTGTGGTTTTGTCTTTATTTTTTTAATCGCGCCCATCTTGGTGATTATTCCCCTTTCGTTCAATGCGGAACCCTATTTTACTTTTACCGAAGGTATGATTTCTTTTGAACCGGAGGCCTATTCTATTCGTTGGTACGCCGATATCGTAAAAAATCCCCAATGGGCGTTCTCGGCGGCGAATAGCATAATTATAGCGACCTGTTCGACGTTTTTAGCTACTTTGCTCGGTACACTCGCTGCTTTGGGCCTAAGTCAGTCTCATATGCCGTATAAATCTGCAGTAATGGGGGTGCTTATATCGCCCATGATTGTACCGCTTATAATTTCCGCGGCAGGAATGTTCTTTTTTTATTCGAATATCGGATTAGCGCAAACACTGCCTGGTTTAATCCTTGCACATGCCGTGCTAGGAACGCCTTTTGTGGTAATAACCGTAACTGCCGCTCTGACTGGCTTCGATCATTCATTAACCCGTGCATCGCAAAGTCTTGGTGCGGATAGCAGAAAAACATTCTTTAAAATTCAAATGCCATTGATTTTACCAGGGGTAATTTCGGGAGCTTTATTCGCGTTCATAACTTCATTTGATGAGGTTGTAATAGTATTCTTCTTGGCGGGTTTTGAGCAACGAACGATTCCCAGGCAAATGTGGGCAGGCATACGAGAACAAATAAGTCCAACCATTCTGGCGGTAGCTACTATTCTCGTAGTTGTTAGTATTTTACTTTTAACAACAGTTGAACTTCTGCGACGTCGTAGTGAAAGATTGCGTGGTATCTCTTCATCTTGACTAAGTGAATTAATATAGGAAAACAGTTGTTGCGAATGACTCGCAATTAAGTTATTGTTTTTAAAACTGTTGGGGCTTCAATTTGTATAGAGATAATTCCCTCATCCCGCGCGAGACAATCAAAATGGCAGCTTTGGGAGCCTTGATTGAACGTGAAAGAAGTTACGATGATCTTGCAAATGAAGTGCGCAGCTTCATAAGTAGGCTTGTGGGGCCTTCACTTGAGTTAATGGGTACATCAATTGAACTGCTAAAACTCGAGGGCCTTATCGAGACCGTCGATGACAAGGATAAAGGTGATGCGTCATTATTGCAGTTAAGTTCTGCAGGTTTACAAGCTCTCAAGGACTATCTCAGATCAAATCTTAAATCTGGGGGATCGGAACTAAACAAGCTGGTAATTGCATTGAAATTACGGTTCATAGATATTTTGAGTGATGACGAAAGGCGAGATCAACTTCTAGCTATTAGAGATATGTACCATAACGAGAAAAGAAGGTTGGAAGATCTGAAAACCCAAACCACTTGGTTGACAGGATTTTTGTTGGAGTCAATAGAGTTAGATCTCTTTGCAGTAAACAAAAGGATAGAGTGGTGCGACCGAAGAATAAAAACCCTTAAATAACCCTGCAAAACGCTTTTGCATTTAAGTATCCCTTCAGAGTATATGCTGCCCACCCGTAACAAAAATCTCTGTCCCTGTAATATAGGTACTGTCTTCAGAGCACAAAAAGTAAATAGTAGACGCAATATCGTTTGGTTGTCCTAACCTATTGAGGGGGATACGGGGGATAAGGACTTCAGTGTCAGGTGACAACATCGCTGTTTCAATTTCACCAGGTGCCACTGAATTTACCCGGACACCTAAATCGGCAAATTCATTGGCCATTTCCCTAGTGAGAGAACTTAGGGCTGCCTTAGAAGTACTGTAAGCAGACCCGGCAAAAGGATGGATCGCATGTCCTGCTATTGAAGTAATATTGACGATTGAGCCATTACCTTTCCTCAAAGATGCTGCAAAGCCCCTAGCAAGTTTTAGGGGAGCAAAAAAGTTCAGTTCAAACACTCGTCTCCAAGCTTCAAGATCGCCATTTAAACACCCTAATCGTTCTTGCGTCGGTGATTTTGGCGACCATCCAGCATTGTTTACCAATGCGTGTAGTGGCTTGTCAGCAAGAAGCTCTTTAGCCCGCACGACGAAGTTATCGAGGCTTTCGCCATCCTCAAGGTCTGCTGTTATATGATGTGACCAATTAGGGTCTCTCCGACATTCTTCTGGTGGCTGTTCTCTGGAGCAGGTTATGACTTCCCAATTTTTTTTACTAAAAAAGCTAACCGTGGAATGCCCTATTCCGCGGCTAGCCCCGGTCAAAATTACGGTTTTAGTGTCGCTGGCCATGTCGTCATAATATACAAATTGTGGATGGGGTTAAAGAACGTTTTTTATTGGTTTCCAACCGCCTGTCACAACCTATAAATTACGATGCTACTCACGGGTATAATCTTGTTTTAGTCCAAGCATCCTCTGGAGATTGCCGTTCGAAGACAAATCGATCGTGTAACCTAAATTCGCCATCTTGCCAAAATTCTATTCTCTTTGCTTTTATACGATTACCACTCCAGTGGGTTGGTCGAGGTATCGTCTCGCCATTATATTTTTCTTCAAAAGTGTTGAGACGCTTTAGCAAATAATCTTTTGACTCTAGCACCTGTGACTGCATAGATGCCCACGCGCCAATCCTACTTAGTCGCGCTCTACTATTGAAGTATTCATCAGCTTCTTCGTCACTAACTTGAGAAATTTGTCCCTCTATCCTTACTTGCCTCTGGAGGCTTTTCCAATGAAAGCAAGCAGCAACGTTAGGATTGCTCCTAAACTCGTTCGCTTTGCGACTTTCTAAATTTGTGTAAAATACGAAGCCATTTGTATCGAAGCCCTTAAGCAAAACCATTCTGACGGAAGGCACTCCACTTTTATCTGCGGTTGCTAGGGACATCGCATTAGGATCATTGATCTCAGTCTTTTCTGCGTTTTCGTACCATTCAGTAAAAAGTTCAAGTGGGTCCGTGGTTATAGGCTCGAACATAAGTGCTTCTCCATATCTACCTAATATGATGCCAGATCTACGAACTCTACATAAACCCGGATCACTTGATACTAGTGAATTGACTCCCAATAAGATAAGAATGGAAAACTAAATTAAAATGGGGTTTAAGGATACCTTTAATAGGTATTTATTGATATGATATGGTTGTCGTACAATATATACCTTGTCGATCGGGTAGCAATTTTGAAAGGGAATCTTTGGATGTTTTCGCGTTTGGCTATAGTTTTTCTTTTGATAGTGGGGCTGGTTGGTTGTCAAACAACTAAGGGTGACGGAACAAAGCAGCGAGTAGGTACAATTTTAGGTGGTGTAGCTGGGGCCGTTACTGGTTCCCAATTTGGGAAAGGTTCTGGAAGAGTTGCAGCTGGGGCGGCTGGCGCTTTGTTGGGTGCATTTTTAGGCAACCAGATAGGATTGTCATTAGATCGAGCAGATAGACTTGCAATGCAGAAGACCACAACAACTGCGTTGGAGACTAGTAAAAGTGGAACGGCAGTGGCGTGGCGAAATCCAGATACAGGCAATAGAGGAACTGTAACGCCCAAACCAGCCTTCAAAAATAACACTGGTCGGTATTGTAGGGAATTCCAACAAACCGTCACAATAGGGGGGCGAACCGCTGAGGCATATGGGACGGCGTGTAGACAGCAGGATGGAAGTTGGAAAATTGTTAGATAACATTCTGTATATTTTAAAGAGTACTACTTACTGAAATGCCGTTGCTAAAAAGTAAAACAGATGGCTGACCCCTACAAAACATTAGGTTTGGGTAGAGAAGCGAGTGCCGCTGAAATAAAAAGCGCTTATCGAAAGCTAGCAAAGAAGCATCACCCAGATTTAAATCCCGGAAATGCGGAGCGGTTTAAAAACATAACAGGTGCTTACGATATTCTTTCAAATCCTGAGAAAAAAAAGAAATTTGACCGGGGACAACTAGATCCTGCTTCTGGCGCAGAAAGGTCGGGAGCTGGTTTTTGGGGCCAGTGGGGTGGCGCTCAAAAGACTGGTAAGTCTTTTAGCTTTGATGAATTTGATGGGACCAATAACGATATATTTTCAAGTTTTTTCAGAAACGCTAGAGGTGATATTCATGGGCGTCCTGAAACCGGTAGTTACAGAAAAAACGCGGCGAAGGAAAATAATAAGCCCAAAAACACAAATTACAAACTTACTGTGCCTTTTACCGAGGCCACGCTAGGCATAAAAAAACACGTCACACTCTCTGATGGAAAAATTGTAAATATGTCAATTCCACCAGGAACTGAAACTGGAATGAAACTACGGTTGAAGGGTCAGGGAAGGGCTGCAGAAAAAAGTTCAAAAAAGGGTGATGCCGTCATAGAAATTACTGTTCAGGATCATGAATATTTTGTTCGGAAGAACCAGGATATTCATATAGACATTCCCATTAGTCTACCCGAAGCTATCTCCGGTGCGACAATTATTGTCCCAACAATTTATGGGAATGTTACCTTAAAGGTCCCAATAAATTCAAACAGCGGATCAATTTTAAGGTTGAAAGGGAAGGGTGTCCCAAAATCGAAGGAACGCAATCTTGGTGACCAATACATTCATTTGCAAGTTACCCTGCCGGATCAAATCGACAATGAATTAAAGGAGTTTATAGAAAACTGGGGTAAGAAAAATGAATATAATCCGAGGCAAAAGGTAAAAGTTACATGATAACACATTACGGCTAAATTAAGTAGGCTAGAATTAATTGTGTTCAAGAAGAGCTCAGGCAATAGTCTAACTAAAATAAGAAAAAGACGCTTTCTGGGTCCCGGAGGTGAGAGAGGCACCTCACGGCGAAATTTAAAGCTTGTAATAGAGAGCGAGGATGATAGAGAGGGAATTTCTAATTCTGAAATGTTATCGGGGCAAATATGGGACCGTTTAGGTTCTAAAGGCCGATTTGTTGCAATATCCATTTTAATAGCAATATTTATGGCGGCTTCGAAGATTTACTATGATAGATCACAGGTTGATAGGCTCGTTTTTATAGATAAAACGAGCCAAGCTCAAAATAGCTTGGGTAAAGGGTTGTATCAGGCAAATTGCGCATTTTGCCATGGGGATAAGCTCCAGGGTCAACCGCACTGGGATAAAACATATATCGAGGGAAAACGACCTGCCCCTCCGTTGAACGCTTCTGGCAATATAGCGTTGCTTTCAAATCGAGAGCTTTTTGAAATTACGAAATATGGAGGCCAACCCTTTGCTCCGCCAGGCTATATAAATGAGATGCCGGCTTTTGAAATACTTCTAAAAGATAGTGAGATATGGGCTATTCTAGCTTTTTTGAGGGCGGAATTTTAGATGTAGTGATATTATATTTAGAGAAGCTTTGGTTCGACATTTGAAATTGGAGCAAAAAAATGGTTAAGGACTTTAATGACAATGATATCCAAGAGATCGTTAGCTTACTTGGACAGTATTTTGATGGTCTCTATGAAGGAGATACGAACAAGTTTGAAAATGTTTTCCATGAAAGTGCGCATCTTTATTCATCAGATGGCATAAAGATTGACGATTGGGAAAGGTCATTCTATTTTGAGATGATCAAGGAACGTCCATCTCCATTGTCGCAGAACTTACCCCGGCATGACAAGATAGTTTCGGTAAACAAATCTGGCCCATCAACCGCAATGGCGGTAGTTAATTGTGCTATCCCACCAAAGTATTTCACCGACTATTTAACAATATTGAAAACCTCAGATGGATGGAGGATTATTTCAAAAACTTTCCATACTGACATTCACGATTAAAATAAAACGATCATTTTGTATCGTCTAACATCATTTTATTTAAACGTAACCGCAATGCGTTGAGCCGAATAAACCCATGGGCGTCAGCATGATCGTAATCAGCTGCTCCCTGCTCAAATGTTACATAATCCGCTGAGTAGAGACTTTTCTCGGACTTTCTTCCGACAACAATCGTGTTACCCTTATATAACTTTAAGCGAACGGTACCATTGACATTTTTTTGGCTAAAATCTATCGCTGATTGAAGCATCTCCCGTTCAGGTGAATACCAAAATCCATTGTATATCAATTCAGCATAACGAGGCATTAATTCATCTTTCAAGTGTGCCATGCCTCTGTCGAGAGTTAAGCTTTCGATGGCGCGATGAGCGACATGTAAAATTGTGCCGCCCGGCGTTTCATACAAACCGCGATTTTTCATACCAACAAACCGGTTTTCTACTAAATCAAGACGTCCTATACCATTTTCGTTTCCAAATTGATTTAGCTGCGACAGGAGGTTTGCTGGGCTAAGGGCTGTGCCATTAATGCTGGTTGCATCCCCCTTATCAAAACCAATTTCAATATAAGTTGGTTTATCGGGTGCATCTTCCGGAGCTATAGTACGCGAATAAATAAACTCTTCTGCCTCAATCCAGGGATCTTCCAAAATTTTTCCTTCACTAGACGCATGTAGAAGATTGGCGTCTACGGAAAATGGTGCTTCTCCGCGCTTATCTTTTGCTATCGGAATTTGTCTCGACTCTGCGTACTGGATTAAGTCATGGCGCCCCTGAAAATCCCATTCGCGCCAGGGGGCTATGATTTTTATATGCGGATTTAATGCATAGTAACAAAGTTCAAAGCGGACCTGATCATTTCCTTTGCCGGTTGCGCCGTGGGCAACAGCATCGGCGCCCGTCATTTTTGCTATTTCAATTTGTCTTTTAGCTATAAGCGGTCGAGCAATGGATGTTCCAAGAAGGTACGTACCTTCATAAACTGTATTGGCTCTGAACATTGGAAAAACAAAATCGCGAACAAATTCTTCTCTCAGGTCCTCTATGAAGATTTCCTTTATCCCTAGCAGTTTTGCTTTTTCGCGAGCAGGCTCTATATCCTCTCCCTGTCCAAGGTCAGCTGTAAATGTGACAACTTCACAACCATAGTTATCTTGGAGCCATTTAAGGATAATAGATGTGTCCAACCCCCCGGAGTAGGCAAGAACCACCTTTTTTACTTCGTTGCTCATGTAATTTCCAAATTCTATCGTTGTAACAAATTTTTCGGCGGCATGAGATTATAGGGATAAGTATCAAAAAGCCACACCTAGTTTTCTTTTTACTTAGCAAAACTCAACCAAAATTTGTTCTTGTTTTAGGAACTAGCTAGCACACGCCCTGCTTTTAGGGATAGAGATCTCCAGGTGCTTCCTAAGCCAAGTAGGATCATAATTAATAAACTTATGCCAAGTGTGAATACGATGACACTAAAGTCTATTTGAAAGTCACTGCGCATAATTCTCGTAAGTATAAGCCAACTTATTACCACCGATATAACAGTCGCGAGCACAGCGGAAATGCAGGAAAGCAGAAAATACTCACTCAAATACAAAAAAAGTATCCGCATTCGCGACATACCAAGTACTTTATAAATTGTTGCGTCATATCGTCGTTTTTGCTGTTGGGTCGCAAGAGCACTAGCTAGGACTAGGATTCCGCTTATAAGTGTGAAAGCTGAGGTGGTCCTGATTGTAAATCCAACCGTGGAGATGATGTCTTGCGCATTTTTGATTGCGTCTTTCACACTGATCGAAGAGACATTAGTCAAAGTATCTGTCACCTTATTACGAACTTTCTCGGCGAAATCTATCCTCGAGGCGTAGACGGCCGCTACTATACTATGGGGAGCTGCTTCCAGGGTTCCTGGTGAGAATATGAAAACAAAATTCATCTGAAGATTGGACCAATCGATATAACGCAAATTTGCTATTTTTGCTTTGATCTCTCTTCCTAAAATATTGAATGTGATGGTATCCCCTATTTCTAAATTAAGGCCACGGGCGACATTAGCTCCCATTGAAATAAGAGGTTCCCCCGAGTAGTCGTCTGACCACCATTTTCCTGAGACTATTTTTGCGTTTGTTGGCTTTTTAGAAGCATATGTTAGCCCTCTATCCCCTCTAACAGCCCAGGCTATATCTTGCCTTGGCTTCACATTTTTAGTTGGTGTGCCATTAATGGATACCACACGTCCTCTAGTCATTGGTGTCTTCTCCACCTTTGTAACGCCCGGCGATGTATTTACTAGTTGCATGAAGGTCTCATTTTGATGCGGTTGTATATCTATAAAAAAATACGCAGGGGCTACCTTCGGTATATCGCTGCTGAGCCGTCTACTCAAATTTTCTTCTACCAAAGCGACAGTCAGTAACAATGTTAAACCACAGCCAAGGGATAAAATAATTCCGGTTGTTAGATTTCCCGGTCGAATGATATTCGATAGTACCAGCCGGAAAAAACCTAGCTGTAAGTGCGTTAATCTAAAACACAAGAATTTGGTTGCACTGGAGCCCAGCAAAAACATACAAAACAGCACAGCGATGCCGATTACAAAGAAAAAGGTGAGTCTTTGGTCATTGTTGTTTAGGATAGATATAAGCGCTAAGCACGAAAAAGCGCCTAAAACCAAAATCAAAAACTTAGTTGGGGTTCTAGAGATATCACGCGTTGTGGAGGATCGAAATAAGTAGCCAGGTTTTATCCGCGTCGTTTTTGCTAAAGGTAACAGTGTAAAAATAAAAGTAATCAAAAATCCGTAAACAAAACCAAGAACAAGAGGTTTAAAGAAAATAGTGGAAGGCAAAGTAATTGGTATCGCTTTTGATATTAAATCCGACGTTGCCTTAGGTATTAAAGCTCCTATAGTAATACCAACTATAATACAAAAAACGCCCACCACTAGCATTTGAGTAAAGTAAATTTGGAATACTAGTTTGTCGTCGCCGCCCAAACACTTTAATGTCGCGATAGCAGAAATGCGTTGTTCCAGATAGTTTCTAGCAGAGTTCCCAATACCCAATCCGCCTACGATTAGAGTTGTAAAGGCAATAAGTGTTAAAAATTGGGTAACTTGATTATTAAAACGATCGAAGCCAGGTACGGCGTTGTCGGTTGTTCGTATTCTCCAACCAACGGATGGGTATGTTTTATTGAGGTTGTTGATAATTTGGTCGGCTGAAGCGCGCTCCTTTAGACGAATTTTGTAAATGTATTTTATGAGGCTACCCTCAACGACGAGTCCGGTTTTTTTGAGTGCTTCAGAGTGAA
>Ga0160422_10000332_pt1 | contig 28109 bp, 32 predicted proteins | sample Fk160mmetaG_FD_108192 | JGI IMG/M metagenome (GOLD analysis project Ga0160422, IMG submission 108192) | Marine microbial communities from the Central Pacific Ocean - Fk160115 60m metaG | ecosystem: Environmental > Aquatic > Marine > Oceanic > Photic zone | place: The Central Pacific Ocean...
AGTCCATGCAAGACGCGATCACCAACGTCATCAACAAGTCCGACGTCCAAGGTCTCTACCTGGATACGGCATCCATGAGCAACCTCGAGAGCTACTTCGCCAGTGGTGAGCTGCGCGTGAAGGCTGCTGCCACCATCAGCGCCAACGCCTCAGCGATCATTCGCGATGCCGTGGCGAAGGCACTGCTCTACTCGGACATCACCCGTCCGGGCGGCAACATGTACACCACCCGTCGCTATGCAGCCTGCATCCGCGACCTCGACTACTACCTGCGCTACTCCACCTACGCCATGCTGGCTGGAGACACGTCCATCCTCGATGAGCGTGTGCTCAACGGCCTCAAGGAGACCTACAACTCCCTGGGTGTGCCGATCGGAGCAACTGTGCAGGCCATTCAGGCCATGAAGGAAGTCACCGCATCCCTGGTGGGACCTGACGCCGGCAGGGAAATGGGTGTCTACTTCGACTACATCTGCTCCGGCCTCGGCAACTGAGCCCCATGCGGTTGTTCAAAGTCACCGCCTGCATTCCAAGTCCTGAAAAGGTCAGAACGCAGCGAGAATTACAGAACACCTTCTTCACCAAGTGGGTGCCCTATGACAGCTGGTTCGCTGAACAGCAGCGGATTCAAAAGCAGGGAGGTCGCATCATCAAGGTTGAGCTCTGCACCGGAGGCAGACAGGTCAACGTCGGCAACTGACGTCGTCACACAAAACGTTTTCATACCCGGCCAAAAGCCGGGTTTTTTGTTGTGAGATCCCTTGGCAAACCGTCCTTAAAGCGGCTCAATACATGCAACTCACCCAATCGTTTTGAGCAGCCCTTCCGTGATCTCCAGAAGGAGTCGTGCCGCACGGCAGGGCAGCGTCAGGGAACGGCATCAGGAGGAAACTGGTTCCACTCCTTTCTGGCAACGTCATCTGCCTCTCGATTGGTCGCTGTGGCCAGCGGAGGCCCGCTTGCTGCTGACGCTCACTGCCATCTGGAGCCTGGCCGGACTGCTGGTGCTGGCTTCTGCCAGCTGGTGGGTTGCCGCCAGGGAACAGGGCGAGGGCGCTTACTACGTCAAGCGTCAGCTGGTGTGGATGACAGCAAGCTGGAGTCTGATGACCCTGACCGCGTCGATCAATCTGCGGCGCTGGCTGAAATGGGCCGGACCGGCTCTGTGGATTGGCTGCCTGTTGATCGCCGCGACCTTGGTGATGGGCACCACGGTCAATGGCGCCAGCCGTTGGCTCGTGATCGGTCCGATTCAGATTCAACCCTCCGAGCTGGTGAAACCGTTCGTCGTGTTGCAGGCCGCCAACCTGTTTGCCCACTGGAAACGCACTGGACTCGATCAGAAACTTCTTTGGCTCTCCGGCTTTGGGATGCTGGTGCTGCTGATTCTCAAACAGCCCAATCTGAGCACCGCGGCACTGACGGGGCTGCTGATTTGGTTGATGGCCTTCTCGGCTGGCCTGCCGCTCGTGCAGCTGTTCGGCACGGCAATCGGAGGCGCGATGCTCGGGACCGCCAGCATCCTGATCAATGAGTACCAGCGGCTGCGGGTGATCTCCTTTCTGAATCCCTGGAAGGATCCTCAGGGCGATGGCTACCAGCTGATCCAGAGTCTTCTGGCCATCGGATCTGGAGGTGTGTTCGGCCAGGGCTTCGGCCTCTCCACACAGAAGCTTCAGTATCTGCCCATTCAGAGCACCGATTTCATCTTCGCCGTCTATGCGGAGGAATTCGGCCTGGTGGGATCACTGCTGCTGCTGTTGTTTCTGATGTTGATCGGCTATCTGGGGCTTCGCGTCGCCCTTCGATGTCGAAGCAACCAGGCGAGGCTGGTGGCCATCGGCTGCTCAACGCTGCTGGTCGGTCAATCCGTGATGAACGTGGCTGTCGCCTCGGGAGCGATGCCCACAACAGGACTGCCGCTGCCATTGATGAGTTACGGAGGCAACTCCCTGCTCTCAAGCCTGATGATCGTCGGACTGCTGATCCGCTGCTCGCTGGAATCGACCGGACTGATCGGTGGCCGCGGCCAGGGGCTGCGTCAGGCGTCGAATCGTCGGCGCAGGCGCTCGGATCGATAGGCTGAAACCCGATATTTCCGGGATCCGGCACCACCATCGCCTTCCTCGACCTGGCACTCTCCGATCTGGCCCAAAGCGGTGAGGACCTGCTGCACCACGCCCTGCAGCAGCCAGGTCCTCTCAGTCTCGGCGTTGTGCTTCTGGTTGGAGCCCTCACCAGCCTCGGACCCTGCTCGCTGTCCTTGCTGCCCGTGACGCTGGCCTATCTCGCCGGCTTCGAGAGCGATCAGCCCCCATGGCAACGCAGCCTTGCCTTCTGCGCCGGGATTGTTGGAGCGCTGGTGATGCTGGGCAGCCTGAGCGGTCTGCTCGGTGGGATCTACGGCCAGGTTCCCGGTCTGATTCCAACCCTGGTGGCAGCGCTGGCCGTGGTCATGGGGCTCAACCTTCTCGGCGTGATCCGACTACCCCTGCCGGCTGGACCGGACCCCAATGCCTGGAGTCGAAGGGTGCCGGCACCACTGGCACCGATTGCAGCAGGGTTGGCATTCGGTCTGGCGGCCTCTCCCTGCACCACTCCGGTGCTTGCTGTGCTCCTTGGCTGGATTGCCACCAGTGGCAACGCGTTGGTTGGACTGCTGTTTCTGAGCAGCTTCGGCATCGGTCAGGTCCTGCCCTTGTTGCTTGCGGGCAGTGTGGCGGCGTCCCTGCCCAAGCTGATGGCTCTGCGTTCGATCAGCCGGTGGATCCCTAGCGTCAGCGGGGTCGTGCTGCTCACAATTGGCACTCTCACCCTGCTGACGAGGTTGGCCTGAGCATGCGCGTTTTCAAGCGAATGCTGGCCCTGTTGTCAGATCTGCGGACCGCGATCCTGCTGCTGTTGCTGATCGCCGCGGCCAGTGCCCTCGGCACGATCCTCCCTCAGCAGGAGGCACCGGATCTCTATCTGAGCCGCTTCAACGACGACCCCTGGCTGGGTCTGGTCAACGGCAGCCTGATGTTGGGGATGCAGTTGGATCACATTTATTCCAGCGTCTGGTTCCTCAGTCTGCTGGCCTTGCTGGGACTGGCCCTCACCCTCTGCAGCTGGCGCCGGCAATGGCCGGCACTGCAGGCGGCACTTCGCTGGGTTGACTACTCCCGTCCACGCCAGCTCAGCAAACTGGCACTGGCCGAAACGATCGCCTGCCCAGACAGCAGCGAAGCACTCAACCATCTCGCCACCGAGCTCAGGGGCAGAGGCTGGACCGTCAAGCAGCACGCCGATCGACTCGCAGCACGACGGGGCGTGATCGGGCGAGTTGGACCTCTGTTGGTGCACACCGGTCTGGTGTTGCTCCTCATCGGTGCTGCCTGGGGAGCCCTGGCAGGCCAGCGAATCGAACGTTTTCTCGCCCCCGGTCGCTCGCTCGACCTGCTCGATCCTGCAGGCGAGAACCGGCTCAGTCTCACCCTGAATGCTTTCACGATCGAGCGGGATCCCGCCGGTCGACCGGAACAGTTCAGCTCTGACCTGACGCTGAGCCCACCGGGCGACAGTCAGGACAAGAGGACGATCAGCGTCAACCATCCGCTGCGCTACAGGGGCATGACCGTTTATCAGGCGGACTGGTCACTGGCGACGATCACCGTGCAAATCGGACGGAGCCCTCAGCTTCAGCTCCCGCTGAACACCTATCCGGAGCTCGGGGATCAGATCTGGGGACTGGTGCTCCCCACCCGTCCCGATGGCAGTGAACCGGTGTTTCTGAGCACGGGAAGTGAGCAGGGCCCGGTTCAGGTCTTCGATGCCAGCGGCAGTTTGATCACCAACCTGAGACCGGGAGGTGACGGCGCGGAGGTGAGGGGGCTGCCCCTGCGCGTGGTGGACATCATGCCGGCGAGCGGCTTGCTGCTCAAGCGCGATCCAGGAGTGCCACTGGTTTACGCAGGCTTTGCGATCACGCTCCTGGGAGGTGGCATGAGCATGATCGCCACCCGTCAGCTCTGGGCTGTGGCCGAACAGCGTCAGTCCAAGCTGCACGTCGCGGGGTTGTGCAACCGCAACCTGGCTGGCTTTGCGTCGGAACTTCCGCAGTTGATCAGCAGGGTTGACGCTCTCCATGGGTGACGCGCACCACGGTGTGCACATTCCCGCGCGGATGGAAGTCGGCTTCCAGCCGCATCCAGACCGGATCGCAGGCCTCCACCAGGTCGTCGAGGATGCGGTTGGCCACCTCTTCATGGGAGATGGTGCGATCCCGGTAGCTGTTCACATAGAGCTTGATGGCCTTGAGCTCCACAACCCGTGGACCAGGTTGGTAGGTCAGCCGCAGAACTGCGAAATCGGGATAACCGGAAAATGGACAGAGGCAGGTGAACTCAGGCAGTTCGATCGAGACCTCAAAGGCACGACCGGGCCTTGGATTGTCAAAACAGATCAGCTCTGCCTCGGCAATGGCCCGCTCCCCATAGAGAGGAGTTCGCGTGGTCTCCGCAGGGGATGCACTCATCGGGAAGGGGGCTCGACGCAACGGTTTGTGAAGACACTAAAACCCGACCGGACCATCACCAAAGCTCAGACCACAGGGCAAGAGAGAACCCTCATTCAGGAAATTGTCCTGAAATGTTCGCCATGAACAGCATTTCTGCGGTAGAAATGCATTGAAGGACAAACCGTTGGGCTCGGACCTTTTCCCTGGTCCCTCCAGCCGGAAGTAGCCACCCGCGCGGCGAAGCAACGCTCCTTCCCACGAAGCGGTTCCGATCCCGGTCGGAGAACACACCGTCCCCTTCGAGGCCAATCCAATGACCACCCTGCAGCGCACCTATCGAGGCATTGCCTACGACCCGGCCCAGCATGAGCGCCTGAGCCCAGCCAGCGTCGACCACACCTACCGCGGCCTTCACTACGACGCTCCGCTCAGCCATCCGGCAGCGGCCGAGTCCACCGTTGAACTTCATTACCGCGGCAGCGTTTATCACCATCGACGCGAACAGGCCAGAGCCGCCGTCAACTCCTGATTCGGTAGCAACGCGTACATCCCAGGGAGAGACGGCGAGCCCTAATGGACTTGTCGTCTGAGTCCGCTACATGGATCTCCGTCTGCTCGCTGAAGGCTCCTCCCTCCGGTTGGTCCCCGCCAGCGTCCATGGAATCCTTTGGCTTCAGACCCATTTCGAGTCAGAGCACTGGGAGCTGCTGGCTGAAGGTCTTGTCACCGTCTGTCGGGCGGATGCCGAAACCCTTCGCAGCGACGCATCCGATGCCGGACTGGTGGTGAATCCCCTGCCGTCCCTGTCCCCTACGCATCGCGCCTGAATTTTCAAGCTCCCCCCACGTCTGAACTCAAGCAATGAAAAAAGTCGAAGCGATCATCCGTCCGTTCAAGCTCGAAGACGTCAAGCTTGCCCTGGTCAATGCAGGGATCGTCGGCATGACCGTGAGTGAGGTTCGTGGGTTCGGGCGTCAGAAAGGCCAGGTTGAGCGCTACCGAGGCTCCGAATTCACCGTGGAGTTCCTTCAGAAACTGAAGATCGAGGTGGTGATTGATGATGCGCGCGTTGACACCGTGGTGAACGCCATTGCAGAAGCTGCCAAAACAGGCGAGATCGGCGATGGCAAGATCTTCATCTCCTCTGTTGACACAGTGGTGCGTATCCGCACCGGAGACCGTGACGGCTCCGCGCTCTGAACACGCTCACCGAGGTGTCAGCCGCTCAGCGTTCGCTCCACCAGCTCCGTCACCGTGGATGCGGTGATCTGCTGATCGATCTGAGCGTTTAACCAGAGCAGATACTCATGATTCCCTGCGGGGCCTGTGATCGGCGACGCCACCAGCCCCGCCGGTTTCCAACCGAGCGACTGACCCGCAGAGATCACCCCATTGATGGCATCGCTGTGGGCTGCAGGATCACGCACCACCCCACCCTTGCCGACCCGATCGCGCCCCACTTCGAACTGGGGTTTGACAAGCACGATCGCTTCGCCGGGAACGGTTGTCGGGTCCTCATCGGCCAGGAGGGCATGCAATGCGGGCAACACAAGACCGAGGGAGATGAATGACACGTCCGCCACCGCCAGTGTCGGTCGCTGGTCGCCATCGCCGTACAACACTTCAGAGGTCAGATGACGCAGATTCGTACGCTCGCGCAACACCACCCGCTCATCGGTGCGCAGAGCCCAGGCGGTCTGTCCATAGCCGACATCGATGCCGTACACGAGGCTGGCCTCGTGCTGCAGCAGGCAATCGGTGAACCCGCCGGTGGAGATCCCTCCGTCGAGGCAGACACGGCCCTTCACCTCGACCGGGAACGCCTCAAGTGCAGCAAGCAGCTTTTCGCCACCCCTTGAGACGAAGCGAGGCGCCTGTTCGACCTGAACCGTCGCCTGTTCCGAGACCTCCTGTCCTGGCTTCTCAAGACGCTGACCATGGGCATCACGCACTTTGCCGGCACGAATCAGCTGCTGGGCCTGCTGGCGTGATGCAGCAAGACCCAAGGTGAGCAGATGCAGATCCAACCGGCGTTTACGAGCCATTTCTTCATAAAAGCAGAGGGGAAATTGGAACAAAGTTGTGAGGTTCACCGGCAAGACCGAACAACTCCAGGAGGATCGGTCCGAGCCGCTTCAACGGTCATGACCGCAAAGCATCCACCAGGCCGCCGCCGTGCCCCGCGCAACGTGGTTGAGCTTCTGCATCCAGGCAGCTTTGTCACCATCGAAAATCACCCCAGCGATCTGCCCCCCTTCCAGGTGATCGAATGCAGGGGAGGTCTTTGCAGGGTGCGGCAACAGGCGTGGGGACAGCATGTCCAGTGGGAGGTTGAACATCGTCGCCTGCGTTCCGCCTGAGCAGCTGAAGACGCACCTGCGTCACCGTAGGGTCATGGGATTGACCGTTTGTCTGCGATCCCTTGATCGAGCGCTACACCCTGCCCGAAATGGGCGCGATCTGGACCGACCGTGCCAAGTACCAGAGCTGGCTCGATGTTGAAGTGGCGGCCTGTGAGGCCAACTGCAGCCTGGGACGCGTTCCCGACTCGGCAATGGCGGACATCCGCTCCAGAGCGGCCTTCGAACCGGAGCGCATCCTGGAGATCGAGGCGGAAGTTCGTCACGATGTGATCGCTTTTCTGACCAACGTCAACGAACACGTCGGTGATGCAGGGCGCTACATCCACGTGGGGATGACCAGCAGCGATGTGCTGGACACCGGTCTGGCCCTGCAGCTGAAGGCTTCAGTCGCGCTGCTGCGCAGGGAACTGAGCGCCCTTGACGACGCCATCGCCAAACTGGCGGCGGAGCACAAGGCGACTGTGATGATCGGCCGCTCCCACGCCATCCATGGTGAGCCGATCACCTTTGGGTTCAAGCTGGCCGGCTGGCTGGCGGAGACCCGCCGCAATGCCGAACGCCTGGCGCGACTTGAGCGGGATGTGGCCGTCGGCCAGATCAGCGGCGCCATGGGCACCTACGCCAACACGGATCCTGAGGTGGAGCGTCTGACCTGTGAGCGGCTTGCACTGACCCCCGACACCGCCAGCACGCAGGTGATCTCTCGTGATCGCCACGCTGATTACATCCAGACCCTGGCACTGGTGGGTGCATCCCTGGATCGCTTCTCGACAGAGATCCGCAACCTCCAGCGCACGGATGTGCTCGAGGTGGAGGAGAGTTTCGCCAAGGGACAGAAAGGCAGCTCAGCCATGCCCCACAAGCGCAACCCGATCCGAAGTGAGCGCATCAGCGGACTGGCAAGAGTGCTGCGCAGCTATGTGGTGGCTGCCCTGGAAAACGTGGCGCTCTGGCATGAGCGCGACATCAGCCACAGCTCCACAGAACGGATGATGCTGCCCGACTGTTCGGTGACGCTGCACTTCATGCTGCGTGAGATGACGGCAGTGGTGGCAGGGCTGGGGGTCTACCCAGGCAACATGCTCCGGAACATGAACGTCTACGGCGGCGTTGTGTTCAGTCAGCGGGTGCTGCTGGGTCTCGTGGATGCGGGCATGAGCCGGGAGGATGCCTACCGGGTGGTGCAGCGCAATGCCCACAGCGCCTGGAACAACGAGGGAGGTGACTTCCGCGCCAATCTGGAGAGGGACCCCGACGTCACAGCGAAACTGTCGGCGCAGCAGCTGGAGGACTGCTTCAGCACCGATCTGCACCAGGCCAACCTGGGGGTGATCTGGCAGCGTCTTGGTCTGTGACCACAGGGCAGCAGGATGTTCTGGACCCCCTATGCAGACTGGATCTATGTGGTTGTGAGCGTCAGCGGCATGCTCCTGATCATCGCCCTCGTTCTGCGGCCCGGAACGGGGCCCCGCAACTGATCGCACCTGAAAGCCCACCGATGCCCGACGCGACCCGCACAGAACACGACAGCATGGGAAGCGTTCAGGTTCCCGCGGACGCTCTCTGGGGAGCCCAGACCCAACGCTCTCTTCAGAACTTCGAGATCGCCGATGACCGCCTGCCGCCGGAACTGGTGCATGCACTGGCCCTCATCAAGCAGGCGGCTGCAACGGTGAATGCCCGTCTCGGCGTCATCAGCGAGGTTGAACGTGACGCGATCGTCACCGCGGCAATGGCGATTGCCGATGGACGTCACGACGATCAGTTCCCGCTTCGCGTCTGGCAGACCGGCAGTGGAACCCAGACCAACATGAACGTCAATGAGGTGATCAGCAATCTGGCAGCCCTGAAGGCCGGTGAACCCCTCGGCAGCCAGAGACCGGTCCATCCCAACGACCATGTCAACCGCTCCCAGTCCACCAACGACGCTTTCCCGGCGGCGATTCACATCGCTGCAGCGAGGGGCATCAACCACAGACTGCTCCCGGAGCTCGACCATTTGGTGGGCGCCTTCAGCTCGAAAGCCGAGCTCTGGCAGGAGATCGTGAAGATCGGCCGCACCCACCTGCAGGATGCCGTACCGCTGACCCTGGGCCAGGAAACCTCAGCCTGGCGGGATCAGGTGGCCATGGCCCGTGGGCGGATTGCATCCAGCCTGCAGGAGGTCTTTCCACTGCCGCTTGGCGGCACTGCGGTGGGAACGGGCCTCAATGCTCCGGATGGTTTCGCGCTGGAAACGGCAGCCGAGCTTGCTCGGCTCACAGGACTTCCCTTCAGCTCAGCACCGAACAAGTTCGCTGTGATGGCAAGCCATGACGGGTTGGTGAATGCCATGGGGCAGCTTCGCCTGCTGGCGGTGAGCCTCCTGAAAATCGCCAATGACATCCGCCTGCTGGCCTGCGGACCGCGTGCAGGCCTGGCCGAGCTGCATCTGCCGGAAAACGAGCCAGGCAGTTCGATCATGCCCGGCAAGGTGAATCCCACCCAGTGCGAGGCGATGGCCATGGTCTGCACCCAGGTGATCGGCCTGGATGCCGCCGTCGCCATGGCTGGCGCCGGCGGTCATCTCCAGATGAACGTCTACAAACCGCTCATCGGCTTCAACCTGCTTCAAGCCGTCAGGCTGCTCAGTGATGCCTGCCGCTGCTTCAGGGTGTCGATGGTCGAGGGGATCGAACCGAACCGGACCAGGATTCAACGCGACGTGGAACAGTCGCTGATGCTGGTGACACCCCTGGCACCGAGCATTGGCTACGACAAGGCCAGTGCGATCGCCAGATACGCCCATGAGCAGGGTCTAAGCCTGCGGGATGCGGCCCTTGACCTCGGGTATGTCAGTGCCGAGGAGTTCGATCGCATCGTCAATCCCGCCGAGATGGCCAAACAGCAGGGGTAGCGACGGCCGCATCAAGCAGCGCGTTCGGTGGCAGGATTCAGCACCTCTGAGTCAGCTGCCGCGGCCTTGAGAAGATCATCGGCTTCCGCCACGGGGAACCGGTTGATCGCCTTGAGAGCCTGACGGGCATGGCTGCGCAACTGCTCGCTGATGGCTTCGCAGTAGGGCACCTGAGCGAGGAGATCCACGGTGCGACGCATGATCCTGACCACGTCCCCCTCATCAAGGGAGGTGTTGGCGATCAGATCATTCCAGGCTGTGCCGCTGGCCCAGGCTTCCACCAGACCCATCAGCTCAGGCTCCCACCAGGCCGGCACGACCACCTGATGCCGTTCCTGCGCACGCAGCAGCTCCCGGCGAATGCCGGAGAGGTCATGCAGCGCCTCCTCCGCCCGCGGCGGCGGCGGAAAGCCGCTCCAGAGGTCCGGGCGGTTCACCTCCGTGCTGATCGCTTCGAACACAGCGGCCAGTTCCGCGGGAGGCAGATCATCCAGATGACCACTCATCAGTGCCAGCCCGAGCCAGAGCTCGTTGTCACCGCGAAGGGCCGCCACGGTGCGTCCGATCTCCGTCGGCACGAGGTCATCGAGAGCGGCGAAATGCTGAAGAATCTCCATCAGCGCCAGAAAGGTCTCCCAGTGGCGGTTGGCGCGGTGATGCAGCAGCTGCTGGCGCTCCGAGATCTCAAGCTCCAGCTCCTCCATGCGGCGTCGATGCTTCTTGAGCTGCTTGCGATCCCCCCAGCGATGGGCGATGTGTGATTCCAGATCGGCCTCGAGCGATTGCACGGTCTTCGCCTGAGAGAGCACCTCACCAGCCAGGTCGTACTGAGGTGTGGTCATGTCATGACGCTGAGCCATGTGACCGACTGCAAGAGCAAGGCCTCCGCTGTTCTGATCTCCGTGACGGAGCTCTCCTGCCCGGGACAGATCGGGTGGACTGACCCCATCCACCTGAAGGCAGCTCAGCTCCGCGTGCAGACTGACCACCGCCTGGCAGGGAAGAAGCAGCCAGACGTTGTCATGGGTGAGGCAGAGCAGCAGGGGGAACTGCCCAGGCCCCTCGCATTTCGCGACGATCACCGCCGGGGTGACACCGCCACGCAGCTGGGGTGCCTTGAGGCTGACCAGGGTGCCGACACTGGCGAACTGCAAGGCAAGGGTGAGTTCGTGAGCAAGGGTTTCCTCGGCCTGCTGCTGAAGGATGCGGAGCAAACGACGCTCCTCCCTGAGGCGTCCACGGCGCTTTTCATAGTCTTCGAAGTCCTCCCAGGGCACATCGCCGGATGATCCCTGCAGTTGACCGAGCTGCAAACGCAGCTGGTCGAGAATCTCCTCCTCTTCAACAAGATCGAGGCTGGCCAGATAGCGCCCAAAGCTCCGCTCAACCAGCTCCCGTGCCTTGTCCAGGTCATGACGCTGGAGAAGGTTGAGCACCATTCCATAGCTGGGCGTGAACTGACTGACCAGCGGGTCCGGCGGACTGGTGGCCAGCTGTCCAGCCTCCCGCACCCCTTCGAAACGGCTCTGCACCGTCACCACGTAGCCCCGGGAGTCGAGGCCACGGCGACCGGCACGACCTGCCATCTGCAGGAACTCACTCGCCATCAGGGGGCGATGCCCGCGTTCCGTGCGCTTGGAGAGGGATGCGATCACAGTGCTGCGTGCCGGCATGTTGATGCCGGCCGCCAGGGTTTCTGTGGCGAACACCACCTTCACCAGCCCCTGCTGAAAGAGCTCCTCGATCAATTCCTTCCATGCGGGCAGCACGCCGGCATGGTGCGCCGCAATCCCGCGCAACAGAGCATCAGCATGAAGACCGTCGCGCACCGCCTCAGGGTTGGAGGTGGCGTAGGCATTGAGGCGCTCACGGATTCTTGATTGCTCGGCCTCGGTGACCAGGCACTGCACGCCCAGATCCCGCACGGCCTTGTCACACCCCCGACGGCTGAAGATGAAATAGATGGCTGGAAGCATCTCCCGTTCAGCCATCTGGGCCACCACGAAGCTGATCGGAGGTGGCTCGGGTTGAGGCGGCCGAGGTGAGCGACCTTTGCGTTTATGCCCCTTCGGCGCTCGCCAGACCTTGCAGTTGGGGTGCAGACCGGTGCCCTTGTCGTTGAGAAGCGGATGCAGGCCCTTGGCGCTGCAGAAACCGAATTGCAGAGGAACCGGACGGAAATCACTCAGCACCAGCCGTGTGGGGCCATGCACCCGTTCGATCCAGTCGGTGAGCTGCCCCGCGTTGGCGACCGTCGCTGACAGTGCCACCAGCTGCACCGGTGGCGGACAGTGAATGATCGATTCCTCCCACACAGTGCCTCGCTGGGAGTCATTCATGTAGTGGCACTCATCCAGCACCACAGCCTCCACATCCGCCAGCGGATCATCGTGCTCATCGGCTTCTGCGTAGAGCATGTTGCGGAAGATCTCCGTGGTCATCACGACGATCGAGGCCTCCCGGTTGACACTGAGGTCGCCGGTCATGAGACCGACGTTGTCGGCACCGAACTGCTGACGGAAGTCGCGCAGCTTCTGGTTGGAGAGGGCCTTGAGTGGTGTGGTGTAGAAGACTTTCTGGCCATGGGCGATGGCCCGGTAGATGGCGTACTCACCCACCAGGGTTTTCCCTGATCCCGTGGGAGCACTCACCACCACGGAATGCCCCTGGTTGAGCGCATCGATCGCCTCAAGCTGGAAGTCATCCAGAGGGAACGGAAACAGCTGCGCCGGATCGGGCGACGCCTCGCTTGCGGGCTCAGCAGCCTGAGTGTCGATATCCGCCATGGGGCGATCCTAGGGAGGCTGCCGCCGCTGCCGGTTCATGCGCAACAACACACGCCATCAACAACGGCGGCCGGAACCCAGACTGGATTGATGAACACCCCTCCGGCCCGTCGTCGCCAGCTGCGCACTTTGGCGCCAGTTGCAGGTCAGGAGTGTCTGAGGGCCGTGACGTCCGATCAGGAGCCAGGCCCCGAGCTTCTGGATCTGGCGAGCAACGATTATCAAAGTCTCTGCCGCCATCCGCTTGTGATCGCAGCGGCACAGCGGGAGCTGCACTGCAGCGGCGTCGGAGCTGGCGGATCACGTCTGGTCAGTGGCAGTCGCCCCATCCACGCGCGGCTGGAGACGGCGCTTGCCAGCTGGCTGGGACGGCAGCGGGTCCTGCTGTTTCCCAGTGGTTTTCAGGCCAATCTGGCTGCGGTTCGCGCCCTGGCCGACAGACGCACCACCGTGCTGGCGGATCGGCTCGTCCACCACTCGCTGCTGGTGGGCGTGCAGGCCAGCGGTGCCCGCCTCAGGCGTTTTCCCCACAACGATCTCGACGCGCTCGAGCAGCTTCTGCTGGGCTGCCGCAAGGACCGGCCCGACGCACCCCTGCTGATCATCACCGAAAGCCTGTTCAGCATGGAGGGCACAAGCCCGGATGTGAATCGGCTGGCAGCACTCTGCCAGCGGCACGGGGCCCGCTTGCTGCTGGATGAGGCCCATGCGCTCGGCGTGCTGGGGGTCGGCGGCCGGGGTCTGGGATTCGGAGATGAACGGGTGACGATGCTGAGCGGCACCCTCGGCAAGGCCTTCGGGAGCGGCGGCGCCTTTCTGGCCTGTGACGCCGAACTGGGGGACGCGCTGCTGCAGGGCAGTGGCGCCTTCCGCTACACGACCGCTCTGGCACCTCCCCTTGCAGCCGCAGCCCTGGCCGCCCTCGAGCTGATTCAGGCCAACCCCGCATGGGGCCCGACACTCGTGCAGCGGAGCCGGCAGTGGCGGGATCGCCTGGTCAGTGTCGGCTGGCCCCGGCCGATGGGCGAGGGGCCGATCCTGCCGCTCCTGGTGGGCGATGACCAGGCGTGCCTGGATCTTCAACACCGGCTGGAGCTCTCGGGGCTGCTCACGGTGGCGATCCGCCCACCCACGGTGCCCGAGGGATCTGCCCGCCTGCGTCTGGTCCTGCATCGCCGCCTCCCCGATGGGACATTGGACGCACTGCTTCAGGCCCTGGCTGACGACGCCGTCTCTCGATGAAACAGGTCATCGCCATGCACGGATGGTGCGGAGACAGTGCGGTGTGGCTGCCCTGGCAACGTCACTTCAGCCGTCGGGGCTGGCAGTGGAGCAGTGGTGAACGCGGCTACGGCCGGAGGGTGACCTGCGAGCCGACCTGGTCCGAGCCAACGCCATCGTCAGCTCCCCACCGCCGTGCGGTCATCGGCCACTCCCTCGGTCCGCACCTGCTCAGCCCGGAGGTTCTCACCCACGCCACGGATGTGGTGCTGCTTGCGAGCTTCGGCCGATTCATTCCTGAAGGGAAGGATGGACGGGCCCTGAGGACCGGTCTCAGGGGCATGCGGACGGCCCTCGGCAGTCCCGCTGAAGCCACGATGCTCCAGACCTTTCTCGAACGGGCCGCGCAACCAGCCAGTCCGATGGGGTTGACCGGAGGCCCCGCGCAGCAGGGACTGTCCACGCAGGGGCGAGAGCGGATGCGACAGGATCTTGAACGGCTGATCAGCACATCCGGCCTCCCGGAGGGCATGCCCTCCGGGGCACGGGTGCTGGTGGTGGATGCGGCGGCGGATGCGATCGTTGCGCCCAGCGCGAGCCGGGATCAGATGCTGGCCCTGACAGGTCATCTTCAGCATGCACCGGAGCGGTGGCGGCTCAAGGATGCAGGGCATGCGCTGCTGGTGCCGGATCTGCTGATCCGTGTGCAGCGATGGCTGGACCATGACAGGTCCGCGATCTGATGCCAGACCCCTGGGGCGATGGGGTACTCAGACGCTTTGACCGGGCGGCTCAGACCTATGCGTCATCCGCCGGGCTGCAGCAGCGAGTGGCCCGATGTTTGGCGGACCACTGCCGGCACCATGCGATCCCCAACGGACTGTGGGTGGACCTGGGCAGCGGCACCGGTTATCTGGCTGAAGCACTCGAGCGTCAGCATGCCGGCCAGAGGGTGCTTCGGATTGACGGAAGCCGGGCCATGCTGCGCCAGCACCCGTCGTCCGCCGACACGCTTCGATGGGATCTCAGGACCCCCTTGCCCCGGTTTCCGCAGCCCCCGACCCTGCTCGCCTCGAGTTTCTGCCTGCACTGGCTGCCGGACCCGGAACGGATTCTTCAGCAATGGCTGCGCCATCTGGCTCCGGAAGGATGGCTGGCCCTCGCTCTGCCCGTTGAAGGATGCTTTCCCCAGTGGCATCAAGCAGCAGCAGTGAGTGGTGCGGACTGCACGGCTCTCGACTTTCCCTGTGCCGAAAGACTCTGCCGGGGGCTGGCTGCCGATCAGCTCAGGCTTCAGGAGCAACTGCGCTGCACCGTGGTCGCACCCAGCCTGCCGGCTCTGCTGAAACCGCTGCGCAGGGTTGGAGCCGACAGCACGCATCAACCATCACTCTCGGTTGGAGCATGGCGTTCCCTGCAGAGAGCCTGGGAGGATCGCGGGAGCGATGGACAGCTCAGACTCACCTGGGTGATTCAACTGCTGCTGATCCGGCGATGACAAGAACACCCTCCCAACTCCGCCTGGTGGTCTGCGGGACGGACACGGATGTCGGCAAGACAGTGGTCAGTGCCCTGCTGGTGCAGGGGCTCAACGCCACCTACTGGAAACCCGTGCAGAGCGGTCTGGAGGGAGGAGGGGATCGCCAGCGCGTCGTCGATCTGATCGATCTCCCTGCACATCGCTGGATTCCCGAGGCCTATGCCTTCAAGGCTCCCGTCTCGCCCCACTGGGCTGCGGAACTGGAGAACACCAGCCTGGATCCGAACAGGCTGATGCTGCCCCCCCGCGGCGATGCACCACTGGTGGTGGAGACCGCCGGTGGTCTGCATGTGCCGCTCACGCGGGCATGGCAGCAGATCGATCAGCTGCAGCGCTGGGCACTGCCGGTGGTGCTCGTGGCTCGCAGCGGGCTTGGCACGCTGAATCACACACTGCTCAGCCTGGAAGCCCTGCGCACCCGTCGCATCCCGGTGCTCGGGCTGATCCTGAACGGCCCCCCCCATCCAGACAACCCACGCACGCTGAGGGCACTCGGCGACGTGCGTGTCCTGGCTGAACTGCCGCCCCTGGACCCCCTCAATGCCGAAGCACTGGGGAAAGCATGGCGCAACCAGGGGCTGGGCCCTAAGTTCGAGGCGCTTGCCAACCGCCCGGACAACCGATGACCACCCGTCAGACCTGGGCCACTGCGGCCGTTGTGCTCCTCTGTGGCGGCATCCTTGTGCTGTTCACCGATGTGGAGATTCAGCTGGTGCGCTGGTTCAACTGCGGACCGATCGCCACCCTCGGGGAGAAGAACAGCGAAGTGTGCCGCTGAGAGTGTGGGCAGGGGTTGCCTAACCCATCGGTCTTGAGCGCAGCGGACACCGCCCCATCATCAGCGCCACATGGCGCACGGCCATGGTCAGCGGCCAGCCCTGACGGAGCTGCTCGTGGATTTGTTCGATCTGCGATGGCGACCAGCCGCGCATTTCGAGCCGGGCCTTGATGGACGGCCATCCACCTTCGAAAAAAATGCTGCGACAGCCGTCACCGGCACCACAGCGGGGTTGCTGCGGTGCGGGGTCAACGAATCGATTGGAGGAGGGCCGCAGGCGGCGACTGGAAACCTGAGACAGGGCCATGGGTGGCCTCACCGGTCATGGACCCATGATGACCGAAGGCGATCGAGCGTGCCCAGTGTCACGAAACCATCACCCTCATCTCTGGCCCCCGTTCACCTCGATCACCACCACGCCACCGCTGGAGCAGGTGGTCCGCGGCGAGGGTGCCCTGCTCTACAGGAGTGAAGGCCCACCGCTGATTGATGCCATCAGCAGCTGGTGGGTCACGCTTCACGGCCATGCCCACCCCGTCGTGGCGGCGGCGATCGCCGAGCAGGCCGCAACCCTTGAGCAGGTGATTTTCGCGGAATTCAGCCATCCCCAGGCGGAACGTCTGTCAGAGCGTCTTGCGCAACGCACCGGGCTGGATCGGGTGTTCTTTTCCGACAACGGATCCACCGCTGTGGAGGTCGCCCTCAAGACCGCTGTGCAGTGGTGGCACAACCGTGGTGAACCACGCCAGCAGCTGATCGCCTTTGAGGGGGCCTATCACGGCGACACATTCGGAGCGATGGCCGTCGGAGCCCGCAGTCTGTTCAGCGAACCCTTCGATCCGCTGCTGTTTCCGGTGAGGCGCGTCCCATGGCCTCACACCCACTGGAACGACGAGGAGGTGGAGCAGCATGAACGGCAGGCGCTGAACAGCCTCGACCAGGCACTGCAAACACCCACCGCAGCTGTGATCCTCGAGCCGATGGTGCAGGGAGCCGGTGGAATGCGCATGGTCCGGCCCCAGTTCCTGCAGGCCGTGGAACAACGGGTGCGGGAGTCAGGAACTCTGCTGATCGCCGATGAGGTGCTGGCCGGTTTCGGTCGTTGCGGACGACTGCTGGCCTCCCATCGCGCCGGGATCCAACCGGATCTGGTGGCACTCTCCAAGGGCCTCACCGCCGGTTTCCTGCCGATGGGCATCACGATGGCAAGCGAGCGGATCTTCCAGGACTTCCTCGGCAGCGACCCGACAAAAACCCTCTGGCATGGACACAGCTTCACGGCCAATCCGCTGGGATGTGCCGCAGCCAACGCCAGCCTTGATCTGCTCGAGGAGGAACCAGCGCGGCATGAGCGGTTCGAGCACCGTCATCAATCCAGACTTGACAGCCTGGCTCGCCATCCCAGGGTTCAGCGCCCTCGTCTCTGCGGCACCATTGCCGCCTTTGATCTGGTGACGGACGGAGAGCAGGGCTATCTCAACCCGGCGGGCAAGGTGTTGCGGCGCCTGATGCGGGATCAAGGCGTGCTGATCCGCCCCCTGGGCGATGTGGTCTACCTGCTGCCGCCCCTGTGCATCAGCGACGCTCAGCTGGATCACTGTTACGCAGCCCTGCTTCGGTCGCTGGAGACCCTGTCCGACGCCTGATGGACATGGCGTCGTTCAAGGACCGAGTCGGAGTGCGTCCTCCACATCTGCTCGGGGCAGGCCATAGGGATAGGAGCAGGTGCGTGGAGGCTCGACTGAGGTCCAGATCACCAGGAGATCGGTCTGATCCAGGCGCAACTGAGCGCTCCAACCGGGCTGATCCCAGAGCCAGCTGGTGGGATCCTGATCACAGCGGATGGCCCCAAGGGTCTGCAACCACTGCTCAAGCGCCCTCAGAGAATGCTGGTTGAGTGGTTTGTCCGCTGAAGGGAGCGATGCCATCGGCAGAACCGGGCTGAACACCATTGCTCCGAGTCTGCTCCTCCACCAGCCAGCTCGGCTGCACCTGCAGCTCAAGCCCACGGCTCCAGGCGACACCCACACCCAGCAGCAGACAGAGCAGCAGGGCCCCGAGCAGCAACAGCAACGACAACCATTCCCCACCGGACAACGGACGCCGCTGACCGATGGCCTCCGGCACCGGGAGGGAGGGCATCACCGTGTCCTTCGGCGTCTCCCGCTCCCGCAGAGCCGCGTCATAGAGACGGCGGCGGCGCGGATCTGCAAGATGTTCGTAGGCCTCCCGCAGCAATCGGAACTGTCGCGCTGCGTCCTGGGCAGGCAGGCAGGTGGTGTCGGGGTGCACCGCTTTGCTCAGCCGCCTGAAGGCCTGACGCAGGTCATCGGCGTCAGCGCTTCTCGACACCCCCAGACGCTCGTAGTGCGTGATGTCCTGCATCTGAGGGGCCATTGCGTCCAGCAGCGCCTTCAGCGTCGCAGGCATTCTAGAAAGGTCGGAGGGGCAGGCTGCCATGCCGGATTCATCGCCGTTCGCCACCCCGGGGGCCGAGCTGTGGTCTGTCCTGGGATGGACGCCCGACAGCAAGCAGCTCCGGCAGTTGATTGACCTGCAGCGGCAGCTTCAGGAGTGGAACAGTCGTGTCAATCTCACCAGGCTTGTGGGAGGGGAGGATTTCTGGGTTGCCCAGGTGCTGGACAGCCTCTGGCCACTGCTGCCGGAGCTGGCGACCCCCTGCACACGGCGACGCTGTGTTGATGTCGGCACCGGCGGTGGTTTCCCTGGCCTGGCGGTGGCGATTGCTCTGCCCGGTGCGGAACTGACCCTGGTGGATTCCGTGGGACGCAAAACCGAAGCGGTGCGAGCCATGGCCCAGTCCCTGGGACTCGGCGACCGCGTCATGGTTCGCACCGAACGGGTGGAACGCACCGGCCATGATCCTGCATGTCGAGGGACCTTTGACCTGGCCGTGGCGCGTGCCGTCGCCTCAGCTCCGGTGGTGGCGGAGTATCTGGTGCCTCTGCTGCGAGAGGGCGGACAGGCCCTGCTCTATCGAGGACGCTGGCAGGAGACGGATGCGGTGGAGCTGGAGCCGGCCCTGACGCTGTTGAAATCCAGAATCCTGGGGACGGAACGCAAACAGCTTCCGGCGCAGCGTGGAACCCGCACAGTGATTCGCTTGGGCTCCGATGGAGCCACTCCGGGCGGGTACCCCCGCGCGATCGGCCTTCCCACAAAAATGCCCCTGGGGGTTCAGGCGGTCGACAGCCGCTCCTGAGGATCGCCGCCGACGCGCTCGCGCAGCCGTCGCAGGATGTCCGGAATGCGGTCACCCCAGGGGCTGTCTTTCAACACACCAAGCAAGGCCTGCTCACTGACCTTGGAGTCGAGACCGTCAGCGTTGGCCCCTGGGAACCAATGACCGGCACGGCCGAGCAGTCCGTAACGGGCCTTGACGTAGCCCTCCAGTTCCCAGGCTTCGAGCAGGTTGTGCAGCCACAGCAACGTGGGCAGATTGATCTCTCCAGGCGTGTCCTGCCAGGCCGGCAAGCCGAGATGCCAGCTGTCCAGCCACGCCTGACCGAGAGCATCACGCTCCGCCTGACGCAGTGCGGACTCGATCGGGGCGACGAGCTCTGTGGCCTGATCCAACAGCTCCACCGCCTGCAGATGAAGATCCAGGTCTTCCGGTCGGGACGCACCGACACTGAGCGTGTGCACCCTTGTGTCACGCAGGCAGAAGAGATCGTTGAACACGATCGGGTGTAGAGGGTTGGTCAGCTCCATCAGCCGAGGTCCGGGAGTGTGCAGATGCCCCCCCTTGTCCGTGGGGCTGATGATGAACACCCCCATGTCCTGACGGTGAGCAGCCGCGATCGCAGGGGTGTTGTCCTGACGGATGAAATACCAGTGCAGATTCACGTAATCGAAAACACCCGTCTCGATGGCATCAACAATCAGCGCGGTGTCTCCATGGGTGGAAAAACCCAGATGACCGACCCGTCCGTCAGCCTGCCAGCGGCGGACGACCTCAAGACAGCCTCCGGGTCGGACGGTTTGCTCGAGATGGGTGTGCAGATTGATGCCGTGAATCGCCAGCAGATCAACCCGATCAACGCCGAGTCGCGCGAAGGAAAGCTCCAGCTCAGCTTCGAAGGCCGATGGATCGCTCTGAGGTGGCACCTTGGTCTGCAGAATTCTGGAGGAATCGGGACACTCCGGCAGAGCCCAACCGATCTGCCGCTCGGACGTGCCGTAATGACGCGCGGTTTCCACATGATGAAAGCCGGTCGACACCCCCCGCTGAAGCGTCGTCACCAACGAACGCTGTGATTGCGCTGTGATTGCGGCTGGCTCGAGATCACTCCAGCTCTGCTGAAAACGCATCCCGCCCATCGACAGAACGGGCATGGGGAGTTCGGTGCGTCCGAAGCGACGGGTGGGAAGAGCGGAAGTCAACGCTCCATTCAGTTGTGACTGGTGTTGCGAGGGAGTTGACGCCGCAGCCGAGCAGGTGAAGGAAGCCCCATGGGAAGCAGTTCCTGGGCGTCGAGTCGCTCCTTCAGGTCTGAAAGATCGTCAAATGCCACCCAGTGGATGCAGTCCACCGGACAGGTCTCGATCGCCTCCTGGATTCGCTCAACACTGTCGCCATCCTGGCGGATTGCCCTTGAGCGGCCGAGGTAGGGCTCGATGATGAACGTGTTGGTGGCCACGTGAGCGCAGTATCGACAACCGATGCAGACGGCTTCATCGACCCAGACCGCTTTCTCACGCAGCTGACCGCCCAAGACAGGCTCCAGGCCGGTGCGCTCATCACTGTCGTAGGCGACTGCGGCATAGGCGGCAGCAGCTGGATCAGTCACTGGAAACGGTGTCGGCACTGCATTCGCCGTCAGGCATCCCAACGGGTCACAACAAGTTCGATGGTTCCATCTTGGCAGTCTTTCTGTTCAGCGACATCAAAGCCTTCCTGACGACTGGCTTCCAGCACAGACCTCAGGGCGTAGCGCTGGGTCAGGCGTGACAGAAAGCGTTCCACAGGCACGGGCTGACGCCACAGGTCGAGATCGGTGACGAATTCATAGGCACCGTTGGCATCGTTCCAGCGGAATCCGAAATCAGCACCGCCATCAACGGCAACAGCCAGTTCTGCCTCGACGGTCTGACCTTGATAACCACGAACGGTCTGCTGGCTTTCGCCGGGGGCGTAACCGAGATCTTCGAGTGCACCGCGCAGGGGAGCCAGCTGACGAAGTTCGGTCTTAACGGTGCTGAAGTGGGACATCAGGAGGGCTCGACGGACTGGGACTGGGTAAGGGCCTGAGAGGAGGTGAAGGCCTCGGAAGTGGGCTGGCGACGTTCGACAGTGCCGAGCGCTGCTTCAAGACGATCCGTTAGCTGCAGACAAGCATCACCGGTGACTCCCTCAACCTGCTCCTCGACACGACCGTCGGGGCGGATGCGGAATCGCACTGTGCGCTGAGGCATGCACCATCACGGAATTGTCCGCATGTTAAGGGGAAGAGATCAGAGGCTGCCTTCCCCTGTAACGGGATCCGATTCAGAGCAGAAGACCTTCGTCCAGGAGCGTCTGCAGACGATCCACCATCTCTGGACTGTCGAGCTGCTCGAGCGCTGTGCGGGCTTCATCGCGCACCGTGGTTGAACGGTCACGGAGCAGTGCCGCAACAAACGCCTCGACCAGCTCGTCCTGACGAGGCTTGACGAGCTGGTCGTGGAGACGGCTGAGAGCCCAGATGCAGTTGCTGCGCACGACGGGTTCGCTGTCGATTCGCAGGCTGAGCAGAAGTTGACCAGCGGCAAGATCCGCCTTCGCCGGCGAGGTGATACCGGCCTCGGCGAGTGACACCGAAGCCCAGAGGCGCACAGAGGCCACGTCCACCTGCAGGGCGCGAATCAGTGGATTGAGCACCGGTGCATCCGGATAATTGCCGAGACTCCAGGCCGTTGCCTTGCGCACGTACGCATTGCTGTCGAGCTGGAGGAGCCGCAGCAGTCGTTCAACTGCCTGCAGTGATGGGTTACGGCCCAGGGCATAAACAGCACTCATGCGCACCACTGGGCAGCTTTCCTCGAGAAGAGGGAGCAGGAGGGGCACAGCACGTGGATCTCGGTGTTCGCAGAACACCCTCAGACCCTGCAATCGCTGATCATGCCCCTCTTTCAGCCATTCAAGACCCTCATCACAGGCACGCACCGCCTCAAGCGCATCGCCTTCAGGATCATCGGGTGCAATCTCATCCAGCGGATCACCCATGAGCTCTGCCGCTAGCTCACGGGCCAGCACGTCAGGATCCACCGCCAGTTCGGCCATGAGGTCCTCGTTCTGGGTGCCGGTTAGATCGCTCATGATCCGATCGTAATCTCAGCCCATCGGAGCGGGCGCCAGCATGTCTCCGGGGAGCCAGATCCTGGCGCTCACGGCAACCAGGGCCAGAGCGAACAGAATCACGATCAGAACGGGTAGAAGAGTGCTGCGGAAAAAGGCCAAGGCGCTGCGGAATTCACTGCATTGTGACTGCCGCCGTGTCAGACCGGCGCCACTGAGCGCCCGACCCAGCGCAGCAGCAGCAGCGAGAACACTGCAATCAGCAGACCGAACCAACCCAGCAGCTGCTGATGCAGGAGGAAGGCTCCGGAACCCAGCAAAGCGCCGAACAGCACACCTGAACTGAACAGGAACCTGGCGATCATGTCGGAAAGAGATTCAGAGGCCCTGATCTCAAGACGCCGGCGCCAGCGACTCCAGCCAGGGCCAGGGGGGCGAACCGTCTGCACAAAACGCTCCAGCACGGCTGGTGATTCCGGTGGCGTCAGCAGCATGACGGTGATCCAGACCACAGCCGTCAGTGCGGTGGTGACCATCAGCCGCTCGCCGTAATCCGTGATTTGCAGCAGCGGCACCACCGACGTCACCAGGCCAACCACGAATCCGCAGACCATGGCGGCCAGCTCCGCTGCAGCGTTGATCCGCCACCAGAACCAGCGCAGCACGAGCACAACCCCCGGACCGGTGCCAATGGCGATCACCAGACGGAACACCGTGCCGATGCTGTCACTGATCAGCGCGGTCACAACACCGAGCACCAGCAGCAACACACTCGTCAGCTGACCCGCGAGCAACAGCTCCTGCTGGGAAGCCTTCGGGCGCAGGAATCGTTGATAGAGATCATGGGTGAGATAGCTGGCACCCCAGTTCACGGATGTGCTCACCGTGCTCATGAAGGCGGCCACCAGTGAGACCACCACCAGTCCAAGCACCACAGGTGGCAGGAACTGCACCGCCAGAGCCGGGTAACTGAGTTCCCAGTCCGCCTGATCGGGCAGCAACACCAGGGCAGCCAGCGCCACCAGCACCCAGAGCCAGCTGCGCAGCAGGTAGTTCACCACCAGAAAAACCCATCCCGCCAGCCGCGCCTGCTGCTCATCCCGGGTTGCCAGCATGCGTTGAATGAATTCACCGCCGCCGTCACTGCGGCGGAAACTCCACCACTGCACGGTGAGGTAAGCCAGGAAGGTTGACACGCTGATGCCGGCGCCACCGATCCAGTCGAATCCATCGGAGCCCCAGCGCCAGGGCACGATCGAGAGCAATTCCGGGCGCCCCATGGCACCGAGCTGGTTCAGCAGTGACTCCATCCCTCCGGCGGCATGCACCGCTGCCCAGGCCACCGCTGCAGCACCCGCCAGCGCAAGCAGCAACTGAATGAAGTCGGTGATCACCACAGCCCAGAGACCACCGGCCACGGTGTAGGCGAGCACGAGCACCGCCACGATGATCAACAGGATCAGCGTGTCCGTGAGGCCTCCGGCGGCTCGAACCGGCTGATCCGAAACGATCCCAAGCGCTTCGACCACCTTGCGCATGGCCAGGAAGGCATAGCCGATGCCGATGCAGTTCACCGGAACCGCGAGCAGGAATGCCTTGATGCCTCGCAGCCAGGCGGCGGCGGGGCCGCCGTAGCGGAGTTCTGTGAACGCTGCATCGGTGAGCACGCCACTGCGGCGCCAGAGCGGTGCGAACACCACTGCCATCGCCACATGGGCGAGCCCGAAGCCCCACCACTCCCAGTTGGCGGCGAGCCCCCGTGTGCCGACGATCCCCGCCACGTAGAGCGGCGTATCGATGGAGAACGTGGTGGCCGCCATTGATGCACCGGCAAGCCATCCGCTCAGTCGGCGACCGGCCACGAAATAGTCATCCTCTCCGCGATTGCGCCGTGCCAGCCAGAGTCCGAGAACCAGTGTCGCCGCCAGGTAAGCGATCAGGATGATCCAATCGATCGGAGCCATGGAGCGGTGCGGATGGGCGCAGTCTCCCCTACTTCTGTCGAGATCGCCTCAGTTGACCACAGGCTGCATCCTGATCAAGACCCCGGCTGGCACGCAGGCTGACGGCGACACCACGCCGTTCAAGCACGCGACGGAATCCCTCAATGCGTTCCCGGGAGGGACGCCGAAAGTCCTCCTCCTCAATGGGGTTGTAGGCGATCAGGTTGACATGGCTCTGAAACCCCCCGACCCGGTCGGCCAGCTCCTCCGCATGGTTTGGATGGTCATTGAGCTCACCGAGGAGGATGTACTCAAAACTGACGCGACGCCCTGTCACCTCGAGGTAGTGACGACAGTCGTCAAGCAGAGCGTCAAAGGGATAAGCATGCGCCGTCGGGATCAGTTCCTCTCTCAGCTGCTGATTGGGGGCATGCAGGCTCACCGCAAGGGTGAACTGGGCTCGACCAAGGGTTTCAAGGGCCAGTTCGGCGAGTTGAGCAAGGGTTTTGGGCACTCCCACGGTGCTCACCGTGATGCGCCGCTGGCCGATTCCCAGATCATCGCTGAGGCAACGGATGGCTTCGAGCACAGCACGGCTGTTGAGCAGCGGTTCACCCATCCCCATGAACACGATGTGTGAGGGACGACGGTCCATCACCTCTCTGACGCTGAGCACCTGATCAACGATCTCGTGGGTGCGCAGTGAACGCTGGAGGCCGCCCTTGCCCGTAGCGCAGAAACGGCAGGCCATGGGGCAGCCCACCTGGCTGGAGACGCAGATGGTGAGGCGCTGATCCGTCGGAATTCCGACCGTCTCGATTGTTTCGCCATCGTCAGTGGCGAGCAACAGTTTGGTGGTGGCATCAGCAGCGACGGAGCGGTGCACCTCCTTGAGTCGACCGATGCTGACACCCTGATCAGCGAGGCTCGCTCTCCAGGCCTTGGGCAGGACCGTGATGTCATCAAGGGAGCGAGCTCCCTTGGCGTAAAGCCAGTCATGAAGCTGTCGTCCACGGAAGGCTTTCTGCCCCTGGGACACCACCCAGTCCTGAAGCTCGGCCGCGCTGCGACCGAGCAGTGTGCTGCTCACCAGATCAACAGACCATGACCCAGCTTGATTTCCACCGCCAGGAGCGCGATGAACCCGAGCATGGCGACGCGTCCATTGAGTCGTTCGGTGTGGGTGTGGAAGCCATACCGAGGCAGACGGCGAACGGGGATTGTGTTGGGTTCAAGCATGGACGGAGCCGGCATCAGCGCGCGGTGTGAAAGGAACAGGTTGACGGTCGCGCCTGCGACCGCAGATCTCACTCATCGCTGAGCAGCCCCTCCTCCTGAAGACCCTCAACGGCTTCCGCATCCACCACCTGCTCCTCTTTGAGCTCGTTCTCAGCATCAGGACGGGCAAAGGCTGCGAAATTGGCTCCGGCCTCGATGCCATGGCGACTGCGGGTCGCTTCCAGATCTGCATCACTGGGGTCATCCAGCACCGCCGAAGCATCGGCGGCGGGAGCCGCAGGCATGTCAACGGTGTAATCCGGACGCAGGTTCTGCATGCGGCGGTAGCCGACGGGATCCTCAGCGAGGATGTCCGGGTGGGGACCCGCCTCTGCACGCAGCTCTTCTTCAAAACCGCTGAAGCCAGTGCCGGCGGGGATCAGACGACCGATGATCACGTTCTCCTTGAGACCGCGCAGCCAGTCACTCTTGCCCTCAATGGCGGCCTCGGTCAGCACCCTCGTCGTCTCCTGGAACGAGGCAGCGGAGATGAAGCTGTCGGTGTTGAGGGAGGCTTTGGTGATGCCCAGGAGCACCGGCGTGAACTCGGCGGGGGCTCCTCCGGTGATGGACATCGCTTTGTTGGTGTCCTCCACCTGACGGACCTCGATCAACTCGCCCGGCAGCAGCGTGGTGTCGCCGGCGTCTTCGACCCGCACCTTGCTGGTCATCTGACGCACGATCACCTCGATGTGCTTGTCATCGATCGAGACGCCCTGGGATTTGTAGACGTTCTGAACCTCGGTCACCAGACGGTTCTGAAGGCTGGAGAATGCCTCCTGGGCAGCTTCCATCAGCGGCTTGCGACTGCGCAGATCCTCGAAGAAACACTCCAGCAGCTCATGGGGGTTGATCGGACCATCCGTGAGCAAGTCACCTGCGTTCACCTGCTGGCCGTCGTTGACCATCACATTGCGCCCCAGAAGGATCGGATACTCAGCGATGGCGTCATCGGCTTCGATCACCGTGACAACGGTCGTCTCCTCATCTTCTCCCTGCTTGATCTCCACCGTGCCGGGCTTCTTGCAGAGAATCGCCGACTCCCTTGGACGACGGGCTTCAAGCAACTCTTCAATCCTGGGCAGACCCTGAACGATGTCACCGGTCTTCTGACGCTCGAACACCAGCAGTGCAAGGCCGTCTCCTCGTTGCACCAGATCTCCGTCGCGCACGTGCAGAACGGAGTCCGGTGAAATCATGTACGGGCGACCAAGGCGAAGCGTGACGGTCTTGTCATCCACACGTTCCACCTCGCCGCAGCAATCCGCGGGCTGCCCTTCGGCGAGAAGATCCCCGTCAACGATGCGCTGACCGATGCTCACAACCGGCTTGGCGGATGTGCTGATGGTCACGGTGTCCTCCGCGCGCTCGACGATCAGACGACGCACCGGCTCGTTCTCGAAGGATTCAGGCAGCTGTGCCACGCCTTCCTGCTTGCAGAGAATCTGGGTGGTGGCCACCACCTCTCCCGCCTTGATCGACTGACCGTCCTCAACCTGGAGTTCGGTATGGGTGGAGCCGTGGCTGGAATCGGAGATGGTGTCGCGTCGAACGAGGATGCTCTCCAGGATCACCAGTTGCAGTCGCTCAATCGTCTTGGCGCGTCTGTCAGGCACGCGTTCCACATCCACCGTCATCTGGGGCGTGGTGTCGAATGTCTCGAGCATCAGCTGCGTGCGCAGCAGCTCGACACCTTCAACCGACTTGACCAGCTCGTTGTCTTTGAAGGCCAGACGTTGCGTTGCCTTGAGGCCGAGGTGAGGCCCGTTCGCCTGTTTGACGTGGCCGAGATCAGGCAGCTGCGCCTCGTTGGGGATGGTGTACTCCTCAACGGGGCGAAGAAGCAGCCCGGTGCCCTCAGGCGTCTCAACGGTCTGCACATAAACCATGGCATCGCTGCTGATGCCTTTGGCGATCGGTTCACCCGGGTTGACCATCACACCGTCACCGGTGAAGCGCTCAAGCGCCTTCTTCTCGGTGCACAGATGGAAGCTGCCGCTGCGAACGATGATCTCGCGGAGAATGTCGTTCTTCTGGGTGACGGTGACGATCCCGGAGGTCTGACTGAAGATGTCCTTGACGACCTCTGTGCCAGCTTCGATCCACTGACCATCGGTGATCATCAGCAGTGAGATGTCCTTGTTGATCTCATGGGTTTCCTGGGGAATCCACAACAAGGTGCCGCCTTTGTTCACCTCGTAGCCGTTCTTGGCTGAACGAGCTTTCTTGATGGCCAGCCCAGGGGCGAAGCGCACCAGACCACCGGTTTGAGTGCGGAAGCGATCGTCATTGAGCTCTGCAACAACCTCTCCGCTGCCGATCTTGCTGCCGGGAATGGTGTTGAGGCGGTAGCGGGTGCCGTCCTTGGCCTCCAGATTCCAGATCTCGCCGGCATGGGTGGATTCTCCCTGCAGCTTGAAGTCACGCAGCGTCATCGCCGTGGTGACGATCTGCACCTCGCGTGAATCACCGAGAGCTTCACGCAGTCGAACGGCGCCGCCGTACTCAGTG
>Ga0160422_10000333_pt1 | contig 28080 bp, 22 predicted proteins | sample Fk160mmetaG_FD_108192 | JGI IMG/M metagenome (GOLD analysis project Ga0160422, IMG submission 108192) | Marine microbial communities from the Central Pacific Ocean - Fk160115 60m metaG | ecosystem: Environmental > Aquatic > Marine > Oceanic > Photic zone | place: The Central Pacific Ocean...
CGAACCTTCACCAAAAAGAATTGCCTCCCTCTTTTGGAAGGCTACATTCAAAACGAAAATTACAACTCTGCCGTACTGATTCCGGGTGACGAAGCAGAACTCGAGCTGACCTTCCTAGGCGGAAGCGATTACCGCGTTGCGATTTGTGCTCACCCCGTACTAGGGGCAGTGGAGTTTGAAGTTCTCGATGAAAAAAACATTCGTATCTGGAGCAACTCCGACGGATCTGATCACCTGGATTTCCGGATGGAAAATGCCCAAAGACTGCGTTTCCAAGTCAAAGTCCCTGACACAGATGCCGCCATCCTTCACGAAGGGTGTGTGTCAATCATGATTGGAAGCAAAGAGTGACCCTTCCCTCCTAACCTGCTGGAATTCAACAGAAGCCCACCCATGAGGTGGGTTTTTCTGTCGAAGGCCTCATTGAATAACCCAGCGCCAGGTGCGCTGCGCTCCTCCTTCCGTCGCCAATCGCAGCAGATAGACCCCTGGAATCGGTGGTGCGACAACCTCCCAATCGTGACTGCCTCGAGCAAATTCTCTTGATGTGGAAGACAACACGCGTCCGGAAGCATCCTGCAGCATCAACGACGCCATGCCAGCTTTCCGGATTTGAAAGGCAATGACTGAGGATGTGACCGCCGGGTTTGGGGCCAAATTCCATGAATTTGTCAAGCCAGTCATGGCTTCACTCACAGCGGTATTGCCAAAACCCTGAACGTTGATGTCGTCGAGGTAAATGTTGTTCCCCAAACGACTTTCAAATTCAAATTGAACTCGGAAAAACTCAGTGAGATATTCCTCATTGTCCAACACGATTGTGTACTCTTTCCAATCCTCGATTCCAGACGGAGTCCAAGGGAATGGCGTAGGATTTGCCGTGGGCAAATCGGTAAAGCCTCGATGCATTCGTCGTAAATCCCAGTCATTTCCACAGTCGCCTGTCACACTTACTCGAAGACGGTCATCAGTCTCTGATGCCTCAGTGGTCCCCTTATGGACATAGGCCCACTTGTAATTGACATGGATTTCAGTCATGCCGCTCATGTCCATCGTGGCCGTCCGTAAAAAATCGTCATTGAATTCTACGTTGTTTCCCCAATTTTCAATGAACAGTGACCGATTGCCTGTCGCTGCGGCATCGTCGGTAACCTCCCACGTCCCGTCGTTCAGTGGATCCTCAATAAACCACTGGCCACTTGGAAACTCTCCACCCTCGAAACCTTGACTCAACGGCAAGTCCATTTCCCCTTCATCCATGACATACACCGCCCCATTCACGGTGCTTGAAACCTCATCTGTGCCATTGCCTACAACGAGTGTTACATCATACAAGCCTGCTTCTGAGTATGTGTGGTACAACTCTTGAACACCATCTCCCTGGACACCTGAAGTGATCGTTCCATCGCCAAAGTTCCACGACCACGTTGAAGGGCTGTGATAGCTCTGATCTGTGAATTTTACGCTGTCGCCCACACAGATAAGCCTGCGGTCCAAATCGAAAGTGGCCTCACACAAAATGTCTCCTCCAGACACCCCTGTGGCTTGCAAATTGAAGGCTGTGGACAATTGATTTCGCTGAGCCACCGAAGAGAGAGCGGCCGTGCGCATTCTGTCCTTCTGACCGAGGGTAAACATGCGGCCACAATAGCTGTAGTCCATGTAATTTTGGACATTGTCGAGAGATCCACACGTGGTTCCATCGAGAATGCAAGACGTCCAGCCAACGGTGTTGGGGGTATCTGAAACATTGTCGTCCTCCTCACAATTTTCCGCGAGTCCAGGGTTGTTGCTGTTGCCCCAAGGATGACGCAGGTTGAGCCAATGCCCAACTTCGTGGGTCAAAGTTCGCGACCGAAACAAATTGGACGTGCCAATGGAACCGCAGTATGAGTGCTGCAAAACGATTCCATCTTGATCTGCATTCCATCCATCCACAGAACCAGGATACAGTGCATAACCCGCCGCACCTGCCGCGTACTCGCAGACCCAAACGTTGAGATACTTGTTTCGCGGCCACTGAATGAGTTCTTTCATCTCGGAATCGCCGACGTAGGTCAGTTCACTGACAATTCGATTGATTCCTGGGTGACAATTCCCATTGGGATCTCGTTGCGCAAGACGAAATTCGATTTCAATGTCAGCGACCAAGTCTTCGAATTCGGGAATGACATCATCAATGTTGGCATTCAAAGCACGAAAGTTGGTATTCAAGACATCCACGGCATCATGAACTTGAGCCGTGGAGATGTTTTCTGGGCCATTGAAATGAATGATGTGAAAAACGATTGGAATGATCAAGACGTCGTCTCGTTGAGATGCCGTCACGCCTTGCTGCGTTTCAATTTCCAAAGCGCGCGTGGCCTCAATCGCCGCGCGCCGCGTTTCTGGTCGACTCAAGAACAGCATATCCTCCGCGTGATTCAACCCGCAAGGCGTCAAGCCATCGTGCGTGTGGACTTGGCACAAAGACGGCGTGACCACGGCAAACGTGCTCAACAGAGTCACAAAAAATTGGAAGCGGAAATGTGAGAACATGATTGGACTTCTTCCCTAATCAGGGACGTGCAAGATAAGTCCTGTGTTGTTGAGAACCCATCTCTTTTGGCGAGATTACATTTCTAGGGACGCAGGTTGCTCCCGTATGACTCTAGCCGCAAACCTACGTTGGCGATGAACGGTAGGGGGTCTCTTCGCATGCCGTGACTCACCTCAATTCCATATCCGCCTGTCAACGGAAATTGGATGCCCTCGTTCAATAAGAATCGTTGATCAACCAAATCCCCAAAACCGCTGCCACGCCATCGCCCCCGTGAGTCTGCGAGCGTGCACTCCACAGTATCGACCCGTGACTTGCCATTGGGGAATTCATACGTCAAAAAAACATAGAGGTTTGAAAAGGGATAGCTCTGGCTGTGACGGATGTCAAGAAGGACGTCGTGACGCTTGAGCGTGTCTTGGACGTTCCAATGAAAAACCACGCTTTCATCACTGAACCAGCCCTCCATATCGATGTCCTTAGAGTCAGCTAGCAGGGGTGGCTCTCCACATCCACATGCCAAACAAGCACAAGCTGCCAACCACAACCTCAAACTGCTAACCTTTTTTTCCAACTTCTCAGGCCCTGTGACCGAAGTTGACAAAAGTGACTGCCACGACTAAAAGGTTTGCTTCGCATTGGGCGACTCATACTCCGAAGGTAAGTCTTGAAAATCAATCTACACTTGCCGGCAAACGCAGCAACCGGTGAACTCGGAGGCTCAAATCCAAGAACACCAATTTGCCATTCACATTTCCAGCCACATCCCTGTGAGCTTCTTCCAATGCCCCGCGCAAAGCCATGACGTTGTCGTGATGAATGAACTTGCTGAACTTTTCCAAAAAGGCAAGCTCCGCCGTTGTCAAACGCACGAGTTCCTTGGCGCCATAATGACCAACGATGCTTTGGCGAACCAAGTGCAGGGCGTAACCTATAAACCGCTTTTGGCCCTCGCGACCCATCGCAGCGAAAGATTCCGAGCCTTCAACCATGGCTTGACCGTCACGGACCCAACAAGACCGCATCCAAGCCGAGAAACGTTCGAGATCAGGTTGGTCCTGGCCCGCCTTAATCATACGTAGAGCTTGGGTCAAATTGCCATCCGTCACGTGAGCCAAACTTTCAGCCATGTCAGCATCCACCCCCCATCTCTGCACGAGACCTTGAGACACCTCTGTTGGACTCAAATTCGGAACGTGAATCCTCTGAACCCGGGACCGAATCGTCGCAAGCAGTCTGTCAGAATGCTGCGTAACAAAGAGCATGACTGTGCCTTTGGTCGGCTCTTCCATCAACTTTAAAAACTTATTGGCCGTATCAACCCGCATCGTCTCAGGCAGCCAACATATCCAAATCTTCCAACCCCCGTGAAACGCTTTCAAACCCAATTTGCGATTCACCTCATGGGCCTCGTCTACAGAAATAAAAAGCTGTTTGCGATCCGCCCCCAAACGTTCAAGCCAATCTTCAACTCCGAGATAAGGACTTTCGAGCATGGCCTCCCTCCAGGCTCCTTGGTGAGGTTCTGAGGTGGCCTTCTCTTGACCATCTGCCTTGAAGAAGGGGAAACACCAATGCACGTCGGGATGTTGAACTTTAGCGTGAGCCTTGCACGACCCACAATGGCCGCAACTGTCTGCTTCTGTGGGTTGCTCACACGTCAAATACTGAGCGTGAGCGAGTGCCATTGCCAAGGCTCCAGCACCTTCTTGACCCTCGAACAACTGCGCATGTGCCACTCGTCCAGAACGGACGGAATCTCTCAGTTTGGCACCCAAAGTCTCGTGCCCAACAACCTCCGCGTAGCGCATGCCTCGAAGGTACTCAGAATTGAGCGGAGAGTGTGACACGAACATTTCGACCAGGGGCAGAAATGCCTGAGCCAAACGTCCGGTAATGAAGGTCGAGAAGGTTGAGGCCAGATAACCGGACCTCGAGGTGCTCACTGACTGCCAGTGCTCCTTCTACGTTCCACGTTGCCCATCCAGGCGAACCCTCAGGCAAGGCTTCTTGCAGGTTGTCCGTTGAGCCCGAACCGAAGGAAGAAGCCGCCTTCGCAAAAGCGTAACGCAGGGAAGTGTTCCATTTCAACCTTGCATCCATCCAAGCAACCTCAAAAATGCCAAACTTCGGGGGGATGTGAGACAAGGGTGTAGCCTCGTCATTCAAACTGGTGCCAACCGTCCAATTGATCACATGTCGAAATGTGGTTTTGAACCCCAACCGTCCAGAAATTTCAAGACGTGCTCCACGTACCCAAGCCCGGTCGAGATTTTGATTCATCTGAATGCGTGCGGTGTCGGCATCCACCACCAGAACTGTGTCTCCTGCCAATGAGGCGTCTGCCTGAACGATGGCATCTCGCCAAATGCTTGCAAAGCCTGAAGCTTGGATAACAAGTGCGTCCGAATTGGGTCGAACTTGCCAAGTCAGGCCCTGTTCAGCGGTGTAGAGATATTCGGGTTTGAGGTTTGAATTGGGAACCAAAACGAATCCATTCTTTTCCCGAATCTTTCCCAAGTCGTCCACGTTTGGATGGCGAAACCCACTGGCCAAGGAAGTCAGGGTGCGAAATTGACTAGACCATCTCGTATTGCAGGATGCACTGCCTGTGAAAGCTCCCTTGGATTGATTAAAACTCTGTACGGGCAAATTCAACCATGTGGTATCCAAGAAGGTGGAATGCACAGTGGCATGGCTAAAGCGAAATCCCCCTCGAAGGGTGTGCCGACCCCACGTCCGCTGGGCCGAACCAAACCCACCCCAGGTCCACATTGAAGATCCTCCATCGGCATACCTGGTTACATCCGCCCTTGTCGTACCTGTAGACAAGTTCAATGCCGTCGCGGTAGATGTCACATCATTCCATTGACCATCCAACCCCGTTTCCCATTGCACATTGCGACGATGGCCACGAACCACGGTCGTCAGACCCCAAACATCCAATTTTTCAAGTTGTGTAATCCGGTCATCATGACCAAATCTGCGCTTGATCCGTGACTCCTCAACAGCCTGGTAACTTGCCACGGTTTGCCATATTGCACCGCGAATGCTTTGAACCAAGGTTGTGGCCACCAAAGTGCGCTTTTGTGGTCCATAATTCCATTCCGCCCACTTCTGTAGGCCATTGGCTCGGTCATTGAAAACGTCAAACCGAGGCACTTCAGAAGTTGTACTGTGTTGGACATTGATGTCAACATAGCCCCGTGACAACTTGGATCTGAAACGCTGTTGAAAGTCCCATTGGTCGTATCCTGTGGGAGATTGCCTGTCGGGGTCGGAATTGACCACCAACGTATCACGGCCTCCAATCCGGTCGACCAAAAATGGCACGCGCCCCCAGAGGCTGTCACCATGGGCGCGCCACGAGCCCATCCTTAGCTCCCCGAACTCCCGCCTCGTGACGTTTGTCAAAGCCCCCCACTTAGGCGATTTGAAACTCACATGGCCATGACCTGCCCAACCCCCATTGACAGTCGACATTTGTCCCAGAACCTTCCCTTCCACCTCCAACCCGCTACGACTAAAACCTGGGGTGCCTGTAATGAAGTGTACGACTCCTCCTAGGGCATCACTCCCATACAAGACACTTCCGGGGCCCATGATAACCTGAGTTTGAGCCACTGAAAACGGATCCACAGATCCGGCATTTTGCAAGTGCCCAGCGCGGTAAATGGCATTGTTCATCCTCACTCCATCTACCACCAAAAGCACACGATTTGCTTCAAAGCCACGCAATACGGGACTGATTCCCCCTTGTTGACTCATTTGCAAATGCACTTGTCCCGAACTCTCTAGCAATTCCCCTGTCGTTTCCACTGTGATTACAGACGTCTTGGCTGCCAAACGGTCTAGGTTTGCCATCGACGACATCGTTAAGGCGCCCTCTGCAATGGCGTTGGATTGAACGACTACTTCCTCAATCTCAATCATCGACTTCGTCAACTCAATGAATCTCAAGTCCCCAGCACCCGGTACCAATGCCATGGGCTCGTATCCCATGGATTGGATGCGCAGCGTGTCACCGGCACCCCACATCGGGACGACAGCCACACCCAAAGAATTGGCGACCGCCGCCTGCCCGGTTCTGGTATTCAGAATCGTAGCATAAGCCACTGGGAGCCCCTTGCTTTGGATGAGGACTTCTTTGACCCTCGTCGTGTCTTGTTGAGCCTGAAATTCCGAGAAAACGCCCGTCAGCATGAGACATGCCAAGACGACCCCTCGAAAGGGGATTGATTCAAGAAAATAGGGCTTCAAGGACATCGTAACTCTTCAATTCTCCTGATTTGCCCAATTGGGATTGCACGTACCGATGGGCCCCCAACACGAGTTCCTTTCGTTCGTTACGCGTCCAATTGAGTTGCTCCACAACACCAAAATCCATGCCAACAATGTCTCTCATGCCCGATACCGTGACGGATGTCATGGCATGCTTAGGCGCCAGTTCGGAGGATACATACTCTCCCATTACGATGTCAAAATGGGTTTTGTCTGGAGGGCACGAGGCGGGCAAAAGCCCCAATGTATGAACCAACTCAGCCATAAATTTGACGTGAATCAAAGGCACTCGCGGCTGAGATTCAAGCCAATCCACGGACCGCATTGAAAGGTCGTACAAGTCGGGGGCTGGAGCCCCCTCCTCGAGGCATCCAGACAGCACCTCTGCCACAAAAAATCCTACTGCTGACCTTGCAGGTTCACGGCGGTACGCAATTTGGGATGCGCCACGACGACACTCACGGAATGTCCACAACCCACCACTCCTTCTTTGGCGGAGGTCCACCATTTCCAATACCGCCATGGGGTGCCAAAAGGCCATGTTTTTGGTTGCATTGGCCACCCACACAGGCACAAGTCCATGCTCCTTAGTCAACAATCTGACCACTCGACTTCTGTCGCCAAAGGCCACACCGCCGACAACAATGGATGGGGATGTGAGATATTGCGAAGTATCCGAAGAGGGCATATTTCAAAAGTACATGGCGGGTCGGTACAACATCCACCCGCCACAGCGGTTATCTTCACAGCGCAACCTTCAGGATGACACACGAAGCTTATTGCCCAGATTCCTTCAACTATCAGCGCCGAGAGACGCGCGAAGTGAAGATTGGTTCCTTACCTCTCGGAGGAAGCAACCCCATTCGTGTGCAGTCCATGACCACGACTGACACCATGGACGTCCATGCAACCGTGGAGCAAAGCATTCGAATGATTGAGGCGGGTTGTGAGTTGGTGCGCATCACAGCTCCGAGCAGGCGAGATGCGGAGGCCTTGGGCTCCATTTCTGACGCATTGAAAGCCGCTGGCCATGATACACCGCTGGTCGCTGACATTCACTTTACGCCCAATGCTGCTGAAATTGCAGCCGATTACGTAGAGAAAATTCGAATCAACCCAGGAAACTATGCCGACAAAAAGCGGTTCGAAAACTTAGAATACACTGATGAGTCTTATGCAGAAGAGCTCATTCGCATTCGAGAGAAATTTGCGCCTCTTGTCCAAAAGTGCAAAAAGCTAGGGCGTGCAATGCGCATTGGCACGAATCACGGGTCTTTGTCTGACCGAATCATGAGTCGCTATGGCGACACCGCCTCAGGAATGGTGGAAAGTGCCTTGGAGTTTTTACGCATTTGTGTGGATGAAAAATATTACGACGTTGTCGTGTCCATGAAATCGTCCAATCCCCAAGTGATGGTTCAGGCCTACCGGCTCTTGGTCGCGCGCATGAATCAGGAGGGGATGGCTTTTCCTCTTCACCTAGGGGTAACGGAGGCGGGAGATGGAGAAGACGGTCGCATCAAATCTGCATTGGGTATAGGCACGCTGCTCGAAGATGGTTTGGGGGACACTGTACGAGTGAGCTTGACAGAAGAACCCGAAGCAGAAATGCCAGTAGGTCGCATGCTCGTCGAGCGATACGCCACCAGAAACGGACACCCCAAAATCTCTCCTGTGTCCTCAACACTCAACCCGTTCGAATACAAACGAAGAACGTGCTGGGAGGTAGGAAATGTCGGCGGCAAACATGTTCCTGTTGTGGTTCATACCCTTCGCGACGCAGACATTGAAGCGGCCAGCCTGTACGGTGCTGGTTATCGTTACAGCGTCCCCTTGGACAAATGGAATCTGACTGACGCAGCCTGTGATGTCGTCTATGCTGGCAGTCGAAGCCTGTCCTTCGACGTTCCGGGGACGCTTCAAACCCTCATGGATGCAGATGCTTGGACGGCACTCGAAACAATCCCTGATCGCCACCACCCCCTCTGGAATGCGGAGGAGCCTTGGGAACATTTGCCCCCTCCAAAGCAAGGTGTCGTTCATTGGATTCGAATCAAACGGGCACAGGTCCACAACAACCTGCAGGCAAGGGTTTTTGATGAAAGTGGCCGCATGAGGCGAGACGTCATTTGGGTGGTGGAAACGGACAGCGTTCATGCGATGGTCGACTTGAGAACCACAGTGCTGGCCCTAGACAATTTGAATTGCGGCGCACCTGTCATTTTACGACGGACGTGGGATGGCCTCGACGACGAACGATTGGCCCTTCAGGCAGCGACAGACCTTGGCGGTCCCATGATTGACGGGCTGGGTGACGGATTGTGGCTCGATGCACCAAATACTGCTCTTTCCAAGCGCAACAACATGTCGTTTGGCATCCTTCAAGCAGCTCGAACCCGAATCAGCAAAACTGAGTACATCAGTTGTCCCAGTTGCGGTAGGACCTTGTTCGACCTTCAAGAAACCACATCAAAGATTCGTGCTGTCACACACCATTTAAAAGGGGTCAAAATCGGCATCATGGGGTGCATCGTCAATGGCCCTGGAGAAATGGCAGACGCGGATTATGGATATGTAGGCACAGGACCGGGCAAAATCACCCTTTACAAAGAAAAAGAGGTTGTCAAGCGCAATGTCCCTGAAGACGAAGCTGTGGATGCCCTCATTGATCTCATCCGCCAGCACGGAGATTGGGTGGATGCTCCCAAAGCTGAACTTGCTTAAGCTCTGGGGTCAAGTCAACATCGAACGCAATGTCATCGAACGGCTGGGAAATACTTGCGCTGGTTTCCAAGCATCCAAATGACACTCACGGAAATCGCTGCATCTGCCAAGTTCCAAATTGGCGGAAACACTTCTCGGCCAGCCCAAGCCTCAACTGGAAACCACGATGGCCACGTCACCACAAAGTGAAACATGTCCACAACATTTCCTTGGAACCATGGAGCATACCCCCCTTCTGAAGGCCAAATTTCGGCCAACGTTCCCCACCCTGAGCGGCTAAATATTCGTCCGTACACCGCACTGTCAATGATGTTGCCCAGAGCCCCAGCCCACACCAAAGTCAAACTGTAAAGCAGACCGGAGGGAGCCTTTTCGCGTACCCTGTGAGCAATGTAAATCCCGATGGCCACGGCAGCTGTGAGGCGGAATCCTGTCAGAAGGAGTTTCCCCGCAACGCCTGGCAATGCCCATCCGAAGGCCATTCCCTCATTTTCGATGAATTGCAGTTCGAGGATGCCAGGCACAAAGTCAAGACGCTCACCTATGGTGAATGACGATTTGATCCAAACTTTAATGAGCTGGTCAATGACTAGGACGGGCATGAGAGCCCTCAATACCAGCTGACGAAGAGACGGTGTCACTGACGCTGCTTCGCTTCAATGGAAAGCGTGGCATGCGGCACCAAGCGCAAACGCTCTTTTGGGATGAGCTTGTTGGTCACACGACATATCCCATATGTCTTGTTTTTGATGCGCAACAAAGCATTTTCCAAGCTCTGGATGAATTTCTGTTGGCGGGCAGCCAATTGAGCCGTTTCCTCCCGACTCATGGTTTCAGATCCATCTTCCATCATTTTAAACGTGGGAGCCGTGTCCTCTGTACTGTTGTCATCCTGATGAGACAAAGAGCGTTGAAGTTGATCGAAGTCTTCGCGCGCGCTGGCGAGTTTCTCATGAATGAGATCCTCGAATTCTTTGAGGTCTTTGTCAGAGTATCGCGTTTCAGCCATGTGATTTCGTCAAGTGTGCTTCAAATCAGCGTTTTTCTACCTGCGCCCAAACCGAAGCACCGTCTTCGAGCTGCAAGTGTTCACCGGCTTTGGCATTCATCCACGTAATCTCGGTCGCCAGCGTTTCCGTCCGAATATAGTCCAAATTGGCCTCGAGTGCACGACGAATATGCTCCGCTGCATTCAAAGTGAGACAAATGCGGTCTGAAATGTCGAGCCCTCCGTCTTTGCGAAGATTTTGGACTCGATTGACCAACTCTCTGGCCAAGCCCTCCGCAATCAAAGCATCGTCAAGAGTCACATCAAGGGCTACGGTCAGCCCTCCTTCACTAGATACGAGCCACCCTGGGATGTCCTCTGTTTGAATGGTCACATGGGCCTCAGTCAATTCAATGGGCCCTTGTCCGTCACCCGGATCCAACGCCAGCACACCTTCGCGCTCGAGCTTCACCACATCCTCAGAGCTCATCGCACCAATTGCTGCTGCCACCGCCTTCATTCGCGGACCCATCGTGCGACCAAGCGCTTTAAAATCGGCCTTTGCCTTTTTGACAAATGTGCTGTTGTCTCTCAAGATTTCCACCTCTTTGACGTTGACCTCACTGCAAATGAGAGATGATATCAATTCCAAATGAACTTCAGTGGCCTCATCAAGCGCCGGAACCATAATGCGACGCAAAGGTTGGCGAACGCGAATCTTTTCCCGTTTTCTGAGGCTCAGCACTTGCGACGAAAGCTTGCGTGCCAGAGTCATCCTCGCTTCCAAGGCTTCGTCGCATTGACTGCTGTCAGCCTCGGGAAACAAAGTCAAATGCACCGATTCCTCGCTGCCCGTGACGTCTCGAAACAGCCTGTCCATGTAAAACGGGGCAATCGGTGAGCCGAGGACAGACACCGCTCGCAGACACGTGGTCAGGGTTTGGTAAGCACTGTGCTTGTCCACATTCATCTCCCCTTTCCAAAACCTTCGGCGACTCAGACGTACGTGCCAGTTGCTCAACTCATCGACCACAAATTCCTGAATGGCGCGGCCTGCCCGTGTTGGCTCGAGGGACTCATATGCCGCATCAACCTCCTCAATGAGTCCTTGAAGGCGGCTCAAAATCCAACGGTCAATTTCGGGACGATCGAGATAAGGCACTTCCGATTCATCGCCTTGATAACCGTCCGCACCAGCATAAAGAGCCAAAAAGTTGTACGTGTTGTGAAGTGTCCCAAAAAACTTTCGTTGCACCTCCCCTATGCCAGCCACATCAAACTTGAGGTTGTCCCAAGGCTGAGCATTTGTAATCATGTACCACCGAGTTGCATCTGGTCCGTAAGTGGCCAGCGTCTCAAAGGGATTAACCGCATTGCCCAAACGCTTCGACATTTTTTGACCGTTTTTGTCCAAAACCAATCCGTTCGACACCACGCGCTTGTAAGCCACTTGATCAAACACCATTGTGGCAATTGCATGCAGGGTGTAAAACCATCCTCGGGTTTGATCTACCCCCTCGGCAATGAAATCAGCAGGGTAGGCCATGCCCGAATCCACCTTATCCCTGTTCTCAAAAGGGTAATGCCACTGAGCATAAGGCATGCTCCCACTGTCAAACCACACATCAATCAGGTCTGTCTCACGTCGCATGGGTTGCCCATTGTCCGAGACCAAGACCACCTCATCTACGACGTGCTTGTGAAGATCCACCGAATCGTAGTTGTCCTCTGACATGTCACCGCAGGCAAAATCCCCGAAGGGATTGACGTCCATCAATCCTGCCTCCACCGCATCTTCGCACGCCAACTTCAATTCTTCAATGGACCCAATGCATCGTTCCTCAGTACCATCTTCCGTTCGCCATATGGGCAGAGGTATGCCCCAAAATCGGGAACGACTCAGGTTCCAATCGTTGACGTTTTCAAGCCACTTCCCAAAACGACCGGTCCCGGTGCTTTCAGGCTTCCAAGTGATTGTTTTGTTCAACGCCATCATGCGTTCCTTCGCTTCTGTAGCTCGAATGAACCATGAGTCTAAAGGGTAGTACAAAATGGGCTTGTCCGTGCGCCAGCAATGAGGATAGCTGTGTTCGTATTTCTCAACTTTGAATGCCTGACCACGTTCCTTCAGCAGGATGGCAATTTCCACATCGACAGACTTGTCGTCTTCACTTGATTCCGTGTCAAATTCAGACTTGACATGACGCCCCGCAAAGGGTCCCACCCGAAAACGCCCTTGAAGGTCGACCAAGGGCACGCCATGGCCATTTCCCTCGTCAATGAGCATGGCAGGAACTCCGGCATCTTTCGCGACTTGAGCATCGTCCGCACCAAACGTTGGCGCGGTATGTACAATCCCAGTGCCATCTTCCGTGGTCACAAAATCTCCAGGAATCACCTGAAACGCCGCCTCTCCGTTTTCAATCGGGACAGCCCAATCGAACAAGGCCTCGTAACGCATACCCACCAAGTCACGGCCTGAAAAAGTGGCAACCACTTCATGAGCAGGGGCTTTCTTGTCACCAAATTGTTTCTCCAACAAAGCCTCGGCGAGGATCACATAGCCGGGAGCTTCAGTGTAGCGGTTGGTCGTTTTGACCAAGGCATAGGTAATCTCCATTCCAACAGTCAGCGCGGTGTTGGAAGGCAGGGTCCACGGCGTGGTTGTCCATGCCAAAAAATCAATGGGCAGGGCGTCGCCAGACAAGTGAAGCTTGGCCATGAGCTCAGAACGAGATTCGGCTGTGGCACGAAACTGGGCCACAATCGTGGTGTCTTTGACATCGCGATACGTTCCTGGCTGGTTCAGTTCGTGCGAACTGAGTCCCGTCCCGGCCATGGGACTGTATGGCTGAATGGTGTAGCCCTTGTACAACAGCCCCTTTTTGTGCAATTGAGATAACAGCCACCACACTGATTCCATGTATTTGGTGCGATAGGTGACATAGGGAGATTCCATGTCCACCCAATACCCCATTTGGCGCGTGAGATCGTTCCACTCAGCGGTGTAGCGCATCACTGTCTTTCGACAGGCATCATTGTACTCTTCTACAGTTAAGGTCGTACCGATGTCCTCCTTGGTGATTCCAAGCTCCTTTTCCACGCCCAATTCCACAGGTAAACCGTGAGTGTCCCATCCCGCTTTGCGTTCAACGCGATAACCCTTCAAGGTTTGAAAACGGCAAAAAATGTCTTTGATGGCCCTGGCCATTACGTGATGAATGCCGGGTTTGCCATTGGCCGACGGGGGACCCTCAAAAAAAACGTAAGGCTGATCCGCAGGCCTGCTGTCAATGCTTTTTTGAAAAGTGTTTTCGCGATCCCACACCTTCAGCCATTCCTGGGCAAGTGCAGAAAGGTCCAAAGGGCCACGTTCCGGAAATTTCAACGCCATGGGTGCTTGAAAAATGTCATTGCGGTCAATCTCATCGCAGCCCACTTACAAACACGCGGGCTCTTTCGCGAAGATAACCTCCATGGCTTGCATCATAACACCATGGCAACAGGATGTCTTCCTAGACGCGGCTAAGCTTGAGCATGTTCGTCATGCCCGCATCTGCAATGGGCATGGAAGCGAGGTGAATGACAAAATCTCCCTCTCGCACGCGTCCCGCTTTGTAGAGGATATACTTGATGTCGGCAATGGTGTGGTCTGTGCTCACCATTTTGGTGTACGGCAAGGCGTACACACCCCAAACAAGGCTCATTTGGCAAAGTACGCGACGGTTGGCCGTGAACATGTAGATGGTCGACTTGGGGCGTTGGCTGCTCACCTGTATGGCCGTGTAACCAGAAAAGGTCATGGTCACAATCGCCGCGGCGTTGGTTCTCCGGGCCAAACGACACGCATTGTAGCATACGCTGTCTGAGATGAATCGATCGTCGTCGGGAGAAAGAGGCGGCCGCTCCGGATATTCCATATCACCCTTGGATTCGATGTTTTCGATGACCTGGCGCATGGCACGAATTGCACTGATAGGGTGCTTGCCTACGCTTGTTTCACCACTCAGCATGACTGCGTCTGCTCCGTCCAAGACAGCATTGGCCACATCATTGACTTCCGCACGTGTGGGGGATGCAGATTCAATCATGCTTTCAAGCATTTGGGTCGCTACAATGACGGGCTTGCCCATTTCCATGCACTTGCGGATGATTTCCTTTTGCAGAAGGGGGACCTCTTGCATCGGTATTTCGACTCCGAGATCTCCACGGGCCACCATCACCGCATCTGTGACTTCCAAAATTGCTTCCAGGTCTTCAATCGCCTCAGGCTTTTCAATTTTGGCGACAACCCTCGCATGCTTTCCCGCTTTTTTGATTTCATCTTGCAACGCAATGACGTCGGATGCCCTGCGAACAAAAGACAAGCCAATCCAATCTACTTCTTTTTCCAAGGCGAAAGCCAAATCCTCCGCGTCTTTGGAAGTGATGCATGGCAGAGAAACCTTTGTCTCTGGAAGGTTGAGGCCTTTTCTCGGACGCAAGGGCCCTCCGTGAATGACTTCGCATGTCACCTCATCTTTCCCATTGGTCTGCTGGACGCAAAGGGCAAGCTTTCCGTCGTCGAGAAGAACCCGTTCGCCAACTTTGACATCTGCAGCAAACGATTCGTAGTCTGTAAAAACAACTCCATCCTTGCCCTCTCCACTTCCAACTTTCACCATCAAGGTTTCCCCTTCAATCAAATCCATTTGACCCCCAGCAATTTCGCCTACTCGCAATTTGGGCCCCTGCAAATCCGCCATCACAGCTGTGTAGGTGCCCAATTCAGCATCCAGACGACGAACTGCGTCGATGGTGTCACCGTGAACCTGGTGGTCGCTGTGAGAGAAGTTGATTCGGGCAACATTGAGCCCCTCCAAAATCAGCTGCGTCAACACCTCTTCCGAGGAGGATGCAGGACCAAGTGTGGCCACGATTTTGGTGCTTTTGGTAACCGGTTGATGTTGCGTCATAAGGTGCGGCGCGTAAGGGTTTGGAGGGCGTTTCCTTCCTTCTGCAAAAACCGACGGAGAAGCCGCATTTGCAAGAATTTAGGCGTGAAATGCGTTGTGAAAGGACTAATCAAAGATGGTGAGTGGTTCCATGGCACCACATTCTTCAGGATCTAGCGCGGTTACAAAAGCCACTTCAGGCAGTGTCCGTAACCTAGCAATGACCTCATGAGCAGCGAGCTCATGGTGGTTGACCATGACGAGAAAATCGAGGCCAGACGCTCCAGCCGCCAACATGCCTTCAGGGAGGCGATTCAATACCAGTGTGACTGAAATCCCCCCCTCTTCATCAACATATCTCATGGACGGATGAACGGTATCTTCTTTCTTGCCTTGACTGACAACCACGTCCTGATCACATGTAAGCTCCCATCCAAAGGCACGATTCATGGACCACGCAAGCCGGTGACATCCTGCGCCCGAACTTACTCCCAACAATTCGTAGTCAGGCGTGTATTCCCATTCGAGCGTGTGAAGCGTGGGGTTCATACAGATTCTTTGTGCACGTGGCTATCACGGCCATCATTTTGGCCGCGAATTGCCTTTTTCGGGGACGATTCACCCTTGGACCGAGAAGGACGGCGGCGACGCGAACGGTTCGGTTTTTCAATTTTGGCCTCTTTGGTCGAGCGAGCCTTGAGGTTTCCTCCTGACGAAACTCTGCGATCAAACACCTTTCTCCATGCCCGGCGTGCCGCTTCGTGCTCCGCCAATTTTTTGGAACGTCCAATGCCAGTGCCGTAAACATCTCCATTGACTTTCGCCGCAATTTCGTAACGCTCCTCCCCTGCAGTATCGTCATCTTTTAACACCTCAAAGACGAGCTTCTTCTTCCGTTTGGTTGCCCATTGGTGCAGTTGACTTTTAAAATCATGCGTCTCATTCACTTGCTCATCTAGTCCGTAGTGCTTGAGCATGAGCAACACTGCCCGCTGCGTTTTCTTGAAGCCATGATCGAGGTACATGGCTCCAATTAAGGCCTCTAGCGCATTCCCAACCATGGAATCGTGGATGTCTTCCCTGCGCATTTTGGCCTGAATCAAGTGATGCAACCCCATGTTCTTTCCGAGCAGATTCAAATTTTTTCGATTCACAATCCGACTCTTTCGCTTGGTCAATTCTCCTTCTTGCGCTTCAGGAAATGTTCGATAGAGGTAATTCGCCATGGTCATGTCCAACACGACATCTCCCAAAAATTCAAGGCGTTCGTTGCTTTTCAAACCAGTTTTGTCACCGTCGAGCATTGAGGAATGTGTCAACGCCTCATCATATGCACTGCGCTGACCTATTCGGAGACCAAACTCCCGTCGAACAAGGGTACGAACATCCACATCCGGGCCCTGTTGAGTGGCCCGATTTAATCGTTGCCAAAACCGAATCATGAAAGGGCTTTAAACACCACGGAAGCATTGTGTCCTCCGAAGCCAAAGGTGTTGCTCAATGCGGCGCGAACTTCACGCTTCTCAGCTTGATTCAGTGTGAAATTCAGCTTGTTGTCAAGCGCCTCGTCCGGGTGTTCGTGATTGATGGTTGGAGGTACGATTTGATCCACAATGGCCATAATGCAGGCCATGGCTTCTACCGCACCTGCCGCACCCAGCAAATGACCTGTCATGCTCTTCGTCGAACTGATGTTGAGGTCGTATGCTGCATCTCCAAACACCTGTTGGATGGCCTTGACCTCCGCCACATCTCCGAGAGGTGTTGATGTTCCATGAACATTAACGTAATCAATGTCTTCCGGGGTCAAATCTGCGTCATCCAGAGCATTCTTCATCACGTTACGTGCGCCATAACCTTCTGGATGTGGTGCGGTGATGTGATGTGCATCTGCTGTCATGCCACCACCCACCATTTCGCAGTAAATCTTGGCGCCGCGAGCTTTGGCGTGCTCTAACTCTTCGAGGATGATGCCTCCTCCACCCTCACCGAGCACAAAACCATCTCTTGTGGCGTCAAAAGGACGCGAAGCTCGGGCTGGGTCGTCATTTCTAGTAGACAGTGCTTTCAAGGCACTGAAACCGCCAATCCCTCCTTCTGTCACTGCAGCTTCAGATCCCCCGGTGACCACAACATCCGCTTTGCCCAAACGTATGGTGTTGAAGGCATCGATGAGGGCATGCGTAGAGCTTGCGCAAGCCGAAACAGTTGCGTAATTGGGCCCTCGTAAATTGTTTCTGATGCTAATGTGTCCCGGCGCGATGTCGGTAATGAGCATTGGAATGAAGAAGGGAGAAAATCTCGGAGTACCGTCTCCTGTATAGAAGTTTTTTGCCTCGTGCATGAAGGTTTGGAACCCCCCAATCCCAGATCCCCATATTACCCCTGCCCTGTCGGGGTCGAGGTTCCCACGTTCCACAGAGAGCCCGGCGTCCTCGAGTGCCATCTCCGCTGTAACAACGGCATACTGAGTGAACAAGTCCATCTTCCGTGAATCCTTCCTGTGAATCCGGTCGGAGGGGTCAAAATCCTTGACTTCACACGCAAATTGGGTCTTGAATTTGCTGGCATCAAAACGGGTGATGGGCGCGGCTCCACTCACGCCTTGAATCGCATTGGACCAAAACGTTTGAACATCATTGCCCAGGGGCGTAAGTGCCCCCAATCCCGTAACAGCTACACGACGAAGTTCCACGACCTCAAAAACTAAATGGGTTCAGCTAGCGCCAACTACCAGATCAGGTGTTCTGCGAAATGTAATCGACCGCTTGACCCACGGTGCTGATTTTTTCAGCTTGGTCGTCAGGAATGGCAATGTTGAATTCCTTTTCAAATTCCATGATGAGTTCCACGGTGTCGAGGGAGTCAGCTCCCAAATCATTCGTGAACGAGGCCTCAGTACTCACCTCTCCAGCGTCAACGCCGAGTTTGTCCACGATGATCGCGGTCACTTTTTCTTGGATATCAGACATGATATGTAGGTTGTATTCAATTGAATTCGGGCGCAAAATAACAGTATGCTCAGAGCGCCTCGCGTTCTTGTTTGAAACTTTTAAACGTTTTTACAAGGAAAACGGAGCAAAGCAGCCGTTCTGTCGTTGATGAAAAAACTCCATTCATCGATGCCCGTTGTGCTGTCACAACTTCAAAAAAACCCTGGCAAGCCAACCGAATTTAAGACCTGATTTTGCGAAGCTCGCGCATGATTTTGGATGCATAGATGAACTCGCTGAGTGCCTCATTCTTTGCAGTCACCAACTCGGACGTTTCACCATTCCAGGCAATTCGACCGTCATGCACAAAGTGAATGAAATCAGAGGCTTCCATCACGCTATTCATGTCGTGAGATACCACCACGGTCGTCATGTTGAATTCGCAAGTCAAGTCGACAATCAATTTGTCAATGACAATGGCTGTTTGCGGATCTAAACCCGAATTGGGTTCGTCACAAAAAAGGTACTTTGGATTCATCGAAATGGCACGGGCTATGCCAACTCGCTTTTGCATGCCGCCACTCAACTCCGAAGGGAACTTGTCTGTGGCGTGATTCAACTCGACGCGCTCGAGACAAAATGCAGCCCTTTCGCGCATTTGTGATTCAGTCAAGTCGCTGAACATGCGCAGCGGAAACAGCACGTTTTCGCCCACTGTCATGCTGTCAAAAAGTGCGCTGCCTTGAAAAAGCATCCCTATTTCTTGGCGCACAGCTTTGCGACCACGGCGATCCATGTTGGTAAAATTGCGCCCGTCGAAGGTGACGTGACCCTCATCTGGCTCCAACAAGCCTACCGTGCATTTGGTCATCACGCTCTTCCCAGAACCACTCCGGCCGATGATGAAGTTGACTTTTCCCGGGTGAAATTGTGCAGAAACGTCCTGCAACACGGTTTGTGCTCCAAAAGACTTCGACACTTGGTGAATCTCAATCATGACAGCTTGAGTTATCCAAGAAGCATTTGAGTCAACAACAAATTGGCCACCATCACAATCACCACGGCGTAAACTACGGCCTTGGTGCTGCTTCGTCCCACCTCGAGTGCACCGCCCGAAGTGAAATACCCATGGTATGCACTCACTGAACTGATGATTAAGGCAAACACACATGTTTTGAGTAGCGCATAGGTCACATCAAACGAATTGAAGTCGATTTGCATTCCATATTTGAAATCTGCGGCGGAGCTCACTCCCGTGGATACCCCGACCCACAATCCCGCACCAATGCCAAGGACCATGCTAATGATGACCAGGAATGGAATGCAAGTGAGTGAGGCTATCACCTTGGGCAACACCAGATGTCCCGCACTGTTTACGCCCATAATTTCTAGGGCATCAATTTGTTCCGTGACGCGCATCGTCCCGAGCTGAGAGGCGATGTTGGACCCCACTTTTCCAGCCAAAATCACGGGAATAAGCGTAGGGCTAAATTCCAAAATCATGGTCTGACGTACGGTGAAGCCAATGGTGTACACGGGAATCCAACCGCCGATTTGGTGAGCCGTTTGAATGCAAATGACCGCGCCCATGAAAACACTCAACAAAGCCACAATGCCGAGGCTTTGCAGCCCAATGGCGTTCATTTCCTCCACCAAAAGCTTGCGGAACACTGAGCCTTGTTCGGGAAGGCGCATCACGCTTTTCATGAACGAGGCATAGCGACCAATGTGGAAGAACAAACTCATGGGACGAAGGTACAAGCTAACTTCACGGCCATGAACCAAAAAGGAATTGGGCCTATTGTGATATTGATGGCTGTGGGCCTGACATTGGCTGTGTCAAGTTGCAAAACGACCAAAACCTCCAAAGGCAAATGCCCTACCTGCCCCGAATGGTCAGTCCCTTCACAACCTCCAAGCTAATACAATGGCCCACGAAGCACATACGTACGCCGTCATCATGGCGGGAGGCATCGGATCTCGATTTTGGCCTATGTCAAGAAGCGAAAACCCCAAGCAGTTTTTGGACATCTTGGGGACAGGGCGATCCTTGATTCGCATGACATTTGACCGTCTGGAAAAACTTGTTCCCGCCGAAAACATTTTGGTGGTCACCAATGCGCGCTATCGCAGTCAAGTGACATCTCATTTGCCCGAGATGCCTGAAGACAACATCCTGTGCGAGCCCTTCATGCGCAACACAGCACCGTGCATTGCTTACGCCAACGCCGTCATTGCATCTCGAGACCCTCTGGCCTCGGTCGTGGTGGCCCCTTCAGACCATCTGATTTTAGATGAGTCAGGGTTTATCGATGTGTGTCGCGTCGCACTTGATACCACCCGCAACACTTCCAGTCTGGTGACTTTAGGAATTCAACCAACGCGTCCCGATACAGGCTACGGCTACATCCAATATGAAGAGCCTAAAGACGAACAAAGGCCCGAGATTCGACCAGTAAAGACGTTCACGGAAAAACCGGACTTGGCCACGGCTGAGACATTTCTTGCCTCCGAAGAGTTTTGTTGGAACAGTGGGATTTTCATTTGGTCTTTAAGCAACATCCAAGCTGCCTTCGAAGCACATCTGCCCGACATGCTTGCCGAGTTCACAGAGGCTGATTTAACCCAAGCCAAAGAGCTCAGCGCGGTGTATGGCAATTGTGAGAACATCAGCATTGATTACGGCATCATGGAAAAAGCCTCTCAAGTGCAGGTCGTCCTCTGTGACATCGGGTGGAGCGATTTGGGGACCTGGGGCAGTCTCAAAAACAAACTGGACAAAGACGACAGCGGCAACGCCTCAGCGCACGTCAGGTTGCGTGCCGTAGAATCCAGAGAAAATCTCGTGATGGGGACACCTCAGACCATTGAGGGGACACAGAAACTGGTCGCCCTGAAGGGCCTCGAAGGTTTTATTGTGGTGGACACTCCTCATGCTTTGTTGATCTGCCCAGCCTCCGATGAACAATGGATCAAGGATTTCGTGGGAGATCTCAAGCGAAACGATGGCGAGCCCTTGGTGTAACCAACTGACAACACTTCGTCCGAAAGCGTTCCATCAGTGCCGACCAACCATGTTGGCTGGGATAACCCAAGCATCGTATTCCTCCTCTGTCAGGTATCCAGTCGACAATGCCGCTGCTTTCAACGTGGTGCCCTCTGCGTGCGCCTTCCCCGCGATTTCGGCAGCTTTGTAGTAACCAATCTTGGTGTTGAGAGCTGTGACGAGCATCAAGCTGTTCTCGACCAATTCAGAAATGCGTTCCGTATTGGCTTGAATGCCATCCACGCAGTGCTCTGCAAAAGACTTGCTCGCGTCACCAAGAAGCCGTGCCGACTCGAGAATGTTTCTAGCCATCATCGGCTTAAATACGTTGAGTTCATAATGTCCCTGCGTGCCGCCTACAGCAACGGCTACGTCGTTGCCCAAAACCTGCGCGCAGACCATCGTCACAGCCTCGCACTGTGTCGGATTGACCTTGCCTGGCATGATGCTGGACCCCGGCTCGTTCGCTGGAAGGAGCAATTCACCAATCCCAGAGCGCGGACCAGATCCCATCATGCGGATGTCGTTCGCAATTTTGTTCAAGGAGACAGCCATTTGCTTAAGCGCTCCATGGCTTTCCACAATGGCATCGTGGGCCGCAAGTGCCTCAAATTTGTTGTCTGCAGTCACGAAAGGGTGACCCGTAGAATCAGCGATGTGCTTAGCCACGAGGACGTCATACCCTTCAGGGGTATTGATTCCAGTACCAACGGCCGTCCCCCCCAAAGCGAGTTGCTGCAGGTGTGGAAGCGTATTTCGAAGTGCCTTCAAACCAAATTCCAATTGGGCGACGTATCCTCCAAATTCTTGACCCAAAGTCAGCGGGGTTGCATCCATCAAATGGGTTCGGCCAATCTTAACAAGGTCAGCAAAGGCTTTGGCTTTCGTGTCCAAAGAGTCGCGCAGGCGCTCAATTCCAGGAATGGTCTTCTCTACAATCGCTGTATAGGCCGCAATGTGCATGGCCGTTGGAAACGTATCGTTGGAACTTTGACTCTTATTGACGTCGTCGTTGGGGTGCACAGCTCGATCTCCCTCGACAAGCGTACCTCCTGCAAGAACATGGGCACGGTTGGCCACAACTTCATTGACGTTCATGTTGCTTTGGGTGCCGGACCCTGTCTGCCAAATTACCAGCGGGAACTGGTCGTCCAGTTTCCCTGCCAACACTTCTTCACAGGCAGAAACAATGAGGTCTTTCTTGCCGGCATCCAAGACACCGAGTTCCGCATTGGTCATGGCTGCGGCTCGTTTCAAGTGCGCAAATGCCTTGACAATCTCCATGGGCATGGAGCCGATTGGGCCAATCTTAAAATTGTTGCGTGAGCGCTCGGTTTGTGCACCCCAATATTTGTCCGCTGGCACATGGACTTCGCCCAGCGTGTCTTTTTCAATTCGAGTCGACATGGGATTTGATTTTCAATGAATGGTGCTTTGATTGAGATGCGTGTAAGAGGTCTGTTTGTGAATGAGGTGAGCCATCACTCGAAATCTGTGACGTCGGACCCTGCGCCTGCGCCCATCAGGAAGGCTTTCAAAAAGCCATCAATGTCTCCATTCATGACTGCATCGACATTTGAGGTTTCGTGACCAGTGCGAACATCCTTGACCATTTTATATGGTTGCATGACGTATGAACGAATTTGAGAACCCCACTCAATTTTCTTTTTGCCTGCCTCAATTTCAGCGCGTGCTTCGTTGCGCCGTGCAATCTCCATTTCATAAAGCTGTGACTTCAAGAGTTGCATCGCCTTTTCCTTGTTGCCCAATTGAGAGCGTGTCTCCGTGTTGTCGATGATGATTCCAGTTGGAGCGTGACGCAGACGCACTCCGGTTTCAACCTTGTTTACGTTTTGTCCACCCGCTCCGCCTGAACGAAACGTCTCCCAAGTGATGTCTGAGGGGTTGACATGAATTTCTATGGTGTCATCAACCAAAGGGTATACGTATACGCTTACAAAGCTGGTGTGTCGACGAGCGTTGCTGTCAAATGGGCTGATGCGAACCAGTCGATGAACACCATTTTCACCCTTCAACATCCCAAAAGCAAAGTCCCCGTCAAACTCCATGGTTACCTGCTTGATGCCGGCCACTTCGCCGTCTTGAAAGTCCAGTTCCTTGATCTTGTATCCATTTTTGTCTCCCCACATTCGATACATGCGCATCAGCATCGATGCCCAATCGCAGCTCTCGGTGCCTCCTGCCCCCGACGTGATTTGCATCACGGCGTTGAGACCATCCTCCTCTGCACTCAGCATGTTTTTAAACTCGAGTTCCTCCACCGCGGTCGAAGCCGATTGGAAAGCCTTGTCCACCTCGGACTCCTGTTCTTCTCCAGCCTTCATGAATTCATATAGCACAGACAAATCTTCCACGGCAGAGGCGCAATCGTCATAGGCCTTCACCCAGCTTTTTTTGGTTCGCATGCGCTTCATGACCTTCTCCGCCGATTTGGGGTCATTCCAGAACTCCGGATCTTGAGTCAGCTTTTCATCCTCTGCGATTTCCATGCGTTTTTGTTCTACCCCCAGGTAGCCCCTCAATTCTTCAACGCGCTTGCTCAAAGCGTTGATTTGGTCGACCGTCAACATGAGACAAAAGTAGGCGCCGCGGCCCGTCTACCGAAGCTCTTTTTCACGAATCGCCGCCCCGGTTTTCCCCAGTGTCGAGGTCTACTTTGGCCAAATCGTCAAGTGCAGTCCAAACCATGCGCTGGGGGAATCCACGCTGCATCAACCAGCGCACGACCCGATCCCGGTGCTTCTCAAGTTCCATCGCACGTTTGGCGATCAGGCTGTTCGCTGAAGCTTGCCACTGCGCCTCTGAAATGGTTTGAATGGCTTGGTCTGCAAGTGTTCCTTGAATTCCCCTTGACGCGAGGCCAGCCCTAATTTTTAACGGTCCCCATCTTTTGTGTTCGTGATGGACTCGCGTGTAGGATTCTGCGCACCTCGCATCATCGACGTATTTGGCTTCCTTCAAAATCGTCATCCATTCCTCGGCCAAATCCTCTGCTTTTCCAGGAGTCAACGGCACTGCCATGTTGTCCATCACCTCGCGCATTTTTTCACGGAGTTCGCGCTCTGTCCGGTCGCGAAGACCACACCACTTTTGGACACGAGCGAGTCCGGCAATTTGAGCTTTCTTCTCCTTCAAATCCTGTTCCACGGTCCGAAGGTGCACACAAATCCCGTATTTTGCAGCCTCTAACAACCCCCAACTTTACCGCCATGCGGTCTGAACTTTTGCAACGTATCCAAAGCCTCCTAGAAAATGAGGATTTGGAGGCCATCCGCAAGGATGTGCGTACAGACATCGATTCATTTCGATCGCTGATTCAAGAAGACTTTCGAACCCAGCGGGAAGCATGGGAGAAGGCAGAACACGCGGACGACGAGAAATTCCAGTTCCAACCCAGCCCAGAAGAACTTCAGTTCAACGAGCTGGTCGACCTTTTTAAAGCTCGGGAAAAGGAGTGGCGCCAGCGTATCGCTGAAGAGCAGAGGGCCAACCTTGAAGTCAAAACGGAGCTGATTGAAGAACTACGTAAGGTCATTCAAGAGGAGGAAAACATTGGGTCCGCGTTCGCGCGCTTCAACCAGGTGCGAGAAAAATGGGAGGCCACAGGAGACGTTCCAGGTGACCGATACAAAGAGACCCACGACGAATACTACAGACTTCGAGACGAGTTCTTCTACAACATCAACATCTACAAGCAACTTCAAGAACACGATTTAAAGAAGAATTTAGATTTAAAACAAGCCCTCATTGAACAGGCGAAAACCCTCTCGGGAGTGGCCGATTTGAAAGAACGGGAAACGCTGGCGCGAGGACTTCAGAAGCAATGGTTTGACATTGGCCCTTCGCCGCGTGAAACCTTTCAAGAATTGGCGGATACCTTCTTTGGGCTCACCCGAGAAACGTTCGATGCCGTCAAGGAATACTACGATGGCGTACGTGCGCAATTCGAGGTGAACAAAAGTGAAAAGGAGTCCCTCATCTCTGCCCTTCAGGAGTTGCTAACCGCTGACATTGAGGACCACAAATCTTGGCAAAAAGTCACTGGTCAAGTTGTCGATTTGCAGGGCAAATGGAAAACAATCGGATTCGCAGGCAAAGAATACAACGAGGCCTTGTGGGGTCAGTTTCGCGAAGCAGCAGACGTCTTTTTTGAGCGGAAGCAGGTTTTCTATGACCGTGTCAAGGCCTCAAGCAAAGTGGCCAAAGAGAAAAAACTCAAATTGCTTCAACAGGCCGTGGAAATCCAGAACAGCACAGACTGGAAGTCGACATCTGAAGCCATGATCCAACTTCAAAAAGATTGGAAAGCCGCAGGCCCTTGTGCACCCGGGGATGAGCACCGTCTTTGGAAAAAATTTCGCGACGCTCAAGATGTATTTTTCAAGGCCAAAAAAGCCCAATTTGCCGACCGAAACAAGGAAGAAAAAGCAAACCTTGCATTGAAAATGGCCTTGCTCAAAAAAATTGAAGCGTTTGCCATATCGGACAACCGCAATGCAGATTTAGAGACGTTGAAAAGCTTTTCCACCGAGTGGCGTGAAATTGGATTCATCCCACGCAAAAATTTGGATGCTGTCATGGAACGCTTCCGTTCTGCAATGGACAAACACTACGATGCATTGTCCGTAGCAAGGTCTGAGCGAAGCGTCCAGACGTACAGCAGGCGCATCGAAAAGCTCGCAGCGGGAGACCATCGAGACTTGAAACGTGAGCAAAGCATTCTTCGGGACAAAATCTCGCGATTGCAACAGCGCATCACCTCTACCGAAGAGAACATGGAACGTTTTACAGGCAAAGGCGCAGAATCCATTCGCGAACAAGCGGCCAAAACCGTCAAGAACTATCGCCGCGAAATCGACGAAATCAAGGCCAAGCTCAAAATGCTTAGAGACGCAGCCAATGCTAGCTCTTGATGAAGCGACATTTCAATCGTGTGCGCTGACTTTTGCCTCGAGGTGAGTGCTTGTCCACCCTTTTTGTTGCAGCCACAAAAGGTACTCAGGAAGCACTTTTTTTATTGTCGCTCCACACTTTTCATTGTCGTGAAACACAACAATGCTGCCCGGCCGGGTGTGGCGCTTCAACCGACGAAGCACGATTTCCTCTCCTCGATTCCCATTCACCGCATAGTCACCGCTTAACACATCCCACATGACAATTTGTGCGTAAGGGAGAAGGGCGAGACATTGAGTGCGCGTAATCTTTCCGAAGGGAGGACGGAACAAACTTCTTCCGTCGTGACCAACCCCCATGGACGTTTTTGCTGACTGGACATAGGCTGCCGTATCCGTATGCCAACCGTGTTCGTGATTCATCGTGTGGCCACCCACGGCATGACCCTGAGCAATGGTGAGCTTGATTACGTCTGAATGCGATTGAGCGGCAGCTCCCAAAACAAAAAATGTGGCCGTCATCTGGTGGGCCTCAAGCTGATCAAGAACCCAAGGTGTAATTTCCGGATGAGGGCCGTCATCGAAGGTCAAATGCACCGCTTGTGAAGCTTCTGTTGCCCATTGTGTGCCAGGCCACCACCACTGCAACAAAGGATGGAACCAACGGGGAATGTGGGCGGGCCAAACCGCCCTGGATTTTGGGCCCTTCATTGTCCACGAAGGTCGAGCCCCCACGATTAACTTTGGCAAATGGACTACGACTTTCGGGCGATCGAAGCCAAATGGCAAGGCAAGTGGAAGGAGACTGACGCATACAAGGTCACGGAAGACCCTTCACGTCCGAAATATTACGTTTTGGACATGTTCCCCTACCCGTCTGGGGCTGGGCTGCATGTGGGCCACCCACTTGGATACATTGCATCCGACGTCTTCGCACGCTACAAACGCCACAAGGGATTCAACGTTTTGCATCCAATGGGGTACGACAGTTTTGGGTTGCCCGCAGAACAATATGCCATTCAAACCGGACAGCATCCGGCCATCACCACCGAACAAAACATCAATCGCTACCGAGAACAGCTGGAACAACTGGGTTTTTGCTACGACTGGTCACGTGAAATTCGAACGAGTGATCCCTCCTATTACCGCTGGACTCAATGGATTTTTGGGGAGCTCTTTGAGAGCTGGTATGACACCCAAGCCCAAAAGGCACGTCCCATTTCAGAATTGACCTCCGCCTTCGCGGACAATGGCAACTTCAATGTTCACCCCGCATGCGACAGTGGATGGTGGCAAAGTTTGTCTTTCCCTCATTTTGGGAAACACTTCGATGGAACCTTTACCGCCACGGATTGGATGAGCATGAGCGAGGCTGAGCGCGAGGAAGTGCTAATGTGCTTTCGAATTGCCTACTTGGCGGACAGCGAAGTCAACTGGTGCCCAGCCTTGGGCACAGTGCTTGCCAATGACGAAGTCAAAGATGGCCTCAGCGAGCGCGGAGGTCACCCTGTGCTGAAGAAAACCATGCGACAGTGGATGATGCGCATCACTGCTTATGCTGACCGTCTCTTGGCGAGCCTCGATGAACTCAATTGGACCGACAGCGTGAAGGAAGCCCAGCGCCACTGGATTGGACGTTCCGAAGGTGCATCGGTGCGATTTGCCGTGGCCAACGAAGCGGGTCAGCCTGACTCTTCTGGTCAAGAAATTGAAGTGTTTACG
>Ga0160422_10000335_pt1 | contig 28020 bp, 28 predicted proteins | sample Fk160mmetaG_FD_108192 | JGI IMG/M metagenome (GOLD analysis project Ga0160422, IMG submission 108192) | Marine microbial communities from the Central Pacific Ocean - Fk160115 60m metaG | ecosystem: Environmental > Aquatic > Marine > Oceanic > Photic zone | place: The Central Pacific Ocean...
TAATGTTTGGTCATGCCTGTCGTGAAACAGATGTTCTTATGCCCGCTCCCATTCAATTCTCCCATGAAATATTAAAAAAAATGGCCGATGCAAGAAGAAGCAAGTCAATTGCAGGCTTAGGACCTGACTCAAAAAGCCAAGTAAGTCTCCTATATGAAAATGGTAAACCAATTCGTGCCACATCAATCGTGATCTCCACCCAACATGATGACGCTTTAGAACAAGCAGAGGTTCGAGAAATAGTAAGGCCTTTTGTTGAACAAACACTACCAAAGGGTTGGATGTGTTCAGAAGACGAGTTTTATGTAAATCCAACAGGACGCTTCGTCGTGGGCGGACCAGATGGTGACGCCGGTTTAACTGGTAGAAAAATAATTGTAGATACCTATGGCGGCGCCGCACCTCATGGCGGAGGTGCATTTTCTGGGAAGGATCCCTCCAAAGTCGATAGGTCAGCAGCTTATGCTGCGAGATGGCTTGCAAAAAATGTTGTCGCGGCAGGTCTGGCAGACAAATGCACCATACAGCTTTCCTACGCAATCGGCGTTTCAAAACCTCTATCGGTCTACATTAACACCTACGGTACTGGTAATGTTTCGGAGGTGAAATTAAGTGACTACATCCAAACGCAAATCGATTTGTCACCTAGAGGAATTAGGCAACGTCTTGAATTGAATCAGCCAATATACGCCAGGACAGCAGCTTATGGCCACTTTGGTCGAGAACCAGTATCAGATGGTGGCTTTTCTTGGGAGAAGTTAGACCTAGTTCAAGAATTTAAAAGTTTCTAAACAGTCCCAATGCGCGATCGAGAACCAGGGGTTTTGGCAAAATACGCAGTTAATGAAAAAACGATCTTTAGGGGTCGGCGGCGGGGTCGCAAATTAAGGCCACAACTAGATAAGCTTTTTAAGGAGCACCTTGCCAACTTTATGGTTAAAGAAGGACTCGAACGTGAAAAAATTGATCTAAATACTTTTTTTTCAGTAAAGCCCGAAGAGGTATGGCTAGAGATAGGTTTTGGAGGCGGGGAGCACTTAGCATGGCAAGCTAAACTTCATCCCAAGATAGGCATTTTAGGTTTCGAACCCTACATTAATGGCGTGGCAAGTATGGTTAGGCATCTGGTCTCAGAAAAACTTTTAAATGTTCGTATCTTTCCGGACGATATAAGGCCATTCCTAAACAAACTACCAAATTGTTGTATAGGTAAAATATTTATTCTTTTTCCTGATCCGTGGCCAAAGTCGAGGCATGTTCGACGCAGAATAATCCAGTATGAAACATTATCAGAGTTTCACCGCATACTTAAGCCAGGAGGTAAACTCAGAATTGCGACTGACCACGTGAACTACCTAACTTGGATTCTCATTCATTTTAAAAATACTAATGGCTTTCAGTGGCTTGCTAAATCCCCAAAAGATTGGCGACTTAAAGTTAGTGATTGGCCACAAACTCGCTATGAGCAAAAAGCCATTAGAGAAGGAAGAGAACCAGCCTTTTTAGAATACCGGAAATGTGACTCGCCAACATCAGTTGTATGATATCAATCGTATTGGCTTCTTGAGTAGATAGTGGCTAAGTTTTTACTTGTAAAGATTAATAACACAGTTATATTGCGGTATAAAGTGTTGGATTTAATTCGAATGGGCTTTAAGCCCATTTTTTTATGACGACGTAGCCTATGAGTAGAATCTTCGAAACTGCCTTGTACATTAGCTATTAGTTTACGGGAAAGTGTGCTGCTATGCAGACTGATCACATAATTGAGTTTTTAAAAAAACCAATCGAACAATTGGGATACGAACTAGTCGAGGTAAACATATTGGGATCAACCAATCTTACCCTACAGATAATGATAGAACGTAAAGATAGAAATAATATTTCTTTAAGCGATTGCGAAAAAGTTAGCCGCTCGTTGAGCACTCTAATTGACGTAGGAGATATTATATCCGATCAATATACACTAGAAATTTCCTCTCCTGGTATAGAACGAAAACTTAATACCTTGAAAGATTACGAACGATTTACTGGAAAAGATGCGCTCGTCCAACTACGGGTCCCTATTAATGATGTTAAAAAACTCCGGTGTAATATCCGAAGCGTAACAAGAGATAAAAGAATAGAGTTTTTATGTTTAGATGATATCAACTCGGATAACCATTTGATAAATATTTCACTACAAGATATTGAAACGGCTAAGTTATTAGCACCCTAACGTGAATAAAACGTAATTAAAACTAGAAAAAGAAGTGAGACTGATAGTGTCTTTAGAATCATCAACCCCAAAATTAGAACTTATCCAAGTGGCTGACGTCGTCGCGCGAGAAAAGGGCATTCAGCGGGATGAAGTGATCGAAGCTATGGAACAGGCTATTCAAAAAGCTGGACGAGCTAAGTACGGAAATGAGCACGATATTCAAGCGACCATAAATCGAACCTCTGGCGATATTTCTCTAGTCAGAAGAACCGAGGTAGTTGAACTAGTGGAAGATGAGATAACGCAAATCAGTTTGGAGGAGGCTCAAAAGCGAGATAGTAACTTAGTAGTTGGGTCTTTTATTATAGACCCATTGCCCCCAATTGATTTTGGAAGAATTGCAGCCCAAACGGCAAAACAAGTTATAGTGCAAAAAGTTCGCGAAGCGGAGCGGGCTCGCCAGTTTGATGAATTTAAAGACAGGGTTGGCGAGATTGTAAACGGGATCGTTAAACGGGTAGAGTTCGGTAACGTTACTCTAGATCTTGGTAGAGCTGAGGCAATAATTCGAAGAGACGAACTTCTTCCCAGGGAGTCATTCAGAAACGGCGATCGAGTAAGGGGCTATATCTACGATGTACGCGAAGAACTGAGAGGGCCCCAAATATTTGTTTCGAGAACGCACCCTGAATTTATGAGGGGGATGTTCAAGCAAGAAGTTCCAGAAATCTACGACGGCATAATACAAATTATGGCTGTTGCAAGAGACCCTGGAAGTCGAGCAAAAATTGGGGTTTTATCCAGCGACGCTAGTATCGACCCTGTTGGCGCCTGTGTAGGCATGCGGGGAAGTCGTGTTCAAGCGGTAGTAGGCGAACTGCAGGGAGAGAAAATAGATATAATACCGTGGTCAGATGATCCTGCCACTTTTGTTGTCAACGCATTGGCACCGGCGGAGGTTAGTAAAGTCGTTTTAGATGAAGATCAAAAACGTATCGAAGTCGTTGTTCCTGATGAGCAATTAAGTCTGGCTATTGGAAGAAGAGGGCAAAATGTTCGACTTGCTTCCATTCTAAGTGGATGGGACATTGACATTCTAACAGAAGCAGAAGAATCGGAGCGACGGCAAGAAGAATTCAAAACACGTTCCACGCTTTTCATTGACTCGCTTGATATAGACGATGTTATTGCTCATTTGTTAGTTGCCGAAGGATTTGTTTCTGTTGAAGAAATCGCTGAGTCAGAAATAGGAGATTTGGCACAGATAGAGGGTTTTGATGAGGCCATTGGGGAAGAGCTGCGCAATAGAGCAATTAGCTTTAACCAAGCCCAAGAAGAAAGTTTCAATCTCAAACGCCAAGAGTTAGGGGTTGCTGACTCCCTCGCCGATTTAGATGGAATTACACCCCGCTTGATGGTCATATTGGGAGAAAATAACATAAAAACTGTGGACGACCTAGGCGACCTCGCAAGCGACGAACTATTGGAACTCCTGCCAGAAGGAATTATGGATGTCAATGCAGCTAACGAATTGATTATGTCAGCTAGAGCTCATTGGTTTGAAGTATCAGAGGAGAATACCGGAACGGAAACCGAATCCGCTGAGGAATAGTGGCAACATTCATTATAAAGATTTACCTTTAAGTGGGCGTCGTCATAGAAAACAGGAAAACCGCTTCCCCGAAATTATTTACCTGTTTATCAACCGGTTTGGAACTAGATGATAGAAATTTGCTGAAATTCGTATTAGCTCCTGATAATTCATTAACTCTGGATTTAATGGATAAGCTTCCGGGTAAGAGCTTTCGGATAAGTGCGTCCCGGGAAGTTTTAGAGGCCTCTTGCAATAAAGATTTGTTTTCCGAGATAGCATCCTGTCAAGTCATTATACGAGAGAACTTTATAAGCGATGTCGAGACAGCGCTAGTAGAACACTTCAATTCAACACTTGGGTTTTGCAGACGCGCCGGCTTCCTCATCTGGGGATTTGAAAAAGTAAGAAACGCATTAATAAAGAAGGAAGTGATTTTAAGAATTGAAGCTCTAGATGGATCTACAAGTGAAAAACGAAAACTTGACAGCATAACTATTGTTCCAGTGTTACAGTCGTTGTATGCTTATGAACTGGCGACTTCGTTTGGGCGAGAAAGACTTGTTCACTGCGCACTGATCAAGAAACAGAACGGTGGCTTGATTGATTTGGCGTCAAGTTTAAAGGACAAGTCGTTTCGTTTGGCTAAATTTAGAATGACGGTTTAATGTACTTAAACAAGAAGTTTTCAATTAGAGTATGGTATAATTAACAATCAAGTATTTCGATTAAGGATAGTATTTGCCAATGACTGAAACAGATGAAAAAGGAAAAAAGAAATTAAGTCTTTCTTCTGGTGGCACATTATCATTGGGTAAAAAGATTGAAACAAGCCAAGTCAAGCAAAGTTTTTCACACGGAAGATCAAAAACCGTGCAGGTTGAACGCCGACGAAAACGGGCACCAATCGCGCCAAAATTAGAGGCTCGGCCTCTCGAGGAGAACCTAACATTAAAAAATCTCACCTCTGAGGAAAGAGCAGCACGGACTCGTGCCTTAAAAGAAGGATTACAGCAGCAAGAAAATCAAACTGATAAAGAAACAGAGACTTCTCAAGTTGAACCTGAGTTGATTGCAGAGGATTTAAAAAGCACAGAAGGAGTCAGCGTTAGTACCCTAGAGGAGATAGTAGCAAAATCTACTGAGGGGCCGGTTCAGACTGAGAACCAACAGAGTGTAGAGGAAGAAGAAAAAGCTTTAGAAGAGGAGCAAAAAATACTCGAAGCTGCTCGTCTCGCAGAAGAGGAAGAGGCACGGTTGGCTAAGGCTACGTCTAACAGGCAACTGGGCCGTTCGTCTGAAAAGGCGTCAGCAGCTCAAAACGAAGACGATAATGAAGAACCCATAGACAGTGAGAATGAAACTTCTAAGCCGGGTAGGAAAAGAATCGAAAGCGGAAAGAAACTAGCAGTACCTGCAGGTAGGAGGGGCGAGCCGCGAAGGCGACATTCAGGAAAGCTTACCATATCCCAAGCGTTGGATGACTCTGGAGTTGAGAGGGTAAGATCGCTGGCATCAGTCAGGAGAGCGCGGGAAAAAGAAAAAAAACGAGCTCGCGAAGAACAAGGGGAAATTCAAAAGCAAATCCGAGATGTCGTTGTGCCAGATGCAATTACTGTTCAAGAATTAGCCAACAGAATGGCTGAAAGGGCCGCAGACGTCATAAAGAAGCTTATGGAATTAGGCGTTATGGCAACAATAAATCAAGTTATAGACGCAGATACGGCTGAACTTGTGACAGGTGAATTTGGTCATAAGGTTCGTAGGGTATCGGAATCTGATGTAGAAACCGGTTTGCAAGTTGACTTAGATCCAGAGGAGAGCAAAGAACTCCGAGCCCCCGTGGTTACAATTATGGGGCATGTAGACCACGGGAAAACCTCTCTTTTAGACGCCATGCGAAAAACGGACGTTGTAACTAGTGAAGCCGGAGGTATAACGCAACATATTGGTGCGTACCAAATCCAACTTGAGACCACTGATAAAATAACATTTTTAGATACACCTGGTCATGCTGCGTTCACCGAAATGCGTGCACGTGGAGCGAATGTTACCGATATCATCATCTTAGTTGTAGCTGCTGATGATGGAATAAATGATCAAACGGTTGAAGCCATTAGACACGCTAAAGCTGCCGAATGCCCTATTATCGTAGCAATTAACAAGATAGATCTGCCTGACGCCAACCCTTCGAAAGTCCAAACTGAACTCCTTCAATACGAGATAGTTGTCGAGGAACTTGGTGGAGACGTAATTCAAGTGCCGGTTTCCGCCAAAACCGGCAATGGCATAGACAAGCTACAGGAAGCTATTTTGCTGCAAGCAGAAATATTGGAACTAAAAGCCAATCCAAACAGGAGTGCAGCTGGCACAATTGTAGAGTCCAAAGTGGAAAGAGGTAAAGGTAGCGTAGCAACAGTTTTAGTGCAGCACGGCACACTACACATTGGTGATATATTTGTTGCTGGGGCCGAATGGGGACGCGTAAGAGCATTGCTTAACGATAAAGGAGAAAGAATAGATGATTGCGGACCAAGTTTCCCTGCTGAAGTTCTTGGGTTAAACGGTTCACCCATTGCTGGTGATGATTTTATCGTTGTTGAAAACGAAGCTCGCGCAAGAGAGGTGGTTGAATATCGACAACGGGAGATACGAAACAAACAAGCATCTGCTGGCGCTAGAGGAACAGTAGAGCAAATGCTAACCGCCATTGCAGCTGGTCACGCTGACGAGTTGCCTATTTTAATCAAGACCGACGTTCATGGTTCACTTGAAGCTATTAGAACAAGCCTCGAACGTATTTCAAATGACACTGTTGCTGTTAGAATATTGCACGGTGCTGTTGGTGGAATAAGTGAGTCCGACATCACACTCGCATCCGCTTCCAACGCGATTGTGATAGGATTCAATGTGAGAGCTAATCCACAGGCACGCGAACTTGCAAGAACTAATGGTGTTGACATTAGATACTATTCGATAATTTACAATGTTATTGATGATGTCAAAGCCGCCTTAACGGGTCTACTTTCACCCGATTTGAAGGAAGAGTTCCTTGGTAATGCCGAGATTAAAGAGGTTTTTAACATAAGCAAGATCGGGAAAATTGCAGGTTGTGTAGTCACTGAAGGCAGTATTAAAAGGGGAGCTCAAGTTCGTTTGCTTAGGGATAATGTTGTCATTCATGAAGGTTCTTTAAAAACACTCAAACACTTTAAAGAAGAAGTAAAAGATATAAAAGAGGGTTCAGAATGTGGGGCTGGCTTTGAAAATTATAATGACCTCCAAGTTGGTGATTTTATAGAATGTTTCGAAATTAAGGAAATAGCCCGAACTCTCGAATCCGTTCAAAAAGAAGCTGGGGCTTCTTAACTTTTAGGTGTATTTAATTAATGCCAGCCGCCCGATCAAAACACGAAGACGCAAGAGATAACATACCAACCCAAAGACAGTACAAAGTTGGAGAAATAATCAAAAAAGCTCTTGTAGAGACCTTTGAGAGAGCCGAAATAAGAGATCCCGCTCTATCGGGTACTTCCATCACGATCTCGCAAGTAGAGGTAGGTCCTGATTTAAAATTAGCCCGGGTGTATATCATGCCTTTAGGAGGGCACAACCAAGAAAAAGTACTTGAAGGATTAGAACGAGCAACAACATTCTTACGGAAAAACGTTGCTGAGAGAGTTACGCTAAAATATACCCCTCGGTTGGTTTTCAAAGTTGACTCTGCATTTGATAGCTCTCAGCACATCGACAGGCTTTTTAAATCTCCAGAATACCAAATCAATCAGCAATCTATATCTGGGAAGTTCCGTGAAAAATGAGCAACCGGAGTTAAGAAAAAATGGCTGGCTTGTAATAGATAAACCCTCCGGTTTGACATCGTTTCAAATTATAAAAGTTATTCGTAGGCTTTATTCTATAAAAAAAGCAGGACATGCAGGAACACTGGATCCATTGGCAACCGGAATTCTTCCTGTTGCACTTGGTGAAGCTACCAAAACTATCCCTTACGCAATGGACACTGATAAAACTTATCATTTTACGGTTTGTTGGGGTGAAGATAGAGATACAAATGACTCTGATGGCAGAGTAGTAGCTACAAGCACGCAACGGCCATCAGAAGATTCTATAATAAATGCTCTACAAAATTTCAAAGGCAAATTTGCGCAAGTGCCACCGAATTATTCCGCCGTAAAAGTCAATGGTCAAAGAGCCTATAAACTTGCACGCGAGGAGAAACCCTTGCAGTTGAAGGCAAGGAAGGTTGAAGTAAAGAGTATCAAGCTTCTGAAAATCCTAGACCCGGATCATGCCGAGTTCTGCGTCACAACTAGCAAAGGTTTCTATGTTAGGAGTCTTGCAAGAGATTTAGGACTAAAATTAGGGACATTTGGACATATTGTAGCCTTACGAAGGTCACAGGTTGGTTCTTTTTATGAAAAAGATTCGATTTTACTGGATTCCTTGCTCGCATTAGAGCATAGTCGCGACAATTTTAAATTTCTGCTTCCTATAGAGAGAGCGCTAGACGACATCCCGGCAATATCTCTATCTGAAAGCAACGCAGATCGGCTTCGGTGTGGTCAATCTATCTCAATTACAGAGGAAGTAAACTGTTTAGACGATAAGCCTGGAAAGGCAAACAAACTAGCTTATGTAACTTCCAATGGTAAGTTGCTTGCAATTGTTACTATTCAGGATAAGTACCTAAAGCCGGTTCGTATATTTAACCTCTAATTATCGGAGTAAATGATGTCGATAACACAAGAAGAAAAAGCTGAGCTTGTAAAAAAATATGGGCGAGGAGAGAACGATACCGGTTCGACAGAAGTGCAAGTGGCCATTTTAACCACTCGCATAAACAATCTTACAGAACACTTAAAAACACACAAAAAGGATTTCCATTCAAGACGCGGATTACTCGTTATGGTTGGTCAGCGCAGACGATTGTTAGACTATCTAAACGCGAATAGTAACGAGCGATACACAGGATTAATCAAGAGCCTTGGGTTAAGACGCTAAGACAAGCGGCGCCTGAGTAGGAAATAAATGGTTTACGAGTGCGGTTTAGTTTTTCGTATTAAACACTAATCTAAGTTTGACGGGAAACAACATACGTGACACCAATTCAACAATAGGAATATTAAGTTTGTTGGGGCCACTTTGAACAAGCACAATGCCAAGTTAAGAGCTATTCTGGATTGCGTAATACTTCCGTAATTTGTGCTTAAAAAAAATTTAAAGCAAACCAACATATCTGGGACTAAGTTTGAGGGATATATAATTTATGTTTGATATATATAGGAAAGAACTAAATTGGGGTGGCAAGCAGCTCATTTTGGAAACAGGAAAGATAGCCAGACAGGCTGACGGAGCAGTGTTGGCTAGCCTAGGTGAAACAACTGTATTGTGTACCGCTGTGGGAGCAAAAAGCGCACGACCTGGTGCTGACTTCTTCCCTTTAACGGTAAACTATCAGGAAAAAACTTTTGCTGCTGGGAAAATACCTGGAGGATTCTTTAAGCGAGAAGGGCGGCCAACAGAAAAAGAAACACTTGTATCTCGCTTAATCGACAGGCCTATTCGACCGCTGTTTGCAAAAGGATTCCGAAATGAAACACAAGTAGTATGCACCGTGCTTTCCCACGATATGGAAAACGACCCAGACATTGTCGCCATAGTGGGAGCCTCAGCAGCATTAACCATCTCTGGTCTGCCATTCTTAGGACCTATCAGCGGATGCCGAGTTGGATATATAGAAGGAAAATACGTACTGAATCCGACTCAAGAGGAGACAAAAGACTCAAAGCTTGATTTAGTTATGGCTGGAACCCGAGAGGGTGTTCTAATGGTAGAATCCGAGGCTTCTAGCTTACCGGAGGACGTGATGCTGGGTGCAGTGATGTTTGGACATGATTCAAACCAGATAGTTATCGATGCGATAATCGAGCTCGCTGAAGCTTGCGCAAAAGAGCCTCGAGCTATCGCACCAGAGGCACCAGAGGTACAACTCGTCCAGGACAAACTTCATGAAGCTATCCGAGAGGACCTCCAAGCAGCCTACAAAGTAGCGGACAAAGTGGCTCGTCAAGAGCTAGTCATGGCGGCAAAAGAAAAAGGATTAGCACTTCTAGAAACAGAAGATGAGTTAAACGTTGCTAGTGATGTTTTAAAGACGATGGAAGCCGATATTGTTCGGAGTTCTATTTTGGACACTGGCAAACGGATTGATGGTCGAGATACGAAAACTGTTCGGCCTATTGAATCAGAAGTTGGTGTCCTTCCAAGAGCACATGGCTCTGCTTTGTTTACCCGAGGAGAGACACAAGCGCTTGTTGTCACAACTCTTGGAACAGGGCAAGACGAACAAATTATCGACGCCTTGGAGGGGGAGTACCGTGAAAATTTTATGCTCCACTATAACTTCCCACCTTACTCTGTCGGAGAGGCTGGCCGCATGGGCGGGGCGGGGCGGCGAGAAATTGGTCATGGAAAGCTAGCTTGGAGAGCGATAAAGCCCTTGCTTCCAAGTAAGGATGACTTCCCATACACTATCCGTGTGGTTTCTGAGATAACAGAATCAAATGGATCTTCTTCGATGGCAACAGTATGCGGAACTTCAATGTCTATGATGGACTCTGGAGTTCCGCTGGAGCAACCATGTGCTGGGATTGCAATGGGTTTAATTAAGGAGGACGACCGTTTCGCAGTCTTATCTGATATCTTAGGTGATGAGGATCACCTCGGTGATATGGACTTTAAAGTAGCGGGGACATCTACTGGCATCACCTCTTTACAGATGGATATTAAAATAACTTCTATAACAGAAGAGATCATGAAGGTAGCATTGGAGCAAGCTCGTGAGGGACGATTACATATTTTAACTGAAATGGAGAAAGCAATAGGACAGGGACGTGAAACAGTTTCTGACAATGCCCCTAGAGTCACGACATTCTCTATAAATAAGGAAAAAATAAGAGACGTTATTGGACCTGGCGGAAAAGTTATCCGGGAAATTTGTGAGTCTACTGGCGCTAAAATAGACATTGATGATGATGGAACCATCAAGGTTGCAGCCGTCGACAACGAGGCCGGTCAGGCCGCTATAGATTGGGTTAAATCAATTGTGGCCGAGCCAGAACTCGGTGTGATCTACACCGGTAAAGTTGTTAAAACAGTAGATTTTGGGGCATTCGTAAACTTTTTGGGTCCAAGAGACGGGTTAGTGCACATAAGTGAACTACTACCAGGTAGGGTTAATAAGACAACAGACGTTGTGAAAGTTGACGATGAAGTTAAAGTTAAGGTAATTGGGTTTGATGACCGAGGTAAAGTCAAACTCAGCATGAGGCTCGTCGATCAAGAAACCGGCGCTGCTATCGAGCCTGAGGAATAAAACAGCGAAGACAGCGAAACTCTGCGCGCCACACTTCATTTTGGAGAAATTTTAAATACAATATAATAGAGCAGTGTTTACATCTACCGAGGCTAATTGCCCACCGAGGGGCTAAAAACAGTGCTCCCGAAAACACCTTGGCTGCGATTAACGAAGCAGCAAGATGCGGCGCTGATTGGGTGGAGTTAGACGTTCAACTGACGAAAGACGGCGTACCAGTTTTATTTCATGACAGAAGCCTGGATAGAACTACCGATGGATCGGGCGAGATAAAAAACATCGACTCTAGTTCTCTAACTTCATTAGACGCAGGTTATTGGTTTGATGTAAGATATAAAGGGGAGACCGTACCACTACTGCTTGACGCTCTTGATTTGTGCCAAAAATTAAACCTCGGTGTCAATCTTGAAATTAAGGCCTATGGCACTTCAATACATAATACTGTTGTTCGTACTCTCTCGGTTGTAAATGAGTTTGGGAGTGAATTTGAAGAAAAACTTTTATTTTCTAGCTTTGATACCAAAGTATTGAGCACTCTCAAATGTTTATCCCCAAATTTTCCAAGAGGTTTGATAGTTGACAAATTCCATGGTGATCTGGCCGCAGATTTATTGTCATATGCTTGTTTTTCGATCCACCCTGCCATCTCTTTTCTAAAGAGCCGAGCAAATATAGAGAAGGTACTCAGCTTCGATGTCCCCATAAAACCCTATACTGTGAATGACCTTGATACAGCCAAACGTTTAGCTGAATTAAATATCAACACATTCATAACCGACGAGCCAAAAATTTTTTTATTGAATTAATTTTTTTAAGATACCGGTTTTGGTATTCCAACAATTCTCATTCCACCATCTACATAATGAACCTCACCAGTAACTCCACTAGATAGACTACTAGCAAGAAAAATGCCGGCGTTACCTACCTCTTTATTCTCAATATTTCTCGCAAGCGGAGAGTTTTGTTCCGAGTAACGATACACGTACCTCGCATCAGCAATTGCAGACCCCGCCAACGTTCTCATTGGTCCTGGGGACAACGCATTTACTCTTATTCCACGCGGGCCTAAGTCGGCCGCCAAATATCGCACGCTGGCTTCAAGCGCCGCTTTAGCTACTCCCATAACGTTATAATTTGGAATGGTTCTTACGGAACCTAAATAACTTAATGTTATCAAACTTCCTCCCGTTCCCATAAGAGCCGTCGCCCTGCGAGCAACATTTGTGAAAGAAAAACAGGATATGTCCATTGTTTCTAGAAAATTTTCTCTGGTGGTGTCGGCGTATCTGCCTTTAAGTTCATTTTTATCCGAATAAGCAATGGCGTGAACGACAAAGTCTAAGTGACCCCAAGTCTGTTTGATTTTAGAAAACACCGAATCAAGATCGGTATCATTAGCCACATCACATTCCAGTGTGAAGTCTGATCCCACTGAAGCTGCCAGAGGGTTAACCCTCTTAGATATAGCATCATTCTGGTAAGTGAAGGCTAACTGTGCTCCTTCTCTGGCCAGAGCCGAAGCCACACTCCAAGCAATAGACCGCTCGTTGGCGACACCCATAATCAGGCCGCGTCGACCCGCCATCAAATCACCTTTAGGTGTAGTTTCGATCATTTTTTTTGCTAATCTCCAGGTTACACAAGGGCAAATGATTCTTCTCTAGCTGTCTACTGCCTTATAAACTAAAACTGCATTTGTCCCTCCAAAACCAAAACTGTTGGACAAAGCTATATTTATATCAATGTCATCTTTCAGATCTCGAAGAATAGGCAATCCGGCAGCATCAGGATCAAGGTTTTCAATGTTTGCCGAAGCTGTTAAGAACCTATTTCTCATCATTAGAAGAGTGTAAATAGACTCATGCACACCTGCGGCTCCTTGGGAGTGGCCACTTAACGATTTTGTTGAGCTTATATTGGGAACTGCATCTGCTGTGCCAAAAACTTCTAAAATTGCTTCTAATTCTTTGGTATCACCTATCGGAGTGCTCGTTCCGTGAGTATTGATATAATCGACTGGCTCCTTGACCCCACTGAGGGCCATTTTCATGCATCTAATAGCGCCTTCGCCTGAAGGTTGAACCATGTCTACACCGTCTGAAGTTGCACCATAACCAACAATTTCGGCGTAAATACTAGCTCCTCTAGCTTTGGCATGCTCGAACTCCTCAAGCACTAAGACACCGCCACCCCCGGAAATAACAAATCCATCACGATCCACATCATATGCCCGAGAGGCGGAGGTGGGGTGCTCGTTGTATTTGGATGAAAGTGCCCCCATTGCATCGAATAAAACGGAGAGTGTCCAGTGTAGTTCCTCGCCTCCACCAGCAAATATTATATCTTGTTTACCCAATTGAATAGTTTCAAAAGCATTACCTATACAGTGTGCACTAGTCGAACAGGCTGAGCTTATTGAATAGCTGAGTCCCTTGATCTGGAAAGAAGTAGCCAAAGTTGCGGAGACGGTACTGGACATTACCCGGGGGACCATATAGGGGCCGACTCGCCTTGGCCCTTTATTACGGGCTAAATCGAAAGCAGTCATCATATTTGAAGTTGACGGGCCACCAGAGCCTATAATCAAGCCTGTTTTATCATTACTGACTTGGGCTTTTTCAAGTCCCGAGTCTTCAATGGCTTGTTGCATAGCAATATAAGCGTATGCTGCGCCATCCCCCATGAATCGAAGCACCTTCCTGTCTACGTACTCTGAAGGATCGAGTTTAATCGAGCCATGAATATGACTCCGAAAACCCATTTCGTTATACTCGTCACAGAATGTTATTCCAGAAGTACCATTTCTCAATGACGTTGCAACTTCCTCGATGTTATTTCCAAGACTTGAGACAATTCCCAACCCAGTCACGACTACTCTGCGCATTAAATCGTAGCCTCAACACTGGCATTGTTAGAGAATAAACCAACCTTAATATCTTTTGCCTCAAAAACAGTCTCGCCGTCACACAGAACCCGCCCATCTGCAATTCCCATAAATAATCGACGCATTATGACCCTTTTTAGATCAAGTTGAAATTTAAGAAGTTTTGCTGTTGGGAGCACCTGACCACTGAATTTTACTTCACCTACAGATATTGCCCTGCCAGAACCAGGGCCACCCAGCCATCCTAGTGTAAAACCTAATAATTGCCATAAACCATCCATCCCAAGGCAACCAGGCATAACTGGGTCACTCTCGAAATGACACTTGAAAAACCATAGATCCGGTTTCACATCGAACTCTGCCTCGACTTCTCCCTTTCCATTGGCCCCGCCCTCCTCAGAAATTCGGGTAATTCTGTCAAACATCAGCATTGGTGGTAGAGGTAATCTCGCATTGCCTGGTCCAAACAGCCGGCCTTTGGCACATTCTATAAGGTCGTCATAGTTAAAACTGAATTTGCGTTCTGAACTCACTTTATTCCATATCCCTCTGCTCTGCCGATGAGAAGTAACACGCAATTAGACATTAAATGGTGCGCCGTAATAGGGCTACAATATTGGACTCTAATATATTCGCTAAGACTACTATAGCATCTAATCTAGAAAACTGAATAAAATATAACTCAAAAAACAATTGAAATATTTTTTAATAACTCTGGTTTATCCGCCAGCGCAATTCTAATCTCGCTTACACTAGAGCGAGATCGAGAGATAGGCCCAATATAGGTGTGAAAAGTGGTGCTGAATTACCTTAAATCGATAGAATTGCTTAAAAAAGCTGCACTACAACCGACACAACAAAAAAACTCCAAGCACCGTATCTATTGACTGTCCTGAATATAGGCATAGCGCCAAAATTCAAGGTAAAACTAAAGAGACTTTGCTGAAAGATTTTAATTAATTGAGCGATATTTCATCAATAAACGGCCGTTTAGTCGTTGGCATCCACACCCCAAATATTTTGTCGACCAATCCAACCTTCGTATGATCCACCTTCGACTAAACACCAAGCGTTAATACATTTGTCAAGACGCAAAATAACTCCAGGTTCGAACAAAGCTACTGTTTTTGACGTATCTTTTGGCTCCCTCTTTAATTGTCGTATTGCACCAGTGACTACTGCGCGCCTGCGTCCAGAGAGCATACGCTGATGAACCCAGCCCTCTATTCCTTCAAAATCCCTAATTTTTCGCCATGTGTCAGACTCAGCTACAATTTGAACCGGTAAGGTTTTTCTTTGGAAGACCCATTTTATTGGATACCTTGTACCTGGCCCAGCCCGCACATTCACTTTTGAAGAATTCATTGAAACAAAACGGGGAACATGTAGTCCAGTTTCTTTACCCAAATCCGCCTTCGCTATTACAGGCATAGCAATAAGTAGAATACACAAGAAGCATTTTGTTATTGCATACCGCATATGGATAATCTCTTTTTTTAGTTAGGGTATATCTTTAATGGTAGGAGCATCACCACATAATACGCAATCTAAACGTCTTTTATATCGTATTTTTCTGAACTGCATATTCATAGCGTCAAAAATTAATAACTTCCCCGACATGGTCTCACCCAAACCAATGATCTCTTTTAAAACCTCGGTTGCCTGGAGTGTACCCATAACGCCTGCAACAGAACCAAGTATCCCAACATCCTCACACCTATTACTGCTATTTGCCGGCGGAGCGGTTGGAAAAAGGCATCTATAACACGGTTCATCTCTTTTGCTTTTCAAGCCTGATCGAAATGTAGTTAATTGTCCTTCAAAACGAAGAAGAGCGCCAGAAACCACAATTTTGCCATTTAAATAAGCTGCGTCATTAATCAGATACCTCGTTTCAAAATTATCACTACCGTCTACGATCAGATCGTACCTTCTAATTGTTTTTTGAATATTTGCAGCAGTGAGGCGCTGTTTATATGTCCTCACGTTTATAGTGGGATTAATCCGAGATAGCGTTTCACGAGCGGATTCAACCTTTGACACACCAATTTTTGATGTTGCATGGATGATTTGGCGTTGCAAGTTAGATAAGTCAACGACGTCATCATCTATTATGCCAATTGTCCCGATACCAGCGGCTGCTAGATAAACTGCTACTGGAGACCCGAGGCCACCTGCGCCCACACATAAAACCTTAGCCGAGAGAAGCTTGTCTTGACCTTCTTCACCTACCTCATCAAGTATCAAGTGCCTTGCATAACGCTGAAACTGCTCCTCACTAAGTTCCTTCATTACGACAAACTATTCTCTGAATTTTTAGACAGCCCGGTTGATCCATAACCCCCTAAACCACGGTCACTTTTATCTAGTGCTTTTACTTCCTGAAATTTCACTTGCTCTACCTTGGTGAAAACCATTTGCGCTATTCTATCACCTCTTTCAAAGAAAAACGTTTCACTTCCTTGATTTATTAAAAGAACCGAAACTTCACCTCTATAGTCGGAGTCAATAGTGCCCGGCGAGTTTAAAACCGTAACACCATATTTTAATGCTAGCCCTGACCGTGATCGAATCTGTCCCTCGTAAGTGCGCGGAATAGAAAAGGCAAAACCAGTTGGTATTAAAAGTCGCCCACGGGGATCAATTGAGGCAGAACCCTCAATAGCAGCAGGAAGGTCAATGCCTGCACTTCCGTCCGTCTGATATTTGGGTAGGGGTATGCCCTCTGAATGCGGCAATCGTTTTATATAAAATCTACTACTCACGCTTAGACGCGACCGATTTCATCAATTATCTTTTTTGTCAAATATCTCGCAACATCCTCTTTTTTCATAATGGGCCACTCCTCGGTCTCTTTTTTTGAAATAAAGTGGATAGCGTTATTATCTCCTCCAAAGGTTTGGGTGCCGATCGCAACATCATTTGCCAAGATCCAGTCGCAATTTTTTTCTTTTCGCTTCCGTATTCCGTTGTTGAGAATATCTTCAGTCTCAGCAGCAAAACCAATTACTAAGTCTGGCCTATTGTTGTCAGCGTTGGATAACGTTTTCAAAATATCGGGATTCTGGCTCAGACGTAGATTCTCTTGGTTGATATTTTTTTGTTTTTTAATCTTTTGATTGGATGTTTTTGCCACTTTCCAATCCGCCACTGCAGCAGCGCAAACAGCTATATTAACGGGGAGGGACTCCATGCAATGGGTCAGCATCTCGTCTGCCGTCTCGATCTTTAGGACCCGCATGCCACCTGGAACAGGAAGATTAGTTGGCCCCGTGACTAACGTCGTTTCTGCACCAGCTGCAACAAGGGCTTCTGCGATAGAATACCCCTGCTTGCCGGAGGATCTATTAGCAATAAAGCGAACAGGATCAATTGGCTCACGTGTGGGGCCTGCTGTAACTAAAGCCGTTTTACCCAAGAGAGGTCGATCCGTTTTTAATATTGATTTGATAGTATTAACAATTTCTGTTGGCTCAGACATCCGCCCCAAACCATACTCTCCGCATGCCATTTCACCCTCATTTGGACCAATAAATCTAATATTCCGATCCTTTAAGGTGCTTATATTTTCCTGAGTTGCCATATGATCCCACATCCGAACATTCATCGCTGGGGCGACAACAACGGGCTTATCCGTTGCCAACACAACAGTTGAGGCTAAGTCATCACAGATTCCTAAGCGCATCTTCGCTAAAAAATTAGCGGTTGCCGGAGCAACTACAATTAGATCAGAGTTACGAGACAACTGAATATGCCCCATTTCAGATTCATCAGTAAGAGAAAATATGTCAGAATAAACCCTATCCTCAGTCAGCGCCTGCAAACTTAGAGGAGTAACAAACTCAGCCGCAGATTTCGTCAATATTGCTCTAACTTCTCCACCAGCAGAACGGATTTGGCGGACCAAATCCAATGATTTGAAAGCCGCAATACCACCCGTGACTATCAGGAGAATACGCTTCCCTTTCAGCAATTTCGTCCCTCCTAAAGTAACGTCTTAACCAAGAATAAATATACGTATTCGTAAGACAATGAAACAATTTTAGCCTGCTATAGCGTGCGATACTCTACGGCAGTATTGATAAACCCGCCCACAATACGGAGACTTTATCTTATTTTCTTGTTCTATTTGCCAAAATACTTTTGAATGACCAAGCGTTCCTCCGCCTCAGTCACATGCAACAGTTTTTGAGTCCACTTCCAATATCTCAACCGGTTTCGGCATTTATTCATCCCTCAGTCATTACTCACCGGTAGCAATTAAGTCTTTTATCCATTAATAAATCAACCGTCAAATAAAGTCCTGCGCTCTCCATACAGCATAATAGTAAAATTTTTTCTCACGCTCGAGTATAAAAAGATGCAAAACATTCCACTTTTAGCACTGCTTTATGCCTAAAGGCGACGTCCAAACTTTAGTGCAAGGTTTTTTTATCAGCGTTGTACAATTAACTATAAAAAATGCATTAAAAATGGGTAAGAATTACAGCACAATTCTAAAAAATTCTTGGATCCAATAAAATTTATTCACTAAAACAACACTATCCAATCGTTAACGCAAATAAATTTGGTTATTGGCGCCTTTGGCACTCGTAGCTCAGCTGGATAGAGCGCTGCCCTCCGAAGGCAGAGGTCAGAGTTTCGAATCCTCTCCGGTGCGCCATTATTGTAGGGATCTCCATTCAAACTAGTCTAAAGATACGGGTGTATTTTGACGGCCATAAAGTCGAAATTGATCTCCCCTACTAAGCACGAAAAGTATCCAACCGTTAAGCTAAAAGGCCTAGTTTTCGGTATTGTTTTAATTTAAACCTATTTGTTTATTAAGTATCATTTGAGCCGCACGTAAACTCAATATTATTAATTTCATCTAAGATGAATTTGGGTAATTCCAACAACGGCTCACTGGCCGCTCTCTTTATGACATCCTTGGATAGATAGTCACATATTTCTTCCGAATATAAAATTCTATCTTCATCTGATAAGTCTTGAAAAAGACTTTCAACTTGGAACTTTTCAACAAAATGCTCTTTTATTTTTTTTAAGAGGTTAGACAGCACGTCTCTATGCCACCTTGCAACAATCTCTGGCGGAACAAACCTTTCCGCTGACATGAAGTGATCCCAAACTTTTCTTGCGTAAACAGCGTCAAAATAATCATATTCACCTCTATCAATTTTATACTTTAATCTGCGCTTAGCCACATCTGGTGATTCGTTTAATATATGCTTGATATCTAACTGATTCGTTAAAATTTTAGTAAAGGCTACTTCAGGTTCCATCACGAAATATGCCCTATTTTTTGTTTCTCTATGAATTTGTTTTTTCATCCAAATCCTCATCACCTACAGACTCGAGCGAAGATTAGTTAATATGTGCGATCGCTGTAAAACAAGTAGTTCGTGATATAATTTTGTAAATGCAGCTTGATCAAAAACAAGTCTCCTGGTATTAAAACATATAGTTTCATATAGTTTAAAATTATTTACATATAGTTTCATATAGTTTATGAATAACGCAGATGCTCTAAATGTCATATCTCAAATTTTGGAATTTAACGAATAAGGTTAGCTACAGTTCTTGAAGGTCGCAGTCTCAGAAGCCCTAAATATCGCCATTGATGCTCAAAAAAACGGGCGCATCTCAGACGCCGAACGGATTTACTTAGACATATTATTCAATTTTCCGTCCCACCCTGATGCTTTGCATAATTTAGGGATCTTAGTTCTTAGCAAAGGCGATGAACAGAAAGCTCGCAACTATTTAAGTCGATCAATCGCTGCTAATCCAAAGGTAAAACAATTTTGGCTAAGCTACCTTAATTTGTTAATTGACTCAGCTAACTTAGAAAAGGCAAAGGAAGTATTTAGCCAAGCAGAATACATCGGCATCACAAATGATCCCTTTGTAAATATTCGGAGAGCGCTCGGATTGAGTGGAAACGAGATGCAGCCGACATATGTCACAGCACTTGACTCTGGTTCACTATCAACCAAGGAAGTCGCAGCAAAAGCTAAAGTTCATAGGGACACCCTGCTACGTTGGCTGCGGAATGGGTCTATACCAGAACCTAAAAGAGATCATCGTGGGTGGCGCAAATTTTCCTATGCTGAATTAACAGCCATAATAAAATTTACCCAATTAGGGTCGTCTAAAACGGACGTCGCTATTGATAGCGAACCAAAACAAACGACAAAATGGATATCGCTTTAGACCAACCTTTTATGTACAACTTACCAGTCCTCAACGATCGAACAGTCTTTTTAGTTCGAGTAATTAGCTCTAAGTGAAAATGACGCCTACCGGTGCTAACCCGTTAAATTCAATATCTATTCGGCATGGCTTTTCTATAAAAACGGTCTGGACGACACTTCCTAACATAACAAACGAACCAGCTAAAATTGGCGCCCCTAATTTAGCACGATGGTTGGCAATCCACGCCAACGCTTCAAAGGGATTTCCCAAAATATCTGCGCCGTGTCCCTTTGAAATTTCAATGCCATCAAGCTTTAGAATACCGGAAATAGATTGCAAATTCATATTTTGCCAGTTCTTAAGCTCCTCACCTAATACAACTCCAACATTGAAAAAATTATCCGCTATTAAGGTCGGCGCATTCAATTGTTTATAATCCTCATAACGATCATCAACCAGCTCTATACCAGCCATTATGGCATTGACAGAACGTCTAACACTCTCAGGAGTGAATGGGCCTTTTAAGCCCAGCATGTCGCTTCCTATACGGACAACTATTTCGCATTCCACACCAACATTACTAAATTTGGACAGCGATAATTCTGTTTCATTCGAATAAACTGTTGAATCAAATATTTCGCCCGCACATGGATGGTCTATCTCCAAGAACTTTTGCATTACATTGGTAGTACACCCTATTTTGTGACCAACAACAGGCCCGAGCTTAGCTATTCTGAGTACTCTATTTACCTCAGCTTGGACAGCATAACCATCCAACACATTTTGAGGGATCAAATCGTCTGGCGGTCGTGGGATTAGGCTGGGTCCCAGGCGGCCTCGCGCGATAAAGTGAGCTGCCAGATCTATTGTATCTTCATCCATAAATGGACCCATTGCTGACCTTTTGAACTACATTATGACGCTGAATTTATGGATCGCAATCCGCGCTAGAAATTTCCCTTCGAGACTTCACAAAAATTTAACATTGAATTTAAAAAATGCTAAACAATACTGGTTTGAAGGGACAACGCTCCTAATTTACACAAAACAAATGAGTTCTACCAGCCAGAGTAACTTTATGACAAATGATAAATCTATATCTCCAGACGAGGATGCACGCCTAAAGAATCTTCATGAATATAATATCATGGATACTTCCCCAGAAATCATTTTTGACGAGATTACGGAATTAGCGAGTGAGATTCTGCAATGTCCAGTCTCCTTCATCCAGTTCATGGATGAAGACCGACAATGGTTCAAATCAAAGTATGGACTTCCCGAAGATCTGGTGGAGATGCCTCGTGATGCGAGCGTATGCTCAACAACAATTTGTCAAAACGATCTTCTTTTAGTTCCAGACCTTTCCGAAGATGTCAGATTCTCTGATCTAGAGATGGTCAAGTCTGCACCCAATATTCGTTTTTATGCTGGGATGCCTCTCATCACACCAGCGGGCCAAGCTATTGGCACAATTTGCACCGTCGATTTCGAAAAAAAGGAAATTACGCTAAATCAGCAAGAGGCTATGCGTCGATTGTCACACCAGGTTGTTACCCAACTCGAGCTAAGACGTACCGTAATCGAAATGGATAACGCAATTAAAAGCAGAGACCAAATGCACGAAGAACTCGCAGCTGAAAAAGCGAGAACCGAGGAAATGCTTCTCAACATCCTGCCAAAGAGAATAGCTGCAGAACTGAAGGATAACGGTGCGGTTGAGCCACGCTTTTACAATTCCGCTAGTATAATGTTCAGTGATTTTTCTGGGTTCACAAAGTTAGCCGAACAAATGCAACCCAAAGCGCTAATAGAGTTATTGCACCAATACTTTGTGACTTTTGATAATATTGTTGCAAGGCATAATGTAGAGAAACTTAAAACAATCGGTGACGCCTATATGTGTGCAGCGGGATTACCAAGCGAGTGTCGAGGGCATGCAATTGCGACTTGTTTTGCTGCACTCGATATTCAGAATCATATGGCGAAAATGAATAAACAGCGAGAAAAATTACGCATGCCAAGGTGGGATATGAGAATTGGCATACACTCAGGACCGGTAATAGCCGGTGTGGTGGGCGAGAAAAAATTTACCTATGACATCTGGGGAGATGCCGTCAATATTGCTGCTCTAATGGAACAAAAAGGAGAGCCGGGACGAATCAATGTCTCGCAAACCACTTTCCAACAAATAAATGAGATATTTGAAACTGAATCTAGAGGAGAAATAGATTCAGGAAAAAAGGGATCTCTTGCTATGTATTTTGTTAATAGAATAAAACCCGAATTTTCTGCAGATGCAGAAGGACTGAAACCAAACGATATATTTGGGCAAAAATTTGGAAAACTAATGCGGGTGTATGAGAGCTAATAACTTGCAAGTTGTGGCGTATTTTTTCTATTACCACCAGTTGGCCATAAATAATGGAAATTTTTAGAAGCCCAGACAGTTCCTTCAAGGCAGTTATCGACTTTCCCTATCCACCACATTACATTGAATTTGATGGCCTTCGAACTCATTTTATTGATGAAGGTTCTAAAGACAGCCCTGTAGCATTACTTTTACATGGTGAGCCTACCTGGAGCTACCTATACAGAAAAATGATTCCCCCACTAGTCAAGGCAGGGTTTCGATGCATAGCGCCAGATCATATTGGTTTCGGGAAAAGTGATAAAGTACTCCAGCCAGACTGGTATACAGCTGCTTCGCACATCAATCGATTAGCTGTCTTCATCGAAGCATTGGAGCTGTCAGACATAACATTATTTGTTCAAGATTGGGGCGGGCCAATTGGCCTTGCAAACGCTGTGAGGAACCCGGAGCTTTTTAGTAATCTTGTAATACTAAACACATGGTTACACCATAAAGAGTTTGAGTATTCACCTGGAATTTTAGCTTGGAGAGAAGCTGCTACTAATAGACACTGGCTTGGTTGGACTGGTTATAATTTACCTTGCGGTGCAATAGTTCGAAAGGCACTTGCAAGAACTCCGGAAGACGCTGATCTCATAGAAACTGCTTACGAGGCACCCTTTATAGGCAATCGAAAATCGAAAGCTGGAGCACTTCGCTTCCCATGGCTTATACCTTACGCGCAACCAAAAGAAGGCGCGGCAGAAGAACAGCAAAAGACTTTCGAAATATTAAAAACATGGCAAAAACCCGTTCATTTTATATTTGGCGCGAATGATCCCATTTTTTTACCAAGTTGGGGTCGGTCCTGGGCACGATTGATACCAAGGGCTACTTTCGCAGAAATCAAACATGCTGGCCACTTCCTTCAGGAAGATGCTGGTGAAGAAATAGTTACAAAATTTTTGACTGCATCTAATACTTTATAGTCCAGAAAACTTAGACCTTTCTTCTCACAACGGCAGCCCAATATAATATAGGAGAGTCTCATCGTTTCATCAGGCTTTTAAAAGTTTTTATATTGAACATCTATATGAAAAATCAAATGCTTTACATGTATTTTCAATAAACAATAGACTATAGTTTTTTTGGAGGTTTTGGATGAGAAATTTTTTAAATAACTTAACAATTTTTTTATTGTTACTTGGTTTTTCTGGATGCTTTGGTGAAGACGAGAAGGTTAAAGCACCAAAAAAAGACCATATATTTGTTAAAAATGACGGCGTAGAGAATTTCAAAGTAGATGTTCAGAACAGGGTGAAAGAAAAAATCTTGGTTCCCTTTAGAGAAACAATAAGAATTGAGTTTCCTGCAACAAAAACAAAAACTGTGCTCGTTAAAACTAAAAGCCAAGATCCAAACTGGAATAACTGCTCGATAGCCATGCAAGTTGGGCAAACCCTTGTAGTCCACAGAAAATACGAAAATATTGAATGCAAAGCCGAATAAAGCCCACAAATAAGCAGAACTTTTTTCAAAAACTTCTTATCCTATTCTTCTTTGGTTTTCTTTCGATAGATTGCGTCAAAGCAAACCCAATTACATTGGAGGGGATAGCTTCTGCGATAGACGGCGACACAATAATCATAAATAGCTACAAAATACGTTTAAACGGCGTATCGGCCCCCGAATTGAGTGAAAAAGGTGGCAATGAAGCAAAGCAAGCTATGCAGAAGATTTTGGAGAATCAAAAAATCAAGTGTTCCCTATCGGGAAAGAAAAGCTACCAACGCTATATAGGAGTTTGCTGGATTGGTGCCGTCGACGTTGGCGCTCTACTAATTCTGCGAGGTTTTGCAAGAGATTGTTTTCGATACAGTAGCGGGAGATACAGAGCACTTGAACCAAAACCGGCACGATACCTACCCCTACCTCAATACTGCCTAGCGCACACCCAAAAAATTAATTAGGTGTGCCCCCCGGCAGACGCTCGAACATAATTTCCGGCAACCATAATGCTAACTCTGGAAATATTATTATTAACCCTAAGCATAAAAAATGTAATACAATAAAAGGAACGACACCCCGATACATATCTGCAAGTCGGATCTCCGGAGGACTAATGCCACGCAAAAAGAAGATTGCTGGGGCCATCGGCGGTGTTAAGTAACTCGTTTGGATTACAATTAAAAACATTATACAAAACCAGACATCGTCGACGCCCATTCCTCTTAGCACTGCTACCGCTACTGGAACGACTATGATCATTATCGAGATAAACTCTAAAACAAACCCCGCTATAAATGTGATTAACATGAAGATAAGCATGGTCGGCCAAACGGTTAGATTAGCTGTATGGAAGAAGTCACGCACAACACCCAAGCCACCAAGAGCGACAAATATGCTAGCAAACATCATTCCTCCAAGAAGGATAGTCATTATCATCGCCGTTACCCGGAGCGCCTTCAGAAAGGCATCCTGTAATAAAATCCAACTAAAAGTCCTATAAAGGATCGTGAGAATAATAGTGCCAATAGCACCCATCGCGCCTGCTTCTGTCGGCGTCGCCCAACCTAACATGATGGTCCCTAGAACTGAAAAAATAAGACCAAACAATGGAACCAAGGAGCTAAACACTACCCACGCCTGACTGCCTATAGAACCGTAGAACTCACCGTCATCATCACTCGGGCCGTCTTCTGGCCAGATAGAACATCGAAGAAGAATATAGACAATGTAAAGGCCCGCCAAAATTAAACCCGGGAACATAATCCCGACAAACAAATTTCCCACACCCACACCAGCGATAGGGCTTAAAATCACCACCACTACGGAGGGTGGTATTATTGTACCCAACGAACCACCTGCACAAATGGTTCCCGAAATAAGTCCTTTATCGTAACCGTGACGTAGCATAATCGAAATTACCATTAACCCAACAACAGACTCAGCAGCACCTACTACACCACTTGCCGCAGCAAAAAAGACGCAAAGAACGATAGTTGCAATTGCCAGCCCGCCAGGAAGTTTTCGGGTGACTAAGTGGACAGCCGCAAAAAGCTTTTCAGACACTTCAGACTTTTCTAGCATACATCCCATAAAGATGAATAATGGAACCGCAGATAGCACGTAATAAGAGGCGACGTCATCCACTTTTGCAATTAGCTGATGCACCAGCACATCACCAAAGCGAAGGTAACCAAATAATACCGCTACACCAAATAGAGAAAATGCTAAAGGAAAGCCTATAAATATCAGTATCATAAGCGCGGGGAACATCATGAGACCAAGACTGATTATCATCTTAAATCGCACCTATTAAGTAAATTTTAGAGACCTTATTAATTCTAAAAAAAATAGCAGCAATGCCATTTAGACATTAATGAGAAGATATCGTCAAAACCTCAACATTCTATTACGCACCCTTATCACATGGTTGTTTTGTTCTCGCGGTACCGTTTTTTTGAATGCCACAAGACTTCTGTTGAATAGTAACAACCACCGAGCTAAAAGCGTTTGACATTGAAATGCCTAACCTAAGAATATTGCATATTTGGCAGAGTAACTGATAACTACTCGCCTGTTTGAAGCAACTTTCCTTGCTTGCGCGCCCCCAGAAAAGAAAGAGCGAAGACGAAGATCCCGGCAAATACATAAACTATATTAACTAATATGGCGCCGAGTAGGAGATCGTATCGGAAAATATTGTCAATAAGAACCGATCGCATTCCCTCAAAAACATAAGCTGAAGGCGTACACCAGGCTACAATTTGCAGCCAAGCAGGTAGAGTTTCAACCGGGTAGTACACAGCACTTATGGGAGCGAAAGCAAAAATTGCCACCCAAGCCAGGCTTTCCGCACCAAGACCGAAGCGAAGAACCAATGCTATAACAATCATTCCTAGTGACCATCCCATCACCATTAAGCATGAGAAAAAAGCCACTATCCCAAAACCGTAAGAGAAAATTGAAAACTCAAAGAAGACAAACGCCAAAATCCAGGAGGGTAGCAATCCAAAAAATCCCCTCAGACAGCTCACAGCCATCATCGAAATTATGAATTCATGAGCCCTAAGCGGACTAACAAAAAGGTGCCCTAAGTTCCGAGACCACATTTCTTCCATAAAACACATGGAAAAACCAATTTGACTTCTAAATAATAAATCCCACAACAGTACCGCTCCGATCAAAACTCCTGCCGCACTTGCCAGCCAACTTGAGTGGCCAATAAAAAACTGCGTAACAAAACCCCAAATAACCATCTGGACCGTTGGCCAATAAGCCATTTCCAAAATACGTGGAATGGAGCCCCTAATTAAATAGTAATGGCGTAAGACAAGCGCGCTTATGCGGCGGCCTGACAGGTTAAAAGCGTTCATGGTATTTCAATTTTCTACTGTATTGTCAATTTTTCGACCCCTAGCAACATCTAGAAATACTTCCTCCATATTGCTCCTGCCATATTTTTTTACTAATACTTTGGGCGCTCCTGAATCAACTATTTTCCCCTCTTGGAGCATAAAAACATTGTTGCTTAGCCGTTCCACTTCTCCCATATGATGGGAGGCCAAAAGAATGGTTGCCCCTTTTTGTGCTGCATATTCTTGTAGGTAACGTCTAATCCAATCTGCCGTGTCTGGATCAAGAGAAGCCGTCGGTTCATCAAGAAATAATAATTGCGGGTCGTTAATTAATGCTTTTGCAAGCGCCACTCGTGTCTTTTGTCCCGCAGATAATTGTCCTGTTTTTTTATATAGGAGGCTTCTGATATTTAATTTCTCCGATAATAAAGCAATTTGCTTTTTTACATCTTTGGCAGAATATAGGTTGGCGTACACATTTAAGTTTTCTTGAACAGTTAATCTATTTGGTAAATCGACGTAGGGTGAGGAGAAGTTTGTCTTTGGCAAAATGCTGTAACGATCCGTGATTATATCTTTGCCCAGGATCTTAATGTTACCACTTGTGGGTATGAGCAATCCCATAAGCATCGAAATTATTGTTGTTTTACCTGCGCCATTTCCACCAAGCAAAGCTGTTATAGCACCTTCTTCAACATTGAAACTGACATTATCGACAGCAATGGTGCTACCAAAGTTCTTACTGAGAGAGTCAACTACTATAGCAAATTTTCGCATTTATTTTCTCAGACGGGAAAAGGGAGCTCGATCCATTATCAAACTTTTGGACAAAAATCAAAACGGTGACTTTTTTGTAAAAAATATGCCTCTTTTTTTTTAAGGTTGTATATTTCATTTCAGCAACTCTCAACCATAGATCATTAACTGAAAATCGATATAACATTTTTTTTACGAAATTAAACTCTGAAGTTCTAAAACTACAATGGCTCAAATGCTTAATAGGAGAGCAAGCTTGATAACAGATACTAAAAATTATTATACAA
>Ga0160422_10000336_pt1 | contig 28017 bp, 23 predicted proteins | sample Fk160mmetaG_FD_108192 | JGI IMG/M metagenome (GOLD analysis project Ga0160422, IMG submission 108192) | Marine microbial communities from the Central Pacific Ocean - Fk160115 60m metaG | ecosystem: Environmental > Aquatic > Marine > Oceanic > Photic zone | place: The Central Pacific Ocean...
AAAATCAACTCATACTTTATCTGAAACACATGACTCTGACTTTATTTTTGTTTGTGTACCAACACCTATGTATTCCGACGGAAATCAAAATCTAGAATTTGTTGAAGAGGTTTTTAAACACGCTAATGAAAAACCTATCTATATATTGAAGTCTACTGTTTTACCTGGAACTACCAAAAAATTAAACAAAACATACAGTCAACTTAAATTAGTTTTTTCACCTGAATTTTTAACAGAAAGATCCTCAAAAATAGACATGATGACTCAAAATAGGATTATTATTGGAGGTAAGGATATATGGACAAGTATGGTAAGAAAAATTTATGAGTTAAGATTTAAAAACAAGAATATAATCGAAACTGACTCAAATACTGCTGAGCTAATAAAGTATATGAATAATACTTTTTTTGCCACAAAGGTTTCCGTAATGAACGAATTTAAGCAAATATGTGATAAAATTGGAGCCGACTGGAACACTGCTTTAGATGGCTTTGCATCCGACGGTAGAATTGGGGATAGCCATCTGAATGTGCCCGGTCATGATGGGCAACTTGGTTATGGAGGAAAATGTTTTCCCAAAGATGTTAATGCACTTATTTTATACGCTAAAAGCTTAGGAATTGAACTTAATACAATAATTGGTGGCTGGAATACAAATTTAAAAGTTAGGAAAGATAGAGAATGGGAAAAATAGTATCTCACGCCATTTTATACATCATAACCAATATTTAAACCTATATTTCAAAAGTTTTTTATCTAAATTTTACTTGGTCTATATATCGAGAATTAAAATAATCGGGACACAGTCCTTTATTTTTTTTATATTTGCCATCCAAAAAAAATATTATGAGAGCTCTATTCTTCATAATTTTATTATCATTCGCTGGCTACTCACAGACGAATGAAAATATTGTTAATCAAGCAATCCAAACAGCCAAAGCTCAAAATATAACCACCAAATCGCAAGCTGTAGATGTTTTGAAAGCTAATGGAATGACTGAGGCACAAGCTAGACAATTAGCAACTCAAAGAGGAGTAAGTTATGATCAATTAATAAACGAGCTTTTTCCGAAAGAAAATTCAGAAAATTTAGATTCAAACGAAAACCCTGATTTTGAAGAAAATATAGACCCTGATGATGGTGAAGAAAATCAAGAAGATGCTGATGATAATGTCAAGCCTGAATTTCCCAGTCCGAAATATTTTGGTTATAATATTTTTAATAACAACCCTTATCTGGATAAAGAATATTTACTAGGAAATATAGATGAAGGGTATCTTATTGCGCCTGGTGATGAATTAAGAATTATCACATATGGAAATAATTCCTTTGAGCAGCTAGTTAAAGTAGATAGAAATGGTAATATTAATATAAAGGGCTATGGGCTCTTTTTTGCATCAGGAAATTCTTTCAAAACATTAAAATCAAGATTAAAAATATTTTTAGGTAAATTTTTATCTGGACTTGTTAGCAACCCTCAAAAAACTTTTATGGATGTATCTTTGACTCAACTTAGACCCGTTAAAGTTGTAGTATTAGGACAGGTTGTTGCACCTGGTCCCCATATTTTAAATACATCAGGTTCTGCTTTATCAGCACTCTATGCTGCTGGTGGAGTTAAAACAAGTGGTACATTAAGAGAAATTAAAATTTACAGAAATAATAAACTTTTTAAAACTATTGATCTCTATGATTATATTACAAAAGGTCAACTTAGGGATGATGTTAGATTGACTAACAACGATATAGTTTTTGTTGATGTAAGAAAGAACAGATTTTTGTTACAAGGTGAAGTTTACAATAATGCAATTTTTGAATTAAAAGGAAATGAAGGCCTTTCTGAATTAATAAAATATTCTGGAGGATTACCTGTAACTGCGCAAACAAAAAAGGTGAATATTAGTAGAATTACACCACCTGAAATGAGATCTAATGAAGTGATTGCTGATAGAGAATTAATTACTTTCAATTATCAAGAAGCGAAAGACATGGGTAAGAAAATTAATTTGCTTGATGGAGATAAAATTACATTCTTCCCAATTTTAGATATGGAATTAAATCAAGTTACCGTTTCCGGTCATGTTGCTCAACCTGGTATGTACTCACTTTTAACATATAAAGATTTAAAAACACTAATAATTGATGCTGCAAAAGGAGTCTTACCTGATGTTTATTTGGACCGTGTAGATGTTACTAGTACTGTCAATGGAATAATGGTTAACAACTCTTATAATTTAAATGATATTATCAACTCTAATATTTTTGTCCCATTAAACGACATGGATCAAGTACAAGTTTACAGTAATCAAAGGGTTGAAGGACTTAAATCTGTTTCTATTAGTGGTTATGGAGTAGACAATGTAACTACTCCGTGGAAAGAAAATTTAACTATTTATGATTTAATCTTTAGTGCATCTGAAATTAATAATCCTGATTTTCTTAAAAATTTATTAAAAACTAGAGTAGATATTAAAAGATTTAATAATGATACAGGAGACTTCAATACGCTCTCGTTTGAGTTTAATAACGCTGAGGAATTAAAGTCTGAGTTGTTATATCCTAGAGATAAAGTTATATTATTTAGTATTGGCACAACAGAAAATATTAATAAAACAGTTGGTATTTTTGGCTACGTCAATAATCCAGATATTTACGATTTGGAGAAAAATATGTATGTTGAAGATCTTTTATTACTTTCTGGTGGATTTCAAATAAGTGCGAATCAGGAAGATTTAATTGTAAATAGACCTGAATTAGATGTATCTAGTGAAAGAATCACAAGAAAAATTAACATTAAAATTGACAAAGATTATTTACTTGGGTTAAAAGATAGACCAGATAATGGATTTTTGTTAAAAGACAGAGATATAGTAGTAGTCAAACAAATCCTAGGTTATGAAGAAACTGTAAGAATTAGTATATCAGGGGAAGTTAATTTTCCTCAAACTGTGGTTGCTGAATTTAAAAATTCTTCTCTAAGAGATGTAATTAATTATGCAGGTGGATTTACATCATACGCCAATTTAGATGCATCAAGTTTAATTAGAGACGGTAAATTAATTTCACTTGATTTCAATAATTTAAATGCTGAGGAAATATTTGAAGATGGTGATATTATTAATATCGCATCTGATAAAGGGATTGTAAGTACAACAGGAGCTGTTAAGAATGAATCGAATTTTATTTGGAAAAAAGGGTTAAGAGCTAAAAGTTACATTAAAAACTCAGGTGGTAAAATATTCAAAGAAGCTGGAAAGTCTTACGTAGTTTTACCAAACGGTAGGACCAGGAAAATCGGTTTTTTTAAGAACCCTCAAGTTTTACCCAATTCAATAATTATAACTGATTTTGCAGAAAAAGGTGGAGTAGAAGGTGTAAAATCGTTTATTCAAAAGTTAGCTGAGGACGTGACTGGAACTTTACAATTTATTGCTACCACATTAACTTCTGTTTTAATTGCTACAAAACTTTAATTAAGATGAAAAATACCCAGGCCAATACACATGGTAATTCTGAGGAAGATCTAATAGATATTACCGCTATTCTAAAAAAAGTTTGGATCGAAAGAAAATTAATTACAAAAACTATTATATGTTTCTTTTTGATAGGATGTATACTTGCTTTAACCAGTCCCGTATTATTCACTTCTCAAACCATTTTTGTTCCTCAAGTAAGTGACGATGATATTTCTTCAGCTAAAAATAGATTGGGTTCTTTAGCTTCACTAGCGGGCATTGATCTAAATACTACTGAGATGAAAAATGACTCATATCTGTCACCACTTGTTTACAAAAATATTGTAGACTCGGAGGAATTTTCCCTCAAATTACTTGATGATGAATTAATAAATTTAAATGCAGAAAAATTAACTATTAGAGAATATTTATTGTCTAAAGAAAGTTCATTTAATTTTAATCTGATTGGATTTCTTAAAAAATATACTATAGGATTATTTTTGAACAATGAAACTGACAAAATTAATAGTGATGTTCTTAAAAATTATAATTTCATTACAGAGCTTGATTACTCTTTAATTAAATCATTTAGAAAAAAATTTAATATAGAATTAAATCAAAGGGATGGATATATTACAGTTTATGCGGTAGACGAGGATGCTTTCATTAGTAGTCAGCTGGTAGATCAAATAACTAGGAGTTTACAATCCAAGATAATTGAAATTAGAACCAATAAAATTAAAGAAAGACTAGAATTTTCAAAGGAACAATATGAATTAAAACAAGTTGAGTTTGATCTTTTACAGAACAAATTAGCAGAATTTAAAGATTCAAATAAAAGCATTTCCACTGCTAGCTTTATGGCTGAATTACAAAAATTAGAAACTGAAAATCAATTACAACAAAATATTCTAATAAATCTTGCTTCAGAGTATAATAATAATAAAATAAAGTTAAATAAAAATACTCCTATATTTTCTGTTATTGATATGGTATCGATTCCCAATGAAAAATCTGAACCAAATAGAGCTTTCATAGTTATAATTAATATTTTTTTAGGGTTTATACTTTCAACAATATTTGTTCTATTTAAAGAACCTGTAATTAAATTAATCAAGGACATAAAAGATTAGATTTTTTACAACTAATAAAAGTAAAAGAAAATAACTACTTTTTACTTTTTATAAATCAGCTTATTAAGTTTTTCTTTGTACCAATTTTTATCTGTTATCTTTTTGATAAGCCAATCTCTATACTCTTTATAAATTAAAGACTTGTAAATAATTTTTAATCTGCTTCTTACAAATAAATAAATCTTAATGATTTTGTGTCTGATTCTTGTTTTTTTCAAATTTGAAAACTGGTTATTAAATTCTCTAAGGTGAACAGATGCTTTTTTTGTTTTCAAGTAATCTAAACTTTCTATTTGATTAAAAACTGCAAAACATGTGGCTAAAAAACAATTTAAGGGATTCTTCAGTTTATCCAAATTATTGATTGCATTTTTAGCATTAGTTTTTTTTGATAGTAAAAAAACATCATATGCATTTCTTAATGCAATTTTTTTGTAGTAAAAACCACTTTCGTTCATTTGATAAGCTATTATTGATAGGTTTAATTTATTGGTGTAACTTAAAACATTTACACCATTTATAATTTGGCTGTCCTTTTTAATTAAAGAGTAGTTAAATTCTTTTGTGTATTTTTCAATACCTATAAGCTCAGAATGAATTTCTATAGCTGCTATATGATTCTTTTTACTCAGTCTTCTGTAATGTAGTTCGCTTGGAGAATAATACTTATACTTATTAGCCTCAGAATACCCAAATTCTTTTAAAACAGTAATGGCTTTTGGATAGTCTTTTTTTGAAAAAATAAAATCAATATCTCCTACCATTCTTTCAGCGATATCCTCGTAAATCCCTACCAGTAAATTTCCAGTTCCCTTTAAAAAGATAGGAATTATATTATTCGCTATTAATAGGCTGTTAAGTTCTTGTGCTTGTGAAAGAATTTGTGTATTTCTATGTCTATTTAAATTAGTTATCTCTTTCATATAAGATACTAAATCCAAGGGGAGGTATTTTAAAAAATTAACTCTTTTAAAATTGCAATAAACAGCAGGTAAGACGTAATGACTGGTGCTCACTTTTACTACGGCTTCCCAATCAATAGCAGTTTTTTTTAGCATAAATTCTATTTCATCTCTGTTTTTTTCTTCCAAAGAAATAGTTAGAGATTTAGCGATAAAAAATAAGGTTTCTTTATAATTCAATTATTTATCTTTTACAAAAAGAAACTCAAAAACTCTTTATTCTGAATAAAAAAGTATATCATCTTTTTTGGGATTAATAAATTCATATTCTAATGTGTTTTCTAGCCCCTCTTTTAAAGAATATGGTGCATTAAAAGATTTATTTAATTTTTTTGAGTCAAATTGAGTAGTTGCACAAAACTTTTTGACTCTAACGGAGCTAATAGTTAATTTTCTTCTAGTCAGTTTAGAAAATAAATCAAAACAAAATCCACAAATAATTCCTAACCAGTATGGAATTTTAATTTTAGGAACTTTTAACTTCATTTTATCTTCAATAACAGAAACAAGTTCATTCATATTATAATCTGGTTTATCAACATAATTATAAACATGATATCCTGGTTTTACTTTTATAAGTCTTTCTTTAATAAAAGCAACAACATTACCTACATAAGCCATAGATTTTTTATTTTTTCCACTACCAATCATAAGAAACCTACCCGTGCTTATCTGCTTAAGTAAATTATAAACATTACCCCTATTCCTCTCACCAAATATAACTGTTGGTCTGATAATAGTAACTGACTTATTGTTAGGATTTTTATCATACCAAGTTTTAATAACCTCTTCTGCTAGCCATTTACTTTTTCCATAATGATTAAATGGATCATGAATATGATATTCATCTGGATTATTTTTGTTTAAACCATAAACTGCAACGGAACTAGTAAAAATTAAATTGGTTATTCCTTTATTATCCATAATATCTAAAACATTTTGAGTACCATTAACATTAACATCGTAGTAAAGTGAAATTGGCTGAACATCATCTCGATGCTCCGCAGCTAATAAAATTACACATTTAGAATCTTTGTTAAATTTTAACTGTTTTTTATCTCTTATATCGACAATTTGAGTAATTCTTTTATAAAAAGGGGATTGATTTTTATCTAAATTTTCTAATTCAAAGTTTTTAAGATTCTTGATTAGTCTTGAACCAACAAATCCCGAACCCCCAACTATAGTTACTTTCATTTTTGTTTTCATTGATTCTAATTAGGTAATGTATACTAAAGAATATTTTTGTTTTCAAAAAATAGAAATACCTAATCCAACATTCAAATATTTTTAATTATTTGTAACAAACTTAATTAATTCTACCTTTTGTTTTTTAAAGGATAATATACTTTCTGAAATTAAATTACAGTTTTTAGTTAATAACTCATAATCAATTAAATTGCCATTTAATATATTTTTTATTAAAACTGGAATATCTTCAATGTTTTCAGGCGATACAGTATAACCTAAAATATTTTTATCAATAAACTTTTTAGCATCACCTTTTCCAATGTATATAACAGGTATATTATTTACAATTAATTCATAAATTTTTGAAGGAAAAGCCCCTTTAATATCACTGGCTAAGGGCACAAAGGAGTAATGATATTTCAATAAAATTAATTGTAATTCTTCTTTAGGTACAGATCCTAAATATTTTATTTTTTTGCTGTTAATTAAAAAATTTTCAATTTCTGTTTTTTCTTTACCATCTCCATAAATATGAAATTCGAAATCTAAATCTATTTTATCGAGAATTCTAATCAATTTAAGCAAACCCTGAGCAACACCAAGTAAACCTGCATAAACAAATGAAATTTTATTAGATTTTGAAACTGAATTAATCTTATTAAAGGATTTATAGGGTAAATTCCTATATAAAAATGTAGGATTTTCTGTGTATTTAGATACGTGCTCTAAAATAGAGTGAGATTGTCCAATTATTTTATTGGAATTTTTATAATTAAACTTTTCAATTCTTTTAAAAATATTATGTATAAAACCACCCTCATTCATCACACCTAAATCGATTGCTGATTGAGGCCATAGATCAGAAACATTCAATATAATTTTTTTATTTAAAATTTTTTTAAAAAGTATAATACTAGAAAAACTTACTAAAAGTGGCGAGTTTTGAATTATAATTTTATCGTAATTCTTAGTTTCTTTTTTAAATAATAAAATCCATAATGATAATGAAAACGATATCATAGAAAAACCTCTTTTTAAAATAGAATTTGAATTATCTGGCTTAATATATAGACGATGACATACTATATTTTCATTTATTTCTTTTTTGTAAAACCCTCTGTAATTTCCATATATTTTGCCGGTTGGATAATTAGGAAATGGACAAGCAACTTCAACATCAATTTTTTTAGATTTTAAACTTTTAGCCATTAAAAAAATTCTATTTGATGCTGCACCTATTTCTGGCGGATAATAGTTAGAAATAATTAAAATTTTTTTCATAATAAAATTTTCGTATTTAAATATTGATTAAAAACTATTTTAATTACACTAGCTGATCTAGTTTTATTAAATCCCACAGATAATTTATAATTATCAATATTAATATCTATTGCGCCATCATATTCAATGCTTATCCCTAAAGATTTAATTATAACTCTTTTATTATTAATTATTGGTTTTGGTATTGAATGATGTAAATGAAAAAATGCTATTGCTTTGTTTTCAGTTGATTTACTTATTTTATCTTTTATTATTAATTCATTCTCCGACCATATAAATGATCTTTCATGACTAAACCCATCTCTTAAATAACCATCATGAGTAGCTTTGATGCAATTATTTTTCTCTGATAAACTAATAATTTTCGCTCTTTTTGCAACTCGAAATCCGCCCCAAACTTGAGTTTGTTCTTTAGATCCTATTTTTACGGTATTGTGCGATTGAGTGGATCTTTCTATTTGTCTAATATAATTATTATTGTAAGTAGAAATTCCTTTATCTACAATGATAGGTTTATTATCTTTAGAAAGCTCGAAGTTTAATGTATCACTGTGTGCATGACCAGGTTGATATGATGGCCCTATATTTCCAACATCTATAAACAACTCATAATTATTACATTTAACTTTACGATACCCAGAATCTGAAAGTGGGATGTATTGACTTTTAATACCTAGTTTTTTTGCATAATGAAATAAATCACTAGAATTCGGAGCAATATTGAAAGTAGCATCATTAACCATGGGGATACTACCATTATTATATGTTATATTATTTAACCAAGTAATCATTAAGCTAGCTTTTTGTTTTAAAAATAATATTAAATCATTTTTTTTCCATGAGCTATTTAATTCTATTAGCCTTATACTATCCAATAATCTAGAAAGAATAATCTGATGATACATTGGCGATAGTTCAAAATGAGCGCCATCTTTCATTAATTGTTTATCTAATTCGGATAATAGAAGATTTTTAGACTTAATGTAAAATTTTTCATCTTGAAAATAATAAGCTCCAAATAATAATGAAAATCCATTTTCAAGTAGATGATTTCCCAATAAATGGTATTCAAAATTTTTAAATAAAATACAATAGTGATTATAAAGAATATTATTAATTAATTTATTTTTTATGTTATTTGAACTTAAAAACTTAACCCAATTTATCCCTCTAACTGAGATTGGATAAGGTTCTTTTCCTTCTTTTAAGAATATATTATTATTTATAAAATCTTTAATAAGAATAATGCCTGTTTCTTTTGAAATATTTTTTTGATTAAGAAAATCAAAATAATTTAAATTATAAAGCCAAAGCTTGCCAAAGCCATTATAATTCCAATCTATTTTCTTTAAAAATGAATAAGAAATATTTAAAAAAGTAAATGTATTCTTTTTGTTAATATAACTATTGTTATTTCTAAGCGTATTTTTCCAACTTATAGAATTTGAATTAGAAAATGTTTTTGTACTTAAATTGTAGCCAAAAATTTTGTTCCTAACAAAATAGTATATGCGATAATATATCTGAATTGGTTTCAGGTATATGATAGTGTTGATAAATAAATTTATTTTATTGATATCCACTTACCTTCTTTCAATGAATTTATGGCAGCAAAAGACGTTTTAGTTGTATTTATAATTTCATCAAATGAAATAATTGGAGAACCTCCATTTTTTTGTTGTTTAATTAGAGACATAAACTGATTATAGTGACCTTTATCTTGTCTTGAACTAGCACTAGAAAATCCTTTAAATCCGTATCCTTTTAATTTTCTCCAATTATCCATAACAAGTGTTCTTTCTTGTGAATAAACTTCTAATCTTTCTTTAGAATATGTTTTACTTCCATTAGAAAAATAATTAATAACAGCATTACTACCATTTTTATATTTTAACAGAATACTTGCGTTATCTGTATTTTCCTCAGGACTGACTCCCATAGCATTCATACAAACAGAAATAACTCGTGAACCTACCATATAAGAGCATAAGTCAATTAAGTGACACGCTTCACCAACTATTCTTCCTCCTCCAATTTCAATATCATGAACCCAAACATCTTTTGGGATAAATCCTGCATTCATGGTTGCGGTTATATTAATTGGTGTTTTGGAGTTTCCCAATAATTTTTTCATTTTTATTGCCAAAGGTGCAAAACGTCTATTAAAACCGACAGAAACATTAACATTCTTAGAATTATAATTTTCTATAATTTGATTCAATTCGACCTCATTCAATGCTAATGGCTTTTCTACAAAGACATTTTTACCTGCATTGATTGCATCTATAGTCATTTTAGCATGCATGTCATGTTGAATGGCAATTAACACTAAATCTACTTCTTCATCTTTTAAGATTTCATGATAATCTGTTGTGGAATTTGCTATCTTATATTTTTTAGCCAATACCGTAGAAGATAAACCCCCCGAACTAGCAATGTATTTTATATTAGCATTACACTTTTTTAGGTTTGGTAAAATTGTAGAACTTGTAAAATTTCCGGAACCTATTATTCCAATAACACCATTTTTTGATACAAAGGATTTACTAATTAATTGAATTGTACTTTCTTGTTTGTTTGTAGAACTGTACTCTAAAATTGAAGCTATTGATTTGGAATTTGAAATATCTCCATATATCTTTTGAAATTCATCTAATGGAATTCTGTCCGTAATTAAGGGTTTTACATTCAATACTTTTTTTGATATAGCATTAAGCACAGCTTCAAAATTCCTTTTCTCTGTCCAACGAACATAACCTACAGGGTAATCATGTCCTTTTTGCTCGTATTCCTCGTCATATCTTCCTGCACCATATGAACAAGAAACCTGGAATGATATTTCTTTTTCGTAGAAATCTGATCTATTGATATCTAACCCTGTGACTCCAACTAAAATGATTCTTCCTCTTTTACGGCACATTTTAGCAGATTGAGAAATGATCTCATTACTTTTGTTAGATGCTGTAATAATTACCCCATCTGATCCAATACCATTTGTATGTGATTCTACAAATTTTACTTGGTCAGTTCCTTCTGCTGGATTAAGAGCGGTAATTCCTTTTTCATTTGCTATTCGAATTTTTTCAGAATCAAAATCAAAACCAATTACATTACATCCGTTTGCTAACAGTAATTCAGCAGTTATTAAGCCAATTAGTCCTAACCCAACAACAACAATAGTTTCTCCAAATGTTGGGTTTAATAATCTAATTCCTTGAAGTCCAATTGCCCCAATGACTGTAAAAGTAGCTTCCTCGTCAGTAACATTTTCTGGAATTTTAGCAACTAAATTTTTAGGAACACAAACATACTCAGCATGATTTCCATTAGAAGCAACTCTATCGCCAATAGAAAATTCAGTAACTCCTTTTCCTATAGCTACAATCTTTCCTGTATTGCAATATCCAAGAGGAAGTGGTTTTCCAAGTTTATTAAAAACAGCCTCAATAGTTGGCCGTAATCCATCTGTTTTAATTTTATCAATTACCATTTTAACCTTTTCTGGCTGTTGCCTAGCTTTTTGAAGAAGGTTAGCCTTACCAAAACTAACTAACATTCTTTCGGTTCCCAGTGAAACTAAGGTTTTTGTTGTTTTGATTAAAACTGTTCCAGATTTTACTCTAGGTACTGGCACTTCTTCTAAAATTGTATCTCCTTTTTTAAGGTCTTGTATTATCTGTTTCATATTTATTTGTAAATAGGTTTCCTCTCTTCTCTGTTAGGATAATTTATTAATACAGCTTTGTATTTTCCTTTGAATACAAAAAGACTTCCCGCGGCAGCACCTATAATTTTAAATTTATTAATTAAATCTTTTATGTGATATATATTACCAGCACCACCAATAACTGTAATTGGCATACTACATTTTTCTCTGATATTTTCTATTAAAGCTAAATCATATCCCTGCATCACACCATCATTATCAATTGAGTTGATTACAATTTCACCTATTCCAATTTTTTCTAGCTTTGATATAAAATCATCTAATTTCCAGTTACTTTTTTTTGTTCCATTGTGAGTATAAATATTGTAACCTCCGAATAATTTTTTCTTTTTTACATCCAGTACAACAACAACACTCTGATTACCTATTAAATTACCAATATCTTTACATAAATCTATATTCTTCAAAGCTGAATATGATAATGCCACCTTCTCGACACCTAAATTTATAATTTTTTTTGCCTGTTCAATTGTTGTAATTCCACCTCCATAACAAAATGGCATTCTACACTCATCTGCCAAACCTTTAATCATTTTAAAATTTGGAGCTCTGTTGTCTCTGGTTGCATCAATATCTAAAACAATTAATTCATCTACTTCCTTTTCATTAAAAATTTTAACTGCATTAATTGGATCACCAACATATTTTGGATTTTTGAAATTAACAGTTTTAACCAATCCTTTATTATGTATTAACAAGCATGGAATAATTCTAGACCTTAACATATTTATAGTTCTGCAAAATTTTTTAATAACAATACACCGTTACCATGGCTTTTTTCTGGATGGAATTGAGTTCCAATTATGTGATCTGAAATGACAGATGAAGTAAAATTTATTCCATAATTTGAAGTTGTTAAAATATTTTCCGCTCTGTCACACTCAAAATGAAAGCTGTGCACAAAATAAAAACCAAACTCATTATCAATTCCTCGAAATAATTTATGATTTTGTATATCATTTATTTTGTTCCAACCCATGTGAGGAAGTTTTGGCTTAGAATCAATTTTATTTATATCAAATTTTTTTACTGTTCCTGGAACCCAACCAAGACCTTGTAAATCACCTTCATCACTACCAAAACCCATTATTTGTAAACCAACACAAATTCCTAAAATTGGAACTTTTTTATTAATTACTAAATTATTTAATTCATCTCTTAGTCCAGAATCAATTAATTGTTGCATAGTTGCATCAAATGCTCCAACACCTGGTAAAATAAGTTTATCAGCTTTTTTTAAATCAAAAGGATTTGTAATTATTTGACAATCAATATTTAAATTTTTATAAATAGTAGCAATGGCTTGAAGGTTTCCTGAACCATAATCAACAATTCCTATCATCTTTTTCCTCCTTTTTCTAATCCAAGTAAACGCATTACTTTAGCACCTATGTTATAAATGTACTCTTGTGACTTATAGTCTTTGTATGTTTTATTTGGGGCATCCATGTAAGACTGCAATTCTTCTTTAGAAATTTCCAGTTTAGTCGCTATATATTCAAAATCTTGATGAATTGTATCCGGATCATAAGCTGGATGCTTTAATTTTTCTAACGCATCATCACGTGTCATTTGATTTGTTAAAATTAAGCTTGAGTACTGAACTTTTCTAGTGTCAAAGCCAAATTTTTTTGGCAGCCAGTAACTTTCATAAAACTTTGTAAATCTAGATTCAAAATGTTTTTGAGGATATTCTTGAAAACCAAATTTTTTTATTAAAGTTTGCATAGCCACATCCTTCTTGTATGGAAAAAAATCTAAAGGTCTAATTAATTTGATTTTTTTTATGTATGGTAAATAAACCTTATGCCATAAAATATTTGTTAATGGATAATCTTTAAGTTTTCCAGATCCGTGCTTGTCATAAATATCTTTTAATTGTCGCGAATCTGACTGATAATACATCCATTCTAGGGGATTTCTAACGCACTCTGTTGAATAATTCCCGCCTGTTAAAATATATTTTATATTATGTTTTGATGCAAATTTATACATAGTTGCAAAAAATGCATGATCCTGAGGTACATCAATGTGAGGGACTCCTGACTTGAAAAAAGCCAACTGCAATTCTTTCATTTCTTGCCAATTGATTACTTCAGTGTATAAATCTAAGCCAAGACCGTCTACTAATCTTTCTATATTATTAACAGCAATTTGGGAATTCCAACCGGCATCAACGTGAAAAACCAAAGGTCTCAAATCATATTTTTTAACCATTACATATAAAAGATATGAACTATCTACACCTCCGCTCATACCCATAAGACAATCGAAATCTTTTCCTTTTCCCTTTTTCTTGATTTTTTTTACAATTTCCTTTAGAGCTCTATTACCCTTTTCATCGGTGTGCCATTTTGGTAATATGTCTGTGTAAAAAGTTTTACAATGATCACAAATACCTTTATTATCAAACACTATTTTGGAGTCTGTTGTATCCATTACGCAATTAACACATATTTTTTTTTCAATCATTTAAAACTTTTATTAATATTGAAATAATTCTCTTGGCTGATTTTCCATCCCACAATTGAGGTATACTACCTTTCTTCCATTTACCAGAATAAAGTTTCTTCAAAGCTGGAGAGATATTTTTAGGATCAGTACCAATCAATTCATTAGTTCCAATTGAAACCGTCTCTGGTCTCTCAGTATTATCTCTTAAAGTTAAACATGGAATTCCCATGACTGTAGCTTCTTCAGTAATACCTCCTGAGTCAGTTATTACTGCCAATGATTTACTGACTAAATAATTAAATTCAAGATAACTCATTGGATCAACCATATTTAACCTAGGGTGTACAACATCTAATTTATTAATTATCTTTTTGGTTCTAGGATGAATAGGGAAAATCAACTGACTATTGTGAGAATATTCAATAATATGATTCAACATATGTTTAAGCTTAATTCCTTCATCAACATTAGCAGGTCGATGTAGGGTTATAACAATAAACTCTTTATTTTTTAAGTTAATCTTATCCCAAATTGGTGGTTTAGTAAATCTTGACTTATTTTTAAGTAAGGTATCAATCATTGTATTACCTACATAAAATATTTGATTGTCATTAACCCCAGATAATTTTAAATTTTTATTTGCTAACTCTGATGTTGTAAAAAAATAATTAGAAATCGAATCCGTAATAAGCCTATTAATTTCCTCTGGCATTGTCCAATCATTTGAACGAATACCTGCTTCAACATGAGCTACTTTAATTCCTAGCTTTTGAGCAGTTATAGCACATGCCATTGTTGAATTAACATCTCCAACAACTAGTACTAAATCTGTAGAATTATTAATTAAATATTTCTCAAATCTAATCATAATTGCAGCAGTTTGTTCTGATTGAGATCCACCGCCTGCATTTAAATTTTCATCAGGTTCAGGTATGTTAAGTTGTGAAAAAAAATTGCCAGACATTTTTTTATCATAATGTTGACCTGTGTGAACCAAAGAATAATCAATAGAAATTCCTTGATTTTTTCTCTTTATAATTTCATGAATAATAGGTGCAACTTTCATAAAATTGGGACGAGCTCCTGCGACTATAGTGATGTGATTCATTATTGTTTTATAATATCATTATTAATTTGTGTAATTCAAATTTGAAATATTTCTAAAAGTATCTTCGCTACACCTCAACCATGAGAACTTTTTTGATCTTTCTAAACAAAATTTTCCATGTTCTTTAGCATTTTCGTAATTGTTAATCATGTCCATAAGCACATCATATATTTCACTACTTTTAAATGGATTAAAAGTAAAGTTATTTGTTCCCAAAACTTCTAGCATAGGTCCACGATTTGAACATGCAATAGGAATACCAGAGCCCATCATTTCAACAAGAGTGTTAGGCATGTTTTCACAAGAGCTTGCAAAAACTCCTATATCAGCATTTTTTAATTCATCTACTATCTCATTTACATTCATAAACTTAGTAGTTCGAACATAATTTTCAGCATCTTCAATTTTAATTGCTTGACGGAGATCATAAGATGCAGCACCTACATTAGCACCAATTAAATTTAATTTCACATCAATTCCCATTTTATATATTTTTTTTACAGCTTTTAGAACATTAATATGGTGTTTGTAATAAGAAGCATTTGAAATATATATTATCGAGATAGAATTATTAATTTCTGTTCTACTTTTCCAAATACTAATAAAATTATTTTTTAATCCGTGAGGAATTATAGATGTAGAATTTAATTTTCCAGCATATTTTGAAATTTCAGTCTGTGCATACTTAGTTAAAAATACTACATTCTTAGCTCTTCGCATACTAATTACTTGAAGCCAGCCAATTATTTTTAAGCGCAATCGATCTTTAAATTTGGGGAATAATTTAATATGACCTGCCTCAAAACTTAGCATATCTCTTGACATTACTATAGAATTTTTTATCATTACTATCGCTGATGCGTCTGTGTACAAACAAGCTTTTACTTTTTTCTTTTTAAAAAAGCGAGGCAAAATAAAGATTTGCCATAAAAGCTGATGAAATATACTTTTTTCAAGAAAACTGTGGTTGACTTTATTCAGCCATGGTTTATCATTGATCAGATTTAAAAGTTTAGAATATGAACAAATATAGACCTTATTAATTCCATAAATATTGGGATTAATACCATCGTTAAGAATACCCAAAATGTGAGAAATAGCTCCACCAGATCTATTCCTGCTGGCATCAATCAAAATATCCATATGAGTGTTCTAAGTATTATAATTTTTAATTATAAACTATCGTTTTTATGCGTTTATTTATATAAAGTAATAAATATACAAATAGAATGTAAGAATATAGTCTGAGCATCGATGTTGAATCCATTCTAAATGCAATTGCTAGAATTGGCCACGTAAAAAGATACAGTGTTTTATACATGTCTCCTTTATTTCTTACAGAATATAAGTAAGATATTAATAATCCCAGAAAAACGAAACTTATAAAAGCAAAATTTGGTCCAAAATTTTGTATTGCTTCAGCAGTAAAACTAAAATCCCATCCTTGATTTGTTACATTTGGGTAAGCATTCATTTTAAAATGATATGCTCCTTGCCAATTTGGAATTGTTGAACCTTGAAATAATCTAAGAACAAACATGTTTATAAAGGCTTGCAGGTATGATTTTCCAAACAGTAACGACATTTCACCACTCTTTATTATTTGATATGTCCAATTTTGTACACCTTCTGAATTTGCAAGATTTAAGATATAAAAAGAAATTTTACTTCCATATTCGCCCATAAGAACTAATGTTTCGTTCAAACGATTAATAAAACCATCAAGATATTCAGTGCTTCGGTAAATTGGTATAAATAACATAAATCCAGACCCAATTATTGACATAAAAAAATACCTTAAAGTAGAAATGATATTTATCTTAGAATTAGCCAAGGATTTTAAAATGATAGAACCAACAATAAAGACTATTTCTTTTCTGTCAAAGGTAAATATTGATAAAAATATCTCAATAAAAATAATGCTGAGTAATGACTTTCTATTGATTTTACTTGAGAAAATATATATAACGCCCATTATCACTCTAAAAAAAATAATCTTTCCAATTGGATCAAACGCATCTGATGATATTAGGGCTTGATTTTCACCATATTCTAAATTTGAATCATAGTTTATTAAAAATCTGATAAAAAATACTAGAGATAAAAGGTAGTACCCTTTCAACATAATTCCTGGATTTGATAATTTAAAATATTTTGTATAATTTTTTGTTCTGCAAAAAAAAATAATTATCACAAAGAATGTCCATGATCCTATTAAATTTATTGCTAATACTTCATGTATAGTAAAATATGATACCAAAGTATGGTCTGCTCGCCATAATAAGCTATCATCAAAATATTTTGAAAATGAAAAAGACCAATTGTGAAAAAAATGTAAAATGCTAAATAGAGCAATTGGATTTACATATTTTTTGAACTTTAAAAATCCAATGATATTTTGTATAAAAAAACTAATAATTGATAAAAGTAAAATAGAATTCATTTAGCTACCTTAGTTTAAGTTTAGTAGTATTGATATAAATTAAAAGTGAGCATACTGAAAAAATAGTAAATAATACTGAGTATATTAAATTTACACCTGATTCCGTAATTAAAAAAGTAATTAAACTTATAGAACACCCTAATAGAACTCCAAACCAATTAATCATAAGCTTCCATTTGGTTTTTACCACAATAGAGATTGCTAATAAATTTATTAATGTCATGGAAAAGAATCCATAATATATACCAATACTATCAAAAAACTTTATACAAAAAACCATACTTAATAAACCAGCTATCGAAGATAGAGCAGTTATTTTCATTAGTTGACTGCCCTTAGAATTAGCATAAAAGTGGATTCTATAGTGCCAAATTGGTGTGTAAATAATGTAAGATGCTAAAATTAAATATAGCTCAAGTTTCATTTCAGAATAGTAAACTAAATTTCCTCCAATAAGTCCTAATACTATTGGATAGAATTGGATAATTAAACTAACGGCTATTCCCAAAAGAACCGCTAGAATACCATAAAAATGATTATTTTTTCTTTCGAGTTCAACAAATGATACTTCAGAATATGAGTTGTAAAATCTAGGAGCCCAAACTTGATTTAATGCATTTGAAATCATTAACAATGCACCACTTATGGTATAAATAAATGTGTAAGCTGCAATTTCAAGGCTACCAAAAAAAAAGTTGATAATAAAATTAATGCCATACCCACCAAGCCATCCTAAAATAGCTATTGTATAATAGGGAAGAGAATTTATAATAATTTTTTTAGTTATGTTTCCATACTTCAAAGGCAAATTACCATCAGAATAAAAAAGTTTAATTAATGCTAGAAATATTAATACGGAAAAGAACGAACTTACAAAAAAGTAATTTATATTATTGGAAATATATACTGAAATACTACCGCACAAAAATATTAAAATTGGTGGAAAAAAAAGATATAATAAAGACCCAAAATGATTCTCCTTTAATCTTAAAATTTTTGAATTAAAAATTGAAAATGATAATAACAGACCGCTAAAAATTGTAAAAACAAAATATATAAATAATAAATCTGGATTTTGTTTTTTAAAATATATTAAATAAAAAATTAAAGCAAGAAAAAAGATAAGAATTGTTGAAGGTAGGGTTGCAAATAAAACTTTTGAATATAAATTGTTTTTTTCAGCTTTTGTTTTTAAATCCTTTAAAAATCCAATAACTGATTCATTAATTCCAGCTATAGCAAATGAAGAAACTCCTTGATGCATTGAGTATAAAAGTCCAAAAACTGCATAAGTTTTTGGCGAGAAATATTTTCCTAAAAAAAGAATCACTAAAAATGATATAGATTTGACTACTACTGCAGAGGCTGTATACAAAGAAGAGTAGTAAAAGAGCTTTTTCATTTTTTTGAGATATCAGACAAGATCTGCATTTTCATAATCCCAACTTTCATCGATATATATTATTTTTGTTGACTTTTTATTTTTATCGTCATAAAAAGACCAAGCATCCATTGGAGTTTTCCAATCTTTCCCATAAATAAATTCAAGGAGCTCAACATTTTTTTCTGGAATAGTGATTTTATCACCATAAAAATCTATACTAATAAAGATATCAAAGAAATGAAAAGGAATTACACTCTTTGAAAATTTAGCACCACACTTTTTTGAAAAATTAATTAATCTGATATAAAGCCACTTTTTAAATTTTTTTGATAAAAATTTGCTCATAAGAATAAAAATAATTTTTATTCTCTCTTTATTTTTTGCAATTTGAAAATTTTTAAACTTAATATTTTTTGTATAAATAAATAATGATCTAGCTAACCAGTAAGAATAGTGTGAAAGATATTCGGATAATCCCCATCTTTTTTTGTTGTGCCATTTTACACATTCTTCATGTGGCCTAATAGTTATATCTTTTTCTTTCCATCGGCAATTTACATTAATAACAACTCCAGGTTTTTTAACAGTTAGGCAACCTATTGTAGAATAATAGTAGACATTATAACCATTTAAAGATAACTCATCCACCATCTTAATAAATTTTTGGGTAATATTTTTTTCATAATGACATTCTAATTCGGCATCATTATTCCAGGGTAAAAGACTTTTTTCTCTGATCATACCAAGTAAACCACCGTAACTTAACCATATATGTAAACCATTTTTTTTGGCAATATTATTTACTTCAATTATTGATTCAGCAAGAGAATCTATGTTCGATCTTTTTGTAAAATTATTCATATTATAATTTTAAATTTTTCATAAAATTTAATTTATTTTCTTTGGGTGATGTTGTCGGTCTACCCAAATCTTTTCTTGCTCCTGAGTTAACTTTTAATTCGATTAAAACTGGACCATTTGATGGTAGGTTTTTTAATAATTTTATAAGTTCAGTATTTGATTGTACACTGAAAACTTCTCTATAACCTAAATTCTTAAAAATTTTTGTAAAAGAAATTTTATCAGCGATTGTTGGTTGTCCTCCGACAGAATCATGGGTAAAATTATTTATTAATACGTGTATGAAGTTAGATTTAGCGTGAATTGCTGAAATTCCTACAGCTCCCAGATGCATCAATGCTGCTCCATCTCCATCAAAACACCAAACTCTTTTATTTATACTCATTGATATTCCACATGCAATTTGAGATGCATGGCCCATTCCTCCAACAGTGAGAAAATCCCTTCCATGACCTTCATTTATAGATTCGCGTGCTTCAAACAGCTCACGTGATGCTTTTCCAGTAGTAGATACAATAAAATCATCATTAACGTAATTTAACAAAGTCTTAATTGCATCTTCTCTGTTCCAATCAAACTTTTTTTCAAGGGTTTTTAATTTGTATTGAGCAAATGTTCCTTTCTTAACAATAATGGCAGTGGGTCTCGAGTATTCCTTAGCATTATCAACAACCTCTTTAACCAAATTCTCAATATTTTTAGTTTTTTGATCAATTATTCTATAATCAATTCCCATCACATTTAATAAATCTAATGTAATTTCACCTTGCTTGACATGCTGTGGTTCATCTTTTTTGTTAGGTTCACCTCTCCATCCGATAATTAAAATCATCGGGATTCCATATACTTTATCATCCGCTAGAGATAAAATCGGATTAATTATATTTCCTAACCCACTGTTTTGCATATAAACTACAGGAACTTCTCCGGTTGCCATATGCCTGCCAATTGCCATTGCGACGGCTGAGCCTTCATTAGTATTAATGATATGATTAGCTTTATTGGTATTTGAAGTTATATATGCACAGAATTCTTTCAATAGAGAATCAGGAACTCCAGTATAAAAATTCACATTATTCTTTCTAAGCTCTTGAAAAAAGTATTTTGGATTTATCATATTATTTAGTACCTGGAATTAATTCTAATATTTCTTTGATTGACATACATTTGTCATTTACCTCGAAACTTCTTTTATTTTCTAAAATCTTTAAAGCAACATTTTTCATCGCAGGGAATGATGCTCTAAGAAGATGATTTGCATAAATTACTATGTTAGCACCCCATTCAATAAAGTCATCCTCTTTGAGATGATTATATGAGCTTGGAACAACTACTATTGGTGTTGTAGAATTAAACTTCCTAAATTCTAAACAAAAAGATTTAATATCATCTCCTGACTTTTCTTTACTATGAATCATAATTCCATCACTACCAGCATCTATGTAAGCTTTAGCTCTAACTAAAGCATCATCAAGTGTATCACCAAGTATAAAACTCTCAATTCTTGAAATTATCATGAAATCGTCGGTAACCTGTGCATTTTTACCTACTTTGATTTTGTTAGTAAATTCTTCAATTGTAGATCGTGTTTGCTTAACATCAGTTCCAAATAGAGAGTTTTTTTTAAGTCCTTTTTTATCTTCTATGATAATAGCTGAAACTCCTAGTCTTTCTAAAGTACGAACAGTAAATTGAAAATGTTCAGCCTGTCCACCTGTATCACCATCGTAAATAATTGGTTTTGTTGTACACTCCAATATATCATTTATTCCATGCAGTCTTGTTGTTAAATCTACCTGCTCAATATCAGGTTTTCCTTTTGAAGTTGAATCAGTCAATGAGCTTGACCACATACCATCAAATTCATTACTCATTCCTAAACTATCTTTAAACACAGTGTTTTCAATTATTAACCCTGTCAATCCACTGTGAGACTCTAAAATTCGGACAATTTTCTTTGAGTTAATAAGTCTTTTCAATCTACCTAATCTCGTGTTTGGAGTAGTTCCTAATTTTTTAATTTCGTTATTAATTTGAGTGGAAGAAATTCCCTCAGTATATTTTGGTTCAATTAATTTTCCTCCCCACAATGATAAAGTTTTAATTACCTTTTGTCTAACAACAGACTGAATACCCGATTTCCAATCATCACCATGAACAACAAAATCTGGTTTAATTTTTTTTAGATTTTCGGTGTAGTCTAAAGTTTCTTGAGGGATTACTTTTTTAACACCTTTTATTGATTCTACAGTTTTACTTCTAATCTCATACTTGAGTGTAGGCAGTCTTTTATATGATGCTATAGCTTCATCAGTTAAAATTCCAACAGTTAAATCTCCTAACTCTGAAGCTTTTTTTATAATATTTAAGTGGCCAATGTGCACTATATCAGCACTCATAGCGCAATAAACTTTTTTACTCATAATTAAACATTTTATTTATATTTATTTTGACAGGATTATTTTTTAATCTTTCAACATTAACGTTTAGAATTAATTCATCTATATTTTCCTTTAAATTAATGTCATTATCTAAAAAATTTACATTAACACCTAAATTTTCAAAGTAGTATTTAAATTCATTAATAAAATTGGTAGATTTAAAATTGAGAATTTTAATTAGATTTTTAATTATTCCTTTTTCTCCAATTTTTAGAAAATGATACTGAAAAACATACGGCATCATCATTGCTACCGCTTTTCCGTGCGGAATATTATATTTTGTTGTAAAAAAATAAGATAATGCATGGCAGGCTGTTGTTTTAGAAATATTAATTGCTTTTCCTGCGTAGTTTGAACCTTCTACAATTTTTTTAAAAGCATTAAAGTCATTTTTAATTATTCCATTTTCAAGATTTTCCTTTAAAAGTGATAAAGCTTTCAAGGAATATTTTTGAGATTCTTCTGTAGCTTGTTTACTCCAATAACTTTCTATAGATTGACAAAAAGCATCTAATGCTGAAAATAATTTTTGTTTTTTAGGACAATTAAAAGCAAAATCAGGAATTAAAATTTTTAATGAAGGCTTTAAGGAAGGGTGAGCCACGGAATACTTTTGACCATTATTATAGATGACTGCAAAGTGGGTTTCTTCACTACCTGAACCTGCTGTAGTGGGGATTGCTACAACAGGGCATGAAACATTAAAATGTTTATTTACAGTTGTATAAAAGTTGTCAATTCCATTTTCTGCATAAAATGCAATTAGCTTACCCATGTCTATAACACTTCCTCCACCTACTGCAACAATGCAATTATGATTACGTTTTTTAAAAAGTTTGACCCCTTTTTTAACATCATCAAATTTTGGATTTGCGGAAAAACCACTAAACCGATGCAATATTTTACCATTAGAAATATTATTGATAACATAATCTTTTGCACCTGAAAATTCAAAAGATTTAGTTCCTGTAACGTAGAGTATATTTAACTTAGTTAAGTCCTTTAATGTCATCGAATAATTTTTTTAATATTAAATTATAACATTATGTTTCATAATCCTTTGTATTTTTTATTACTGGGGAAAAAGTTCTTGACATCATATATAACAGATTTTGAATTACACAAAGATTGTAAATCTAAGTCTTTAAATTCATTATGAGCTACAGATAATATAATAGCATCAAATTTTTTCTTTGGAATAGATTTTAAAGATTTAAGACCATACTCGTGTAAAACTTCATCTGAATTAGCCCATGGGTCACATATTGTTATATTTACACCATATTCAAGGAGAGATGAAACAACATCAATTACCTTAGTGTTACGAACGTCTGGACAATTTTCTTTAAAGGTGATACCTAAAATCAAAGTTGAGGCTTCTTTAATAAGTATTTCTTTTTTAATCATCAACTTGATTACCTCAGATGCAATATATTCACCCATACTATCATTCATTCTGCGACCTGCAAGAATAATCTCAGGATTGTAGCCGTATTCTTGTGCTTTCTGAGCTAAATAATACGGGTCAACACCGATACAATGCCCTCCTACCAACCCTGGTTTAAATGGAAGAAAATTCCATTTTGTACTAGCTGCTTTTAATACATCACTTGTGTTGATGTCTAGAAGGTTAAATATTTTTGCTAATTCGTTTACAAAGGCAATATTAATATCTCTTTGAGAGTTTTCAATTACTTTTGCAGCTTCAGCTACCTTTATGGAGGGAGCTAAATGAGTTCCTGCTGTAATAACAGATTTATATAATTCGTCAACTTTTTTTCCAATTTGGGGTGTCGATCCTGAGGTCACTTTTATAATTTTTTCAACTGTATGTTGTTTGTCACCCGGATTTATCCTTTCTGGAGAATATCCAATATGAAAATCTTTATTAAATTTAAGTCCTGAAACAGACTCCAGTATAGGAGCACAATCCTCTTCCGTAGCTCCAGGATATACTGTAGATTCGTATATTACAACATCTCCTCTTTTTAATACTGATGCAACAGTTTCACTAGCTTTTAGTAGAGGAGTTAAAATAGGTCTATTATTTTTATCAACTGGCGTTGGAACTGTTATGATGTAGTAGTTACAATCCTTTATTTTATTTATTTCATTAGTACAATAAAGTCCATTTGAGGATGATTCTTCATTTATCAAAACCGACTTTAATATTTCATTATCAATCTCTAATGTGGAATCTATTCCAGACATTAATTCTGAAACTCTTTTTAAATTGATATCAAAACCGATTACAGAATATTTGGTTGCAAATAGTTTTGCTAAAGGTAAGCCTACATACCCCAATCCAATGATAGCTATTTTATTTTTTTTCATATTTATATAAGTTTTTCCAATACCATTTTACAGCTTCCTTTAAACCTTTTTGAAGTGAAAACTTAGGATTATAATTTAAATTTACTTTAGCTTTATGAACACTTGCATGTGAGTGCGGAACGTCGCCAGGTCTGTTTGGTCCATAAATTACCTCAATATTTGAAATTTCAGAATCAAAATCAGACAAATAGTCTTTTAAATAACTGAATAAATCATTAAGTGTATTACGACTGCCGTAAGCTATGTTGTAGACTGTATTAACTGCATCATCATTAGTTGTAACCAAGCTTAATAAATTTGCTTGAATAACATCGTCTATATATGTGAAGTCTCTTGAATAGCTTCCATCTCCATTAATTACAGGAGATTTTCGCTTAATTAACTGACTTACAAATTTTGGAATAACAGCAGCATAAGCTCCATTTGGGTCTTGTTTCCTACCATAAACATTGAAATAACGTAATCCAATAGTCTCTAAACCATAATTTTTAGAGAAAATTTCAGCGTACAACTCATTTACATATTTTGTTATGGCGTAAGGTGAAAGTGGTTTACCAATAATATCTTCAGTCTTTGGGATTGATTCTGAATCACCATATGTGGATGAGCTTGCAGCGTATACAAATCTTTTTACACCATTATTTCTTGATGCTATAAGCATATTTAAAAAACCACTTATGTTGACATCATTGGTTATAATAGGATTTTTCAAAGATCTAGGAACTGATCCAAGAGCAGCTTGGTGCAAAACATAATCAACACCCTTTGTTGCTTTTATGCAGTCATCTAATTTTCTAATATCTCCTTGCATGATGGTAAAGTTAGTTTCATTTGATAGTTGTAATAAATTTTCCTTATTTCCAGTAGAAAAATTATCTAAACAAATAACTTTACTGCCTTTTTCAATTAAAACTTCACATAAATTTGACCCAATGAATCCAGCACCACCAGTTACGAGTATTGTTACATTATTTAATTTAATATTCATTTAAATTTAATTATGGCTTCGCCACCGTCAGTAACATTTAAGACCAACATAAATTTTACACATAATTAAGCTAATTTTAGCTTAATATTATATCCTAAAGATTTCAAATAAATCCAAATGTTATTATTTGAAATTCTATTGACAATTCCTTTTTCATTATTAAAAGAAGATAAACAAAAGCTATCTCCAACCTTGATATCTGAAATATCACTGTTTGAAAACTCATAACTCCCACTTAAATATCTCCTCAAAATATCGATTTCATATTGCCTTACAACTGCTCTTTTACCTAACCAAAACATGTATTTCACAACCGCTTTACACTCAAAAACTTGATTAATTTCTTTATCGTTAAGACTAACAAATATCATTGAAGGTAGTAATGGCACATATATCTTCTTTTTTCGATCATTCCATATTTTAATTTTTGAATAGGTGGGGCAATAAGCATTTATTCCTCTGGACAAAAGCTGTTTTTCTGCTTTTTTCTCACTTCTTGGTCTAGTATGTAAAACGTACCACTTCATGTTTTTGACCCATTGAAAAGTATAATTGAGTTTGAATCAAGATTTTTATTTAAGAGGAAATTCACATCTCTTCCAATTTTCTTCTTTATTTTAGGTTTTATACTTTCTAAATAATCTTTGTTAACATTTGAACCATTAATAATTATTTCAATACAACCATCATCTATTCCTTTTGCATATTTTCCGATTAAGGCTATTCTGTCAACATCTCCAATTCTTTCAATAACAGTTTCAACAATTTGTTCTAAACCAATATGTTGCCTTACAATTTTTTGTATTACGGCAAATAGTGGGTGAGACGTGTTGGCACTATATATAATTTTGTTGTTCTTTTTTGATTTTAAAAGATAACCGGCACCAGAAAGGTTATTTAATTCCTTTCGAATTGAATTGGTTGATTCATTAAATTCGCTAGCTAAACCATTTAAATATCCATTATTTGCTGCATTAATAAAAAACTTTATCAGCATTCTCAGTCTGGTTTTAGAAGTAATTAGTGAATTTAACATATTAAGTTATAAAAGTACTTAATTTTAAGTAATAAAAGTACTTAAATTAATTTTTTTACAATTAATTAATATTTTGAAATGCTCAATAATTTAATAATTTTACATCGCAAAATCATAAAATGTTTTTATTCTATTTGGTAATTGGACTTATAACATCTGTTTTCCTCAATGGATATTTGTTCGAATTTTTCTCAAAAAGAAAATTATTTGACCCAATAAATATTAGATCTTCTCACAATGAAAAAGCTACTAGATCAGGCGGAGCTGCAATTTTTCTAACTCTTTGTTTTTGTTATGGAATTGGACGTGCATTTTTAGAGTTGGATATAAATTTATTTTCACTCATTGCATGTTGTTTTGTAGCTCTAGTAGGTTTTTTTGATGATCTTTTTGATGTCTACTATATTGAAAAATTTGCATTACAACTTTTTGCAGGTGTCATACTAATTCAAAGTGATCTATATATAAATAACTTTCATGGTATTTTTGGGATATACGAAATCTCAGAATTAACTTCATACATTGTATCATTATTTGTTTTTTTAGTTGTCACTAATTCATTGAATTTAATTGATGGTATCGATGGATTATCGGGTTTGATTTCACTTAAGTTCTTTATTGCAATTTCCGTTATATTATATTTTACTGACGCAAATTTATATTCATTTGCTGTTGATAAAAAATCAATGATTTCATATTCTTTAACTCTAATTGGAGCTTTAATAGGTTTTTTAATTTATAATTATAAATCTGATAAGAAGGTTTTCCTTGGTGATTTTGGTTCACTATTGATTGGATCAGTTGTTACTTATTTCATTTTTTCAATACTTAATTCAAGTAATCAGCTTATTACAGATAATTGGATTAACAGATCCCTAATTTCTGTTCTGCTACTGATTTATCCACTTTCAGATACATTGAGGGTATATATACTCAGAGCTAAATCTGGAAACTCTCCATTCCTTGCTGATAAAAGGCATTTACACCACAACTTAATTGATAAAGGTTATAGTCATGTAAAAGCTTCCGCTATAATAGCTGTTTTATCTATTTCAGTTCTTGTTGTAGGATTCGTTGTTTCATTTTTTATAAAGAAAATTAACTTGTCGTATATTTTATTTGAAGGACTAAATCTTATAACAACTATTTTGATTATCCTTACATATATGATCTTTCTCTATTATAAATTTTTCCAGTTAAAAGTATCAAAGTGACTTT
>Ga0160422_10000337_pt1 | contig 28010 bp, 29 predicted proteins | sample Fk160mmetaG_FD_108192 | JGI IMG/M metagenome (GOLD analysis project Ga0160422, IMG submission 108192) | Marine microbial communities from the Central Pacific Ocean - Fk160115 60m metaG | ecosystem: Environmental > Aquatic > Marine > Oceanic > Photic zone | place: The Central Pacific Ocean...
CGAGAATAACAAACATAAAGTTGTTATTAAAGCAGTATATGTTGTTCTCGAGCCACAATACCAAAATTCACTCACAGAAGCAGCTAAATCAATTAATGAAACTCAAGGTCCAATTGGGATAGAACTTAGTGGCTATTTAATAGAGGAACTAAGAGATGAAAATAATTATCAAGACTTTGTTACTGATGTTTCAAAAGCTGACCTCTTTTTAGCATCTCTAATTTTCATTGAAGATCTAGCTCAAAAAGTTGTTGAGGCAGTAACTCCTTATAAACAAAATTTAAAAGCTTCAGTTATATTCCCCTCCATGCCTGAGGTAATGAGACTAAATAAACTTGGTTCATTTAGTATGTCTCAGTTAGGTCAATCAAAAAGTATTATTGGAGATTTAATTAAAAAGAAGAAGGAAGCTGATGGAGCTAGTTTCCAAGATTCAATGCTGAAATTATTAAATACTTTACCTTCAATTTTAAAATATTTACCTATAGAGAAAGCTCAAGATGCACGTACCTTTATCTTAAGTTTTCAATATTGGCTAGGTGGCACAACATCAAATCTTAAAAATCTTTTGTTAATGTTGTCAGAAAAATATGTAATAAATACTGATATCAAAAATGAATTAGAAGCTTTTAATATTCAAGATCCAGAAACATTTCCAGACCTTGGTATTTGGCATCCAATGGCACCAAATATGTTTGAGAGTTTAGATGAATATCTGTCCTGGGACAACAATAGAAAAGATCTAGAACCAAAATCAACTACTTCACCAACAATTGGATTAGTTCTCCAGAGGAGTCACATAGTTACTGGTGATGATGCGCATTATGTTGCAGTTATCCAGGAACTAGAATATAGAGGTGCAAGAGTTATTCCAATCTTTTGCGGCGGATTAGATTTCTCGAAACCAGTCAATGAATTTTTCTATGATTCTTTAGATAAAGATAATCCTATCGTTGATGGAATTGTATCTCTTACTGGATTCGCTTTAGTTGGAGGACCTGCAAGACAAGATCATCCTAAAGCGATTGAGGCTTTAAAAAGATTAAATAGGCCTTATATGGTTGCTTTACCGCTAGTATTTCAAACTACACAAGAATGGGAAGAGAGTGACTTAGGTTTGCATCCTGTGCAAGTAGCACTACAAATTGCAATCCCTGAACTAGATGGTGCAATAGAACCCATTATCTTATCAGGAAGAGACGATGCCACAGGAAAAGCTCATACACTTCAAGATAGGGTTGATGTAATTGCTGAGAGAGCCATTAAGTGGTCAACATTAAGAGTGAAGAAGAGAGAAGAGAAAAAACTTGCAATTACAGTATTTAGTTTTCCTCCAGATAAAGGGAATGTTGGCACAGCTGCCTATTTAAATGTTTTTGGTTCAATCTATAGAGTTCTCCTTGAAATGAAAAGTAAAGGATATAAAATTGACGGTCTTCCTAATAACTCTAAAGAATTAATGGAAAAAGTTATTAATAACCCAGAGGCAATGGAAGGTTCTCCTGAATTAAATATTGCACACAAAATGTCAGTAAAAGAATATGAAGAATTTACTCCATATTCAGCAAGACTTGAAGAAAACTGGGGAAAACCACCAGGAAATCTTAACAGTGACGGTCAAAACTTACTTATATACGGTAAGCATTTTGGAAATGTCTTCATAGGAGTTCAGCCGACATTTGGATACGAAGGTGATCCAATGAGGTTACTCTATTCCAGAAGTGCTAGTCCTCATCATGGTTTTGCTGCTTACTACACCTATGTTGAAAAGATTTGGAAAGCCGATGCAGTTCTTCATTTTGGGACTCACGGATCTTTAGAATTTATGCCTGGTAAACAGATGGGTATGAGTGAAACTTGTTATCCAGATTCATTAATTGGTTCACTACCTAATCTTTATTACTACGCTGCGAATAATCCATCAGAGGCAACAATTGCTAAAAGGAGAGGTTATGCATCTACAATTAGTTATTTAACTCCTCCAGCAGAAAATGCTGGCTTATATAAAGGGCTAAAAGAGTTAAGTGAACTAGTTGGTTCATATCAACAATTAAGAGAAAATAGTAGAGGAATTCAAATTGTTAATTCAATAGTGGAAACATCTAAGCAATGTAATTTAGATAAAGATGTTAGCCTTCCAAATTCTGATGCATCTGATTTATCTCTAGAAGAAAGAGATCTTTTTGTAGGTAATGTCTATAAGCAATTAATGGAAATAGAAAGTAGGTTATTACCGTGTGGGTTACACACAATTGGGGAAGCTCCAACAGCTGAAGAAGCTGTTGCAACTCTCGTGAATATAGCTTCACTTGAAAGAGAGCAAGAACAACTACGTTCTCTTCCTGGTTTATTAGCAGAATCCATTAATCTAAATATTGATGAAGTTTACAAAGGGAATAATAAAGGAGAACTTAAGTTTGTAGAATTAAATGAAAAAATTATAAAAACATCAAGAGAATCAATATTTGCAATGGTTAAATCATTGAAAATAGTTGATGGAAGAGTTTATTTAGAAAAATCCTTATTATCTAAATTATTTGAATTTTTAAAAATCTTTGGAATTAATACACCCACCCCATGGTTAAGAGTTTGTAGTATTAATGGATTTAAAGATATTGATCAAAATGAATTAAATAAACTTTTTGATTACCTGCTTTTTTGTCTAGAGCAAGTTTGTGCTGATAAGGAGATGGAAAGTCTTATTAAAGCTTTAGATGGAAATTATGTGTTGCCAGGTCCGGGGGGAGATCCCATAAGAAATCCAGGAGTATTACCAAGTGGTAAGAATATTCATGCTCTAGATCCTCAGTCAATTCCTACAGTTGCTGCCGTTGCTGCTGCTAAATCAGTTGTAGACAAACTTATTGAAAGGCAGAAGGAAGAACAAGGAACTTGGCCAGAAACAATTGCATGTGTTTTATGGGGAACAGATAATATTAAAACTTATGGTGAATCCTTAGCACAAATTTTATGGTTTGTAGGTGTTAAACCTATGCCTGATTCAGTTGGAAGAATTAATAAATTAGAACTTATTCCATTAGAAGAACTTGGCAGACCAAGGATTGATGTTGTTGTAAATTGCTCAGGTGTATTTAGAGATTTATTTATTAATCAGATGGCTTTAATAGATCAGGCTGTAAAATTAGCTGCAGAAGCAGATGAATCACTTGAACAAAATTTTGTCCGTAAACATTCCTTAGAACAAGCTGAAAAAGAAGGAACAAGTATAAGAGAAGCATCTGCTCGAGTTTTCTCAAATGCAAGTGGAAGTTATAGCTCAAATGTGAATTTGGCGGTTGAAAACTCTACTTGGGAAGAAGAGAATGAACTCCAAGAGATGTATTTATCTAGAAAGACATATGCCTTCAATGCAGATAATCCAGGAGAAATGAATCAAAAAAGGGATGTTTTTGAATCAGTCATGAAAACTGCTGATGTAACATTTCAAAACTTAGATTCATCTGAAATCTCATTAACTGATGTAAGTCACTACTTTGACTCTGATCCAACTAAATTAATTAAGACACTAAGAGATGATGGCAAAGAGCCTACAAGTTTTATTGCAGATACAACAACTTCAAATGCCCAAGTTAGAACCTTGAGTGAAACTATAAGATTAGATTCCAGGACTAAACTTTTAAATCCTAAATGGTATGAAGGGATGCTTAAGTCTGGTTATGAAGGTGTAAGAGAACTCTCTAATAGACTTAATTACACCCTAGGATGGAGTGCAACTAGCGGCCAAGTCGACAATTTTGTTTATGAGGAGACAAACGAAACATTCATAAATGATGAAGAGATGCGTAAAAGGTTAATGGATTTAAATCCTAATAGTTTTAGAAGAATTGTTGGCACATTACTTGAAGTGAACGGTAGAGGTTATTGGGAAACTTCTGATGAAAATATTGAAAAATTAAAAGAGCTATATCAAGAAGTGGAAGATAAAATTGAAGGAGTTAAAGAATAAAATTTAATTATCTATAAATTTTATCTGCCATTTTAATTAATTGATAATTAATCTCAACATTATGTACCCTTACAATTTCAATATTAAGTTGTGAGCATAAACAACTTATTGCTAAAGAACCAATATCTCTATCTTTTGGATTAGAGATATTTAAAACTTCTCCAATAAATCTTTTCCTTGAAGCTCCAATAAGTAATGGATAACCTAATTTCTTAAATTTCTTTAGATTTTTTAAAACAAGAATATTCTGGGAAGTATTTTTAGCAAATCCCAATCCTGGATCTATTATTATTTTATTCATACTTACTCCTTTAGATATCGCTTTTTCAATAAGAACTTTCAAGTTATTAATTATATCTTCAATTAAATTTTCATAAAAGGCTAAATCATTCATAGTTTGACTATTCCCTTTGCTATGAGTAATTACAAATGGACAGTCAAACTTAGAAACTACACTATATATTTCTTCATCCCTTCTTCCTCCTGTTACATCATTTATCCAATTTGCACCATTTAATAAAGCTTTAAATGCTACATCAGAATTAAATGTGTCAACGGAAATAATTACTTTAGGGTGCCTTTTTCTTATTTGCCTCAAGATAGGAATTAATCTTTCAATTTCTATAGCTGAACCAACTTCCTCTGCGCCAGGTCTTGTACTTTGAGCACCAATATCAATTACATCTACTCCATCATTTATAAATTTTTCTACTTGATCCAAAGCTTTTTCTAGATCAAAAAAATCACCTCCATCACTAAATGAATCAGGAGTAAGATTTAATATCCCCATTATTGAGGTTTTTTTTCCCCAATCATAAGGTAATGAATTATCGTTATTTGAAGTTTGCAATTCTAGCGAAGCTAATAGGGTCCAAAGAAGCACCTCCAACTAATACTCCATCTATATCACTCATTGACATTATTTCATCGATATTGTTAGGTTTTACTGAACCCCCATATTGAATGACAACATCTTCATAACCAATTAACTTTCTTATTAATTTACAAATTTTATTAGCATCTTTTGCTTCACAGGTTTTGCCCGTTCCAATTGCCCAAATGGGTTCGTATGCAACTATTAAATCCTCAGGATTGGTGCCCTCAAGTCCTTGTTCTACCTGTCTAGAAATAATCCTTTCAGCCTCTCCTCTCTCTCTTTGTTCTAATGTTTCACCAACACAAACAATTGGAGTAAGTCCATTTGTTTGAGCAGATTTTGCCCTTTTATTTATTTGCTCATCACTTTCACTAAAATATTTTCTTGGTTCACTATGACCTACAATTGCATATTTGACATTATGTTCTAATAACATCACTGGAGATATTTCTGCAGTAAAGGCTCCTGAATCTTCCCAATGGATATTTTGACTTGCAATATTTAGATACGAAGAATCCGAAAAAGATGCAAATGTTGATATTGCTGTATAAGGAGGTGCTATTACTATATTGCGATTAGTATTTATATTTACGATCAAAGGAATAAAATCCTTCAGGAAATTTTTAGTTTCAGCACATGTCATGTGCATTTTCCAATTACCAGCAATTACAGTTTGTCTCACAAAATTTAATCCAAGAAAATAATTTATTATAACTTTAAGCTCAATGGGTCTCTTTCTCAAAGATTATTTCATTTTTTAAAAATAAAACTTTGTCTCCATAAGTTAATTTTCTTCCTCTTCTTAATTCAATTTCACCATTAACTTTAACTTTACCAGATTTAATATATATCTTTGCTTCTCCTCCAGAAGATACGAGATTTTTCCATTTCAAAAATTGATCAAGTTTCATAGTTTTTTTAATTCAAGGGTATTGATAAAGTGAAATAAATACATTTTTATTTTCTTGGGTCTAATTCCACCAATAAAACCTTATTTAGGCAGATTAAGTAAAGGATTTGCTTGCATGATTATTTATGTAGCATGTTGGCCTCTTTTAGCGTTTCTAGCAGGAAAACTTATTCCCGCAATAGGATCAGGGAATATAAAAGAAGTATCAAATATAATTATACGAACACTAGTTGTTTTTTTAATACAAAAAACTGCTCAATACGGACAGGATCTTTTTATAGCTAAGCCATCATTAGAAATAAGTGAAGAAATAAGAAATATCTTATTTTCTAAGATACACAAAATTAAAATTAATTTTATAGAAAAAATTTCAGCAGGAGACATAACTTATAGATTAACTGAAGATGCTGACCGACTAAGTGAAGTTATTTATAAAACTATTCAAGATTCTTTACCTTGTTCATTGCAATTATTAGCTGTAATTATATATATGATCTATTTAGATTGGTCATTAACTTTATCTTCATTTATCCTAGCTCCATTAATAATAATTTCTGTAAATAAATTTGGGGAAAAAGTTTTATTTGCTTCAGAAAATAGTCAGGAGACTACTAGTGAATTAGCTAGTTTAATTGGTGAATCAATTAATGGGATAACTACATTAAGAGCTTATGCTAGGGAAAGTTGGATAAAAAAAAGATTTAATGCACAGTTAAAAATAAATAAAAGAGCAAAATTTAAAACATTAAGATTATTAGCTTTACAACATCCAATCGTTGGATTTATAGAAGCCTTTGGAATATTAGCAGTACTTGCATTAGGTGCTTTACGTATAAATTTAGGATTATTAAATAGTGAAGAATTTAGCAGTTTTTTCGCAGCTATATTAATGCTTATCGATCCAATAAGTCACCTTACTACGAATTTTAATGATTTTAAAAAAGCTCAAGCTTCTTTTAAAAGATTAGAAAAAATAAATCAACAACCTATTGAGAGTGATTGTCAAAATTCAAAGGACATAAAAATTATGGATGGAAAAATTGAATTTAAAGATGTGAGTTTTTCATATTCAAAAGACATAAAAGTACTAAATAATATTAACCTTAAAATTAAGAAAGGAGAAATTATTGCTTTTGTAGGTGCATCAGGTGCAGGAAAAAGTACAATGTTATCTCTAATACTTAAATTTATAAAACCTGATAGCGGTGATATTTTTATAGATGATAAAAGTATTAATAATTTAAAATCAAAATCTATCAGATCAAAAATTGCAATCGTACAACAACAACCGTTTCTATTCTCAGGAACAATCAAAGAAGCAATAAAAATGGGAAGACCATTTAATGATTATGAAGTCATACAATCAGCTAAAGTTGCTAACGCGCACAAATTCATTAACAAACTTCCAAATAAATATGATACCTATATTTGTGAAAGAAACTTTAATCTATCGGGAGGACAAATACAAAGGGTTGCAATAGCAAGAGCAATTTTAGGAAATCCAACAATATTATTATTAGATGAAGCAACAAGTGCGCTAGATGCTGAATCCGAAGCAGAGGTACAAAAAGGATTAAACCAAGCGATGAAAGATAGAACAGTTATTATTATTGCTCATAGATTATCTACAACTCAAGATGCAAAAAAAATAGTAGTTTTTGATAACGGAAATATAATTGATACTGGCACACACTTTGAATTAATTAACAAAAATGGAATTTATAAAGATTTATGTGAAAAACAATTAATAAATAAATATTAAAATTATCTTATTCCTATATAACAAAATTATCTATGACGACAAAGGATTTAAATAACAAAAAAGCAGTCCTTACATTTGATGGAAAGAAATATATTATGGATGATTTGTCAGATGAGATTAAAGAAATAATTAAAAGTCTTCAAATTGCCGATGCACAATTAAAAATGCATGAAGATACATTAAAACTTTTATCTATAGGTAAAAATACATTAGTAAATAATTTGAGGAGAAAATTAGAGGATATTAATTAAATTTTAAATTTTATGAATTTCCTGGATGGAAACAGTTTCTATTTGATGAACTCTTAAGGCCTTAATAGCCTTAATAGCAGCTTTAGATCCAGGAATTGTTGTAAAAGTGGGGACATTATATTCAAGAGATGCTCTTCTTAAATATTCATCATCAAATAATGCTTGTGAACCAATAGGCGTATTTATGACTAACTGAACTAAGCCAGAACGAATCATATCTTCAATATTTGGCCTACCTTCATGAACTTTAAAAACGCTTTCAACATTTATACCTAAATTTGATAAATATTTTGAAGTTCCTTCAGTTGCTAATAAATTAAAACCAAGATCAATGAGATCTTTTGCTATTTCATAAAGAAATTTTTTATCTAAATCATTAGTTGAAAGAAAAGCAACGCCTCGGGTTGGTACTCCATTACCTGATGCTAGCTCAGACTTTGCATATGCAATACCAAAATCCTTCGCTAATCCCATTACTTCTCCCGTAGAACGCATCTCTGGGCCAAGAAGAGTATCAGACCCAGGGAATCTTTTAAAGGGTAGTACAGCTTCTTTAACCGCTTGGTATTTTGGAATTAATTCCTCTACATAATTTATCTCTTTCAGAGTTTTACCTTGCATTAATTCTGTAGCAATTTTTGCGATGGGCTTACCAATAGCTTTGGAAACAAAAGGTATTGTTCTAGAAGCTCTAGGATTTGCTTCAAGGATAAATACTTTAGCTTTATTTTTATCGAAACTTTTAACAGCGAATTGTAAATTTATTAACCCAATAACATTAAGCTCATTAGCAATTAATTTTGTCCATTCTTTTACAATTTTTTTTGTCTCATCTGACAAAGAGATAGAGGGGAGACAACATGCCGAATCTCCAGAGTGTATTCCTGCTGGTTCAACATGTTCCATTAAACCAGCGATGACAACAAATCCATTTTTATCACATAAAGCATCAACATCTATTTCAACAGAATTACTTAAATATTGATCTAATAAAACTGGATGATCAGGAGAAACTCTTACTGCCTCGTTAATGTATCTAATTAATTCTTTGTGAGTTCTTACAATCTCCATAGCCCTCCCTCCTAGAACATATGAGGGTCTAACCACTAATGGAAATCCTATATTTTCAGAAACTTTAATAGCTTCCTCTTGATTTCGTGCAATCCCATTAAGAGGTTGTCTAATGTTCAAATTATTCAATATTTTTGTAAATTCTTCTCTATCTTCAGCAATATCTATAGATAGTGGTGATGTCCCCAAAATAATAGATTTACATTTAATACCATCTTTAGATTTAAGCCAATTATAAAGTGGTAAAGATAATTTTAATGGAGTTTGACCTCCAAATTGAACTACTATTCCATAGGGATTCTCTACCTCAATAATATTTAAAACATCCTCTAAGGTAACTGGTTCAAAGTATAAAATATCACTAGTATCATAATCTGTGGAAACTGTTTCAGGATTACTGTTTACCATTATAGTTTTAAAGCCACTTGAAGAAGATTGATATGATGCATGACAACAACAATAATCAAATTCAATTCCTTGACCAATCCTGTTTGGCCCACCACCTAATATCATTATTTTTTGCAAATTATCATTAGTTTCTAAGTTAATTTCAGTATCAAATAATTCACGACTTGAATTTATAAATAATTCTTCATAGGTTGAATAATGATAAGGGGTACTAGAAGCAAATTCTGCTGAACAAGTATCAACAGTCTTGAATACTGGATTTACATTATGTTGTTGTCTAAAAGACCTTACTTGATAAAAATCTGTATTAGTAAGATTTGCGATTTGTTGGTCAGAAAATCCAAGTTGTTTAGCTTTAAGTATTAAGCTTTTACTAAAGTTATATAGATTTTTATTTTTTAAATATTTAATTTCAAAATTAAAAATATTCCTAAATTTTTCGATAAACCACAAATCTATATTTGTTGCTTTATGAATATAAAAATTATCCTTACCAAGTTCCATAGCCTTCTTTATTATTAAAACCCTTTCAGCCGTAGGAGTTCTTAAATTATTTATTAACTGATTTTCACTTTCTATTGAATTAATACCTTCAGAATCCCACCCATGAATTCCAATTTCTAAAGATCTTAAAGCCTTTTGAATCGACTCCTCAAAAGATCTACCAATTGCCATAGATTCACCAACGGATTTCATCGATGTAGTTAAGATATTTGATGAACCAGTAAATTTTTCAAATGCAAACCTTGGTACTTTAGTAACTACATAATCTATAGAAGGTTCAAAGCATGCTGGTGTTTTTTGGGTAATATCATTGATAATTTCGTTCAAGGTATAACCAACAGAAAGTAAAGCTGCTATTTTGGCAATTGGGAATCCTGTAGCTTTACTAGCTAGTGCTGAAGATCTACTAACTCTAGGATTCATTTCAATTACTATTACTTCTCCATTGAGAGGATTTACAGCAAATTGAATATTACTTCCTCCTGTCTCTACTCCAACTTCTCTTATTATCGCCAAGGAAAGATCTCTAAGTCTTTGATATTCTTTATCAGTGAGGGTTTGTGCAGGAGCTACAGTTATTGAGTCTCCCGTATGAACGCCCATGGGATCGAGATTCTCAATACTACAAATTATCACAACATTGTCAGCCTTATCTCTCATAACTTCTAACTCAAATTCCTTCCAACCTATTAAAGATTTCTCAATTAATATTTGGTTGCTTGGACTAGCCTCTAATCCAGATTTACATAATTCTTTAAATTCTTCCAGATTGTAAGCAATTCCGCCTCCACTTCCTCCTAAAGTAAAAGCAGGTCTAATTATTAATGGATAAGAAGAATTAATTTCATTTTGTACATTTTCGGCTTCAGCCAAAGATGAGGCTATTCCAGAGGGACATACATCAACATTAATTCTCTCCATTGATTCTTTAAATAATTTTCTATCTTCAGCCTTCTTTATAGCGTTTAAATCTGCACCAATTAATTCAATATTATTTTCTTTTAAAAAACCTTTTTCTGCTAAATTTACAGCCAAGTTTAAAGCGGTTTGACCTCCCATTGTTGGAAGAATAGCATCAGGTTTTTCTTTCAATATGATTTTTGAAACTATATCGACCGTCAAAGGCTCTATGTAAGTTCTATGAGCTATCTCAGGATCAGTCATTATTGAAGCAGGATTAGAATTTATTAAAATAATTTCATATCCAACACTTTTAAGAGCTTTACATGCCTGTGTTCCAGAATAATCAAATTCACAAGCTTGCCCTATAATAATAGGCCCTGATCCTAGTATAAGAATTCTTTTTAGATCCTCTCTTTGAGGCATAATCGTGAAAACTATTTATTTAATCCTACTTATAAATCATCAGATGTTAATCAACTTGCTTGAAAAGCAACATTTGTTTCTATAGTGATAATAGAAAAATATTATTTATGAGCGAACTTCAACGACTTAAGAGTTTGTTGCCACCAGAAAATGAAAGTTGGGTATTTATTGAAGCAGCTATCGCTATTGACCCACCTCTTATAACTCTTGAAGAGATTGGAAGAGATGAGGTCGAGATTCAGATTGATTTAGAGAAGTGGGATAATTTTGCCTTAGATCATAGAAATTTACTTTTTTGGCACGAAGTTGGAAAAATACAAAATGATACTATTCCTAGAGATGGATGGGAGATGGCTGCGCTTGCAATTGGATTAGGAGGAGCTATCGGAGAATTATGGGTACAAGATGGCTTATTACTATTATTGGCATTAGGATTATCTAGTTTTGCAGGGTATAGGTTATACACAAAAAATAATTCTGAAAAAAGACTTCAAGATGCCATTTATGCTGATGAAAGAGCTATTGATTTGGCATGCAGATTTGGTTACAGCGTTCCTAACGCATATAAAAGTTTAGGTGGAGCACTAAAAGAATTGATAGAAAATACAAGAAAGAAGAAAAAAAGAACATTTTTTGAGGATCGATTAGAGGCTCTCAGAAAGAGTGCGGAAAAAGCAAGATCTGAACTTGCTCAGCAAGAAGGATCGCAAAAATCTGTTTCAAGTGAAAATGTTTATGGACAATAAAAAAGTTGCTTTTTTAGCTGCCAAAGCATGTGATTCAAAGAAGGCAAATGATATTAGATTGATCAACATTAATAAAGTTTCATACATAACAGATTGGATTTTAATTGCTGAAGGATTATCAGATGTACAAGTAAGATCAATATCAAAATCTGTAGAAAATGATTTAAAAGATTTATTTAATATGGAACCTTTAAGAAAAGAAGGAATAAATGAAGCAAAATGGGCTCTTTTAGATTACGGAGATTTAATAGTAAACATATTCCAACCTGAATATAGAAAATATTATGACTTGGAATCATTCTGGAGTAATGGGGATAATTTTAAATATCCCTGATTTATGAATAGTTCGAAATGTCCTGTTCCGAAAGAGCAGCAACCTACAAATGAATTTTTAGAATTATCAAATTCTAAATTATTTGCATTAGCTAAATCTCATAAGAAATTTTTAATAATTTTAACCTCTATTTGGTTTGTTGCTTTTTTATTTTTCTTAATTATTGCTTCAGGCAGTAACTACTTTAATATATATCTTTTGAAATATATATATTTAAGTTTTTTTGGTAGTTTATCGGTACCATTATTAATTACAATTCGTTTATTTTTGGGATGGAATCATATTTATAAGAGACTAACTTCTGAGATAATCGAATATGAAGAATCAGGATGGTACGATGGTCAAATTTGGATTAAACCTGTTGAATTAAAAGAAAAAGAGAGTCTTATTGCTTCCATAGAAGTAAAGCCTATCTTAAAAAATCTTATACAAGCAACATCCATTATTATTTTACTTATTCTTATTGGCATAATAATTTTTCAGAACAATAATATTTTGACATGAGTTCGAATTTTAAAAATTTATACACTTCTAATAATCCCCCATTAGAAGTATTTCTAAGAAGAGGTTCATATGTTGAATCAATCCACAAAATACATGCTGTAGTTTCTGATAAAAAAGGGAGAGTACTAATGTGTGCAGGAAATCCAGAATATAAAAGTTTTGTTAGATCTGCCTTAAAACCCTTTCAAGCTATCCCATTTGTAAGCAGTGGTGCATCATCTCAAATTAATGATCCCCTTAAATCAATAGCAATTGCTTGCGGTTCACACAGAGGAGCAACAATACATGCTAGAGAGGCTTTTAAAATATTATGGGAATTTGATATCGATATTAAAAATTTAAAATGTCCTTGCCATAAAGATAGTCCGTTAAAACATTATTGTTCAGGAAAGCATGCTGCCTTTTTAGCCACTTGTAAGAAATTAAATTGGCCAATCAATAGTTATCTAAAGGGAGATCATCCATTGCAAATTGAAATATTTAGAATAATCTCAGAGTTACTTTCAATCCCTGCATCAGAGATATTTGCAGAAAGAGATGATTGTGGAGCTCCAACATTGTTCTTAAAATTAGTTGAAATAGCTAAACTATATTCAATTCTTTGTAGTTCAGAAAATGCTGAATTGGAGCAAATCAGCAGAGCTATGATTATGTATCCACAACTTATAAGTGATAATAACTATTTTGATACAGAGATTATCAAAGCCTCACATGGTCAAGTAATTAGTAAGGGAGGGGCTGAAGGTATCCTTTGTCTCGCAAAACTTAGTGAAGGAATTGGGTTGGCATTAAAAGTTGAAGATGGTTCAAGAAGAGCAAAGCATGCCGTAGGATTGCATTTACTTAAACAATTAGAATGGATTACTAATTTACGGATTCAGGATATTGAAGAAAAAATTTTTAATCTAGCAGAAGGGGTAAATTTAGAAGTAAAAGGGGAATTAAAATTCCAGGAATCCTAAATAATTATGGGTAAAGTTACCATCTGGATGTATGCTATATATATGTCGCGGGGTAGAGCAGTCTGGTAGCTCGTCGGGCTCATAACCCGAAGGTCGGAAGTTCAAATCTCCCCCCCGCCACCAATACAAAGCTCGCAGATGCGAGTTTTTTTTTTTTGAATTTTTTTAATATTTAAGTTTATTACTCCATTCTTTATGCTTTCCATCTAGATCACTTGTTTTATCCAATAAAATATATTTTTCCAAAAGTTCTATATAGTTATTATTTGATACTTGTTTTGGAAAGTCTTTTAATGATTGTTCAATTTCCTGATTGTCCATAATCTCGTAAATGTACAATAAAGGTTTTAAGATGAAAACCCTCAATTTTAATTTTTTTTTATAATTATTTTAGATTTCGAGATTTTAAGTATTGAAAATTATGCTTTTAAATTAAATTTTACCAAGGAATATATTATTCATAATTTAAATTAAAGATTTATACCTTTTATCTCTTATAAACCTTTAATTTACTATTTGTGTTTGATTTGAATATTGGAATAATAATAATAAATGTAGACAATAGTAATAAGTGTGCCAAGACAATAAAGAAAAACTCTAAATTCATAAAATATATTGATATTAATTATTATTTAACAAAAATATCTAAGTATGAAAAGAGTTTTTAATATTTTTTTTTAGAAATTGAATAAAAAATTTTTTATTAAAATATCTTATATTTTTTCTGGATTTACAATTTTAGGTATCATTAGAACTCCAAAAATAAAAAGAAATAATGGAGCAATTATTATTAAAAATGATTCTATCGTCATAAATTCATGAAAATCTTTTTTAAATTTAGAAAAAAACAAGTCAAATATAAATAGGTACTTAATACATACTTTAAAATTTAAAAAACAGGATAATATGAATTATTTTTAATAAATATTTAATTTTGTATTAATACATAATTTATTTATACCATTTAATAACAAAGAATATTTAGTAAAAATTCCATAATAAGAAATTAAATACTTAAGAATTATTTAATGGAATAATTCATTGTTTAAGTTAATAGTTTATATATGGATAAAGAACACTTAGTAGAATTAATTACAACATCTCTTTTCAATGAAGAGAAAGAAAATCAATCGGAGAAATCATATATAGCAATGAAAACATATCTTCAAAAATTAAATCTAGATCAATTAAGAACAATGTCTAAAGAATTTATTTTATAAATCTCAAATAAGAAAAATAAATAAGAAATTGATAAATTTTACAATTTTTTTTTACATCAAGGTAATAATAACTAAAGTTAGATTTTAAAATTTTGTTTTTTGCAATTAAATTAAGCGAAATGGGTCTAAATAATCTAGAAGTATTCGTTATTATTTTAACTATTGGAGTATTTCCAATATTATTTTTTATAGCCTCTAAAAATCTAGATGCTAAATCTGTTTTTCAATGGATGATGGAGAAACCTAATGATTGGATTGGGAAAGATTAAAATCATAGAAGTTTTTTAATTCTTAAATAATCAAATCTATTATTAATTTTTTAGACTTTCAAGTTTAGCTAATTCTTCAACAGGAAATTCAAATACCTGACAGTCAGATTCTATATTTGAAATAATTTTTTTGTTAACTTCATTAAAATTAAGTAATTCAATTAATTTATTTTTTTTGAATTCCTTACTTGTCTCTCCAAGAGCAAATTCTATAGCACCCTCATCAGAGATCCCAAAGTTTGATGTATTACAAAAAGTGCGGGAAAATTTTTTAGCTACTTTATTTGTTAAATTATCTATATTTTTTTGTGGAATCTCTTTTGAAAAAGCATAATTGTTAGGAAATAAAAAAAGAATGGAGATGAAAAACCCGATAATAAATTTAATCATCGATACTTTTAAGAAAGTTTGATACTAAAATATTATAGGGTAAGCGAAAAGCAAAATATTATTCATGAGCAAATTCATAGCTAAAATTAAAAAAATTAAGAGAAATACTGTAAATTGAAATTTATAGGAAAATAAATTTGAATATTTATAGAATTTCTTGAGGATAGTACTGAACTTAGAAATTTATAAATAATTCATAAATAAAAATAATTATAGTTTAATATTTCTGCAAGATATTAGTAATAATCTACTTTAATAGCAAATTACAGAAAAAAATAATATAAAAATCACTATTAAATTATTGTAAACTTTAATTTTATATTGCTACAAAAGATAGAGAAATCAGCGCCGAACAAGAAATTAATTATTTTGTTGAGTTATAGTGCCCTGAGAAATAGGTTATTTTAAAAAAAAGTTTCATGAAAAATAACCAAATAAATTTCTTTAAATCAGGAGACTTTAATTCAGTTTTAAAGCCACTTGAAGAAGATTTAAAGACATTTAGGGAAAAACGAATTGTAAAAATAGAAAAATTTGAGGTAAAAGAATGTGCCAAGGAATTAAATGTGGGAATTTTTGGATGGTATGCAATTTGTCCATCGAATGAATTAAAGAAAAATAAAATATATTATTTTTCAATGTATGACGAGCCTCTACTTTTATTTAGAGATGAAGAAAATTTTGTTCGATGTGTTAAAAACGTTTGTCCACATAGAGGAGCTTCTTTCTATGATGGGGATTTACATAATGGGGAGCTTACATGTCCTTATCATGGAGCGAAATTCAATGCAGAAGGTAGCTGCAAAAATATTGATAGATTAACTTGTAGCCATATTGTTGATAGTAACTATAACAACTACGCAAAAAAAATTCATTTGTATCAATATAAAACTCTCGAAAAAGATGACTATATTTTTATTAAATACCTAGAGAATCCTGAAACCAATTTAAACGATGATAAAAATTTAATTGAAATAAATAATCATGAATTATCAAAACATGGATTTAAAGTTGATGAATATGTTTCAGAGCAAGTTCTAGTTGATTTTAAATGTGATTGGGCGAGGATTATTGAAAATCATTTAGATATTCTACATATATTTTGGGTTCATGGAGATACCATCCCTGATAAAGATGTTAATAAAAATGTACTTACAAGTTTTAATCAAACAATAAATATTAATAAGGAATTCATTGAGAGTATATACTCATATAAAAATGATCCAAGCAAGGAATTCATTAGAATAAAATTTATACCGCCTGGAAGAATTCTTATATATAAAGGAGATCCTAGTACATCAAGATATGTACAAGTATTAGATCATATTCCACTAGGAAATAATAAAGCTAGAGTAATTGTTAGACACTATAGAAAATTTCTTAAAAATAAGATTTTTAGAGATCTTGTTCTTTTTGAAGAAATTCAAAGGAAAACTTTTTACAAAATATTTAATGAAGACTATATGATTTTAAAAACTCAAACTTATAATTTAAAATTAGAACTCTTGAAGAATGATGAGGTAAAGCTTCTAGGAGAAGATAAAATTATTAAGTATTACTGGAATTGGTATAAGAAATCAGAAGAAAGGGATAATCCATGGAGATATAGTAAGAAAATAGAAAATAATATGGATGTTTATGATAAGTTAATTTTTAAATATCCTCCAGAAATCAACAAACTTGATATTCTTAATAATCTTAAAATAATAAGAAAAACTTTAATTAGATATGCCTCACCCTTAATATTATTCTTATTTCTTATTTAAATAATGAAGAAAGTTGATAGGCCAACCTGGCTAAATTGGTTATATCTAATAATATTCCTTCTTACTTCATTTCAATTATTTACATTTTGGAGTAATAAACTTTTTTGAAGAATAATTATTGGCTTGATGCTAAAGACATAACCGCTTTTAAACAAGGTTATAAGGTTGTCAATGGGCTTAGTATAAAATTTTTTATTAATGAAAGAGTAATTATTTTAGGCCCTAATGGATCTGGAAAATCATCAATAGTTGATCTTATTAATAGAAATATTTATCCACTAGTTAAGGAAAATTCCTACTTTAGAATTTTTAACGAAGAACTTATTGATATCTGGAAAATCAGAAAATATATTAGTACTGTAAATAATGAAATTAAGTTTAGAATAAATAAAGGATTAAAAGTAAAAGATGTAATATTAACCGGCCTATATGGCAGGTTTTGCAAAATAAATAATCCAACAGATAGAGACTTAATTAATGTAAATGAATTGATAGATAAAATGTCATTAAATGATATTTCTGAAAGAAATTTTGGTTGCTTGTCTGATGGAGAAAAGCAAGTTTCAATAATAGCTAGAGCCATCATAAATAATCCAAAAGTAATTATTCTAGATGAACCATCGACAAATTTAGATTTAAAATCCAAAAATTTCCTACTAAATAAAATCCATAATTTATCTAAATTAGGAATTAGCATAATATGTATAACTCATGATATTTCTTTAATCACAAAGGATTATGACAGAGTGATTTTTTTAAAAGACAGAGAAATAATTAAAGATGGGAAACCTAATGAATTAATGAATAGTGAGAATATAAATCAACTATTTGATACAAACATAAAATTAATTGAAAATAGTAATAGTTGGGACGTTTATAGAGGGTAACTAAAATATAATTACAAGTAAAATAACTAATAAAATCAAAAGAAAATAATAAAAATTTTTATTACGCGAATATAAAATTCCTTTTGATCTTATAAAAGATGATCCACATTTCACACAAACAATCTTACCTCCTAATGATCTATCTGAGATCAAATTACTACTTCCACACATTCCGCATATTTTATTACTGACATTTTGCATTTATTCCTTAAATCAATATGTTCTTGGCAAATTTATTATAAGCATTTTTAAATAATGTAAAGAATCTCATCAAATAAAACATTCTTAATGAGAATCTGTTGCAATAAGTCTTTTTTTAATACATAATTATAATTAATTCTCATTATTAGAAAATATGAATTTCCATAGTTATGGAGAATCAAGTACTCAGTCTGTAAGGATAATAACTGGTCAATCAGTACTTATTGATCCATCTTCTAGGCCAAAGGGGACATGTCTTGAAGTTGAGAGCGGAATTGCTAGAGTTTATTGTCCATGTGAAGAAACTGAAGGAATGACCTTAGCATTTCTGCAATCTGGTGATCAATTAAGGACAGATCGTTTATGCAGCGAAGGAGTATGTGTTGACGCATTAACAGATCTTTCATTTCATAGTAATGCTGAAATTTCAGATAATTCTGGCTTTGATGCAGTAAATGAATGGACACTTCAACTTCTCAGAATCAGACATTTAGGTAATGCTGAGCAAAGACTTCAAGCTTTATTCGCGATATTAGTAAATCGTCTCGGAAGAAGATGTGGTCAATGGTGTGAATTACCCTTTAGACTTACTCATGAAAGAATTGGCGAATTAATTGGCTCTACGAGAGTAACATCAACTAGACTAATATCAAGATTAAGATCAGCTGAATTACTTATAGCTCCTTTAGGTACTCAAACAGTGAGTGTTGCGCCTTCATTTATTGAATCTTCCCCGTTAGAAAGCTAAAACGTGTCTATTACTTCTTCAAAAGCAGATTCAATAACTTATGCTGTTCAAAAGAAAATAGATCAAATTTGTTTCAGAATTAGAAACATTCAAAATAGTTATGAAAATATTAATGATAAAAATTTAAAAAATAGATTGATTAGAGAATATGAAAACTTAAAGAATAATTTCTTTGAAATAAAGTCACTTGTAAAAATATTAAATCAATCATCTACTGATAAATTAAGTTTTTCAGGACTATTAAATGAAAATTGTAGCAGATATGAAAAAGAATTATTTAATAAAAAATTTTTATTTTCTGCTTAAATACTCATCAACAATTAATAATGCCGATGGGTTTTCTCCTGAAAATTTAACCTTAGCTAAAATATGAGCATACTCATCTTCTGATTTAATTTGTGACTCAACAATGGGGTCTAGAAATACATTAGTTCTTATATCACTTGTTCTTTCTGACATAGCATAAAGCTGCTGCAATGATATTGTTAAATCAGCTTCCATGCTAAAGGAGTAAGCTACTAAATCCTCAATTGACTCCCATTGTTGGATTGGCTTTGCTAGTTCATGTAAATCAACATTTTGACCTCTAGCAATTAAGTAATTAGTAAATTTATAAGCATGCTCTAATTCGTCCTTGGATTCTCTGAGAAAAAAAGAACTAAATCCATTTAGGTCTCGCTCCTGAAACCATAAAGACATAGAAAAATATTGAACATTAGCGTTTCTTTCCATAGTTAAATGTTGAACTAAATTATCTAGCAGGTCATTATCAATTTCTTGTGATACCGCTCTACCAGATGGACCAAAATGGATTTTTGATTTTTGATTTAAAGCACTTTCAGTCATAACAATTTTTTTTATTAACTAAATAATACAGTATCATGTATAAATTGTCATAACAAATCTATAAAAAATTTACAATAAATATAGTATTTATTATATTTTTCTGAGTTTGAGACATCTTGAATATAAAAATAAAAACCTTTTTAAAATTTATTTTTATAAGAAAAAAAAATGCAAAAAATTAAAATGTCCCAAATGGAAAGGCGGAAAATGTAAATGTCATTAAATTAAATTATATTTTTATATCCGCCAGGGAAGAGAAAATATTCCATATTTTTGATTAAATTTAAATTACACTTCTCGCCAATCTCTATGCTATTAGTTAGTTCGCTTCTCACTCTGACACTTATATCTTCAACTAAAACTTTATAAATAAAATATTCTCCAAGATACTCCTTTGCTATAACAGTTCCTTTGCCATTTAATGATTTTTCAAGTGAAATTGATTTTGGGGGAATAGATAAATATTTTATATCTAAATTTTCTGGTAAATTAATAGCCTTAATAGACCCAAGAACAGTATTAAAAATGCCTCCGGATAATTTTATATTTAATACATTATTTCCAAGTATAAAACTACTAACAAAGAGAGTTTTAGGATTATTTATTAATTTGTAAGGCTCGTCTATTTGATGAATCTTACCATTATTCATAACTGCTACTTTATCGCAAATGGCCATAGCTTCTTCTGGATCATGTGTAACCATAAGGCCACTTGCATTGAAATTTTTTAAAATTATTGGAAGCTCACTTCTTAGTCTTAATTTTACGTTTAAATCTAAGCTACAAAAAGGCTCATCAAGTAATAAAAAAGAAGTCCCTGGAGCAAGAGCCCTGGCGATGGCAAGTCTTTGTTTTTGACCTCCTGATAATTCGTGTGGATAACGTTTTTTAAGACTATCAATACCTAACACGTTTAATAAATAATCTATTCGGGATAAGTTTTTTTTATTTTTTAAACCAAACTTTGCATTGTCAAATACATTTAGATGAGGGAAAAGAGCATAATCCTGAAACACCATCCCTATGTTTCTCTTCTCTGGAACAACAATATGTTTATTAGTTGAGATATTACTATTATTTAAAGTAATTTTACCTTCTTTGGGAACCTCAAATCCTGCAATTACTCTTAATAAAGTAGTTTTACCACAACCAGATGGACCTAACAAACCAAGTAATTCTCCTTCTTTAATTTTTAAATTTATTGAATCTAATATCAAATTAGTGCCTTTATTATTATCATATGAATGAGAAAGATTCTCAATTACTAATGCATTTTTTTGGATCAAATCATTTAATTGATATTTATAAAATAAATTAGCAAAAAATAAATGTCAAAATTATTAAAAGTATATTTTTATACAGAGCTAACTTTAAATAAATGAAAAAAATTGATCGATCAAAAATAATTATTTCTGAGTTAGAAAAGCTTTACCCTGAGACGCCAATTCCTTTAAATCATAATGGTTCATTCACACTTTTAATAGCTGTATTATTGAGTGCTCAATCAACAGACAAAAAAGTAAATGAATTGACTGAAAAATTATTTAAAATAGCTGATACTCCACAAAAAATGGTTAATTTAGGAATAGATAATATTTATAAACACATTAAGCAACTAGGTTTATCAAGACAAAAATCAAAAAATACATATAATTTATCAAGAATTCTGATAGAAAAATATAATGGGTTAGTTCCAAATACTTTTGAAGAATTAGAATCTTTACCAGGAGTAGGACATAAAACTGCATCTGTAGTTATGTCACAAGTTTTTAATGTTCCATCTTTTCCCGTTGATACACATATTCATCGATTATCACAAAGATGGGGACTTACGAATGGTAAAAGTGTTGTACAAACAGAAAAGGATTTAAAAAAATTATTTCCAATTTCTTTATGGAATAAATTACATCTGCAAATTATTTTTTATGGGAGAGAATATTGTACAGCAAGAGGTTGTGACGGAACAAAATGTTATATTTGCAGAAAGGTATATCCTAATAGAAAGAAAAAAGTAGTAACACAAAAAGCGTAAATTAAATTATATTATTATTGATAAAATTATTATTAAATATGAAAATTGCAATAACGGGTGCCTCTGGAAAGACAGGCTTTCGGATAGTTGAAGAAGCCTTACATGAAGGTTACCAGGTAAAGCAAATTGTTAGAAATAATTCAACAATATTAGATAATTTAAAATCTATTGAGTCTTGTAGATTATCTCTTAATGACAATGCTGCTTTAGATAACGCATTAAAGGATGTTGATGCGTTAATTATTGCCACAGGTGCAAGAGCCTCTATAGATTTAACTGGTCCTGCGAGAGTAGATGCATTAGGAGTTTATAGACAATTACAAAGTTGTAAAAGAGTTGGTGTTAAGAGAGTTATCTTAGTCAGTTCTTTGTGTACAGGAAAATTAATTCATCCTTTAAATCTTTTTGGTTTAATACTTTTATGGAAAAAATTAGGGGAAAACTTCTTAAAAACAAATTCATTTAAGTGGACAGTCATAAGGCCTGGAGGATTAAAAGAAACGGAAGAATGTAGAAATGAAAACATTTATTATTCGAAAATAGACACACAAGAGAAAGGATCAATTCCTAGAAGACTTGTCGCGAAATGCTGTATTGAAGCTCTTAAAGAAATTACATCTATTAATAAAACTATTGAAATTACTAGTTCGAAAGATAATAAAAAAATTTCCTTCAAGGAAGCTATGCAAATTATCTAAATCATGTAACATTAAAAATAAAATGAAATTAAATTCAAAAATAGACGCTCTAACTCTGATGCTCACAGATCTGCGAACTAGAAATGAACCCATTAGGCATAAGGCAGCATTTAAGGGATGTCAACCCGAATTTCAAAATCTTGTAACACGATTAATAAGACAACTAGAGAATGAATTAGAGGAAGAAAAAAGAATGTCTAGAGATTATTAATTATTAAATAATAAATTATTCGCTTAATAGAATTTTATCTAATTAACTATAAAATAAATAAACTAGTGAATAAAAAACAATAAAAATTATATTTTGAAAAAAAATATTCCCAATTTAATAACTCTTTTAAGGATAATTTTAATATTTCCAATAATTATTCTTTTAGAAATAAACTTAAAAGGCTATGTATGGTTTTTAATACTAATTGGAAGTATTTCTGACTATGCAGATGGTTTTATCGCCAAAAAATATAATTTAAAAACGAGTTTTGGATCTATTATCGATCCATTAGCTGATAAGATCTTCATTTTGATTCTATTTGCATGGCTTTGCATTAATCAAATAATTCCATATTGGTCATTTTCAATAATAATTATCAGGGAATTATTAATTACCTCATTTAGAAATTCTAAAGAAAAAGGTTTGCCTGCTATTAATATTGCCAAGTGTAAAAGCTTTTTTCAATTCTTAGCAATTTTACTATTATTTTATCCCTACAATAATTTATTATTTTTAGATATTGGCTTAATATCCTATTGGATAAGCTTTATTTTATGCATTTATTCATCTTTTACTTATTTAAGATTTAAATAATTGATCGTCAGAGGTGAAATCAATATTTTCATTAATCTTTAATTTAAAATCATTTTCAAAACTATTTCTCAATCCATCTAACAAATTAAATTTTGGTTCCCAATCAATATCATTTTTAATTTTAGCCGTTGATATTAAATAATGAGTTAATCTTATTGGAAAGCTTTTCCTAGATTTAGGATCTAAATTCTTATATTCAAAATTTTTAAATTTTATCTGATTTTCTTTTATATTACATATCTCAGCACATTTTAATATTAATCCTTTAATAGTTATACCTTTATCTCCTGTGCAATTATATATATTATTCTTAGCTTTATCGTAATTAATACATTTGATCATCACATCAGTAAGATCAGAAACATGCCCTAATTGAGTAATTAAATTACCCTCAACTGGGATTGGGATACTTTTAAAATTAACAAGTCTTTCAAAAAACCAATTTTCAATTTTGTTGTAATTATTTGGCCCATAAATATATGTTGGTCTAAAGCTGGTAAATGGAATCTCTTTCTGTATTAACCAATTCTCTGTTTCAAATTTTCCTTTATGTCTACTATTTTTATCAACTGGATCACTTTCTGTTAAAGGCAGTTCAGTAAGATCTTTATATACCCCAGCTGAACTCACATAAATATATCTTTTAAAATCTTGCTTAATATTCTCTATTAAAATTTTTGTTTGATCTAATTCTCTACCAGAGATATCAAATATATAATCATATTTTTTATTTTTTATATTTATAAAATTTTCTTTTAAATTCCTATCACCTTTAATTAAATTTGTTCCTTTTAAATTTGGTCTATTACCTCTAGTAAATATATCAATTTCATTATTTTGACTTAATAATTTTTCTACTAATGATTTGCCAACGAATCTAGTTCCACCCATTACAAGAATTTTCATAATATTAAATTTTTAAGTAACAATATTAACCTACTTTAAGAATTATTTAAAAATAGGAATACTTAAAGAAATTTTAGAAACTAATTTATTATGAGACTTATTCCTGCTATTGATCTTATTGAAGGAAAATGTGTAAGACTTGTGAAAGGAGATTTTAACAAATCAAAAGAATTTTTAAATGAACCAAAAGTCCAAGCACAAATATGGGAAAAAGAAGGAGCGAACTCCTTACATATAGTTGATTTAGATGCGGCAAGGACTGGATATGCATTAAATGATGAATCAATAAAATCAATTGTGAGCAATATAAAAATCCCAATACAAATTGGAGGAGGTATAAGATCTTTAAAAAGAATTGAACAATTATTTTCTTATGGTATAGATAAAGTAATTATGGGGACTTCTGCCATTGAGGACAAAAAATTAGTTAAAAACATGACAATTAAATTTCCAAATAAGATCATAATTGGAATAGATGCAAATCAAGGTAAAGTAAGTACCAGGGGTTGGTTAAAGCAATCAGAGGTTAAAGCAACTGAATTAATAAAAGAATTATCAGATTTAGAAATTTCAAATTTTATTGTTACAGATATTAGTACAGATGGAACTCTTAGTGGTCCGAATGAGTCTTTTATTGAAGAGATTCTAAACTATACAAATATTCCTGTAATTGCTTCTGGAGGTATTGGTTCGTTATCTGATGTGCTTTCATTGACAAAATTTGAGAATAAAGGTCTTGATGGCGTAATAGTAGGTAAAGCTCTTTATGAAAATAAATTTACCATTAAAGAGGCTCAAGATATCCTCTCATCAAACAGATTAGGAGATTTTTCTAATAATAATGACATATATGCATAATTATTTAGAAAATTAATATAGGGACTGGAATTTAATAAATATATTAGTTAATTTAAAAAAGATATATTATCTTTCAAGTGGCAATAACTAAAGAAAAATCGATACTAATAATTGCACCTAGTTTATTAGCTGAATCATTATCTTTAAAATTAACTTCACTAGATAATGATTTAAATGTTTCATTAGATCCCTCAAATGATAAATTTATTCCTGATTTAATAATTTGGAACATTTTAAATTATCAATCTGAGGATTTAATAAGATTAGAGCTAATAAAATTAAAAGAAAAATATATAGATGCAAATGTATTAATAATATTTTCTGGTAAATTTATTGAGGATGGAAAATATTTGCCTTTCTTAGCGAGTGAAGGTTTACTCTTGAATCCAAGTGCAGATAAAGTTCTTAAATCTATAAATATAATTCTCAATGGTGGTAGAGTTTTTGATATCGATAATAAAAAAACAAATAGAGAAGTTAAAAAGCTTTCATTTAATAATAAAATTCTTTCTTCAGGTCTTAAACAAATAGATCATGAAATTAATACTATTATTAAATATTTAAATAAAGATTTAACTCCAAATATTTATAAATTTATTCTCAAAGGGAGATTAAGAGAACTTATTACTGCTAAAGCATTATTAATCTTTTTGTGGGGAAACTTAATAGACATAAATCCAGATGAAACAATTAGAGAAAATTTAAATAACCAAGTACAATTAGACCTAGATACTGTTTTTATTAAAGAAAAAAATAATATTGAAATATGGGATTTAATTTTTAACAGACTTATTGAGAAATATAATAATAATTCTATTGAACTATGTTTAAATAAACCTACACTAATAATTTCAGGTTTAAAACAAGAATTTATTTCTAGGATTATATTTAATATTTTAAATGAGCTTGATAATCTTATAAAAAATATTAAAGGAAATTATACTGATAAAATAAACAGGGAAAATTTAAATGATTTAGTTATTCAACTAAAGAAAAACACCTTAGTAAATATTATTGATAGTTATAAAAGAATAAAGAAAAACGGGGTTTCTGTTTCTATAAACGATTTTATATTTAATGAATTTGAAAACATTACTAATATTGAAGATATTGAATCACATGATATTTTTTCTTTTATTGACCCAATAATTACTAATGAACCTTTATATTATGATGGAAATATTTATCCCCTATATGAAACAGAATCATTTAAAATTTTTGAATCAATTATTTCAAACTGGGCTTTAAGAACATCAAATTTAATAGCAGCTGATATTTTTAATTATTGTTCTGGCTGGCCAGAATTAAGAAGCTTATTTATAAATTCGAAACTACAGTCAACAAGAAGTTTTGAAAGATTTAGAAACAACATTAATAACTACGATAGATGGCACAATAATTTTTATATGCCAGTATATTTATATGAAAGCAAAAGAGAATATATAGATATTGTTGATAATAACTTTATTAGATATTTTAAAAATGAGAATAGAGAAAAAGATATAGAGAAATTATCATGGTTTCAGAAGCAAATTACTTTATTAGTTGAAATAAGAGATGCTATTTCTCCTCAATTAGAAATAGGTATAAAATATATTGGTAATATTTTTGTTACGATACTTACAAAAATAGTTGGGAAAGCAATAGGTTTAATTGGTAAAGGTATCTTACAAGGCTTAGGAAAATCAAAATCTAGTTAAAATTAAGTACCCTTAAAAAATGAACTTCATTAAATCTCTTTTATTAATATCTATTATATTTCTGTTAAATAGCCCAGTAAATGCATCAAAAACTACTGATAGTTACGATGGTAATATTTTTCCTATTTATGCTGGAAATGGATCAATAGTCCCCCCTCAAACATCCTTAAAGGAGTCTATTGAAAATAAAAGGATTTCAATATTGTTTTTTTATCTTGACGATAGTGCTGATAGTAAAGCAGTAGTGCCAATAATTTCAGGTCTTGATCTTATTTGGAAAAACAACATTGATATAATAGCTCTTACAACTGATGAATTACAAGGAAAGGATTTTAAAGACAAAAAAGAGGAAGGTTATTACTGGAACGGCTTCATACCTCAAACAGTTTTAATAGATAGTGAAGGTAATATAAAATACGATAAAAATGGTCTTGTTAATATAGATGAAATTAATAAAATTATTGGTGAAATCAAAGGTATAGATATAGAAGATAATTCATTTTCTGTTGAAAGTTTTAATGAATATAATAGTATTATTTCTAAAAAAGATAAGTCAAATATAGATTGAAATTAAAAAATGTTTTTTATATTTTATTTAATAATTACTTTAACAATAATTTTATTAATTATTGATTTATTCATCTTATACCTTCCTAAATCAAAATTAGAAATAATTCCTCAAAAATATAAGATTAAGTCCAAAGAAGTTTTATTTGAATTTAAAATAATTAATCAAAGTAATAATAAAGAAACTATGGTTCCAGATTTAGATATTGAACTAAATGGTTTAGATGATCAAAATTTAATTAATCTTCCTTATAGAAAAGAATTAATTATTGATGATGGAGAAATCAAACAAAATCTAAAAGAATATTGGAAAACGATAATTATCAAGTCTAACTCATTTGTTAAAGTTTATTTAAAAGCTAATACTAGAGCTGAATTAATTGAAAATAAAAGTATTTGGTTAAAGATAAATTGGTCAAATTATGGACACTTTGGTTTTATTAGAAAACAAAATTGCTTTCTTTTAAGGAAAAATAACAAAATTAATAAGGCTAA
>Ga0160422_10000339_pt1 | contig 27967 bp, 30 predicted proteins | sample Fk160mmetaG_FD_108192 | JGI IMG/M metagenome (GOLD analysis project Ga0160422, IMG submission 108192) | Marine microbial communities from the Central Pacific Ocean - Fk160115 60m metaG | ecosystem: Environmental > Aquatic > Marine > Oceanic > Photic zone | place: The Central Pacific Ocean...
ACATCCAACTAATAATCACTGTTTAATATATTGCGATTAAGGCATTAAAATTTTAATCCTTGATTAACTAAAGTTTTAGACCACCATTCGATGAAAGTTCTTCTTTTATCTAAAAGAGTTGAACGATCATAATGACCTCGAGTGCCATTAAGATGACCCATTCTTCCTAGTCGGCGGTCAATAACTTCATAGGCAAAATCAGATCTCTCTAATGCTGTTGTTGTAATCACACTTCGCCATTGATGTGCAGATTGTTTATCTTTCCATCCAAGATTTTTGAAATGGTCACTAATAGTTTCAGTTCCTAAATGAGGAACTTTTTTACCTTCTAATGAATAAAAACAATACTTTTGCCATTTTTGATTTTGTTAGTTTTATTCAATATTAAGCATTTTTTCAATAATTTTAGAATCAATCATATAGGGTATTTATAAAGGAGTTTTATATGACTTTGCCTTCCCCTCAAATTGCTATTGCTTTATTACTTATAAGTATTGGAATAGTAGTCACTTTTGATATAAAAGTTGATTTATTTAAAGATAAAGAATAAAACAATTAATTTTTATCTTTCTGATTACTTCCCATTCTTATTGCAATAATTTTTGATATTTAAGAAAATACTATGTTTTTAGAAGTAACTAACTTATTAATACTGAATTAATCATTTGGCTAGTTTTGGTAAATTTTATATTTCATCACAATTCTAAAAAATCTATCCTTTTTGTTTGGAATATTGATATTTACAATATTATTGATTTGAATTATTTGAAAAATATATTTTAATTATGAACTATTTTAATAATCCCATCTTTGATGAATACATTCGTCTCATTCAGTGATGCTATTCATAAAAGGAATTATAACTACCTTATTATTAACAGCATTTGAAGATTGAGGAGTATAAAAATGCTCATTTATTTTTTAATTTCAGTTAATTGTATTAACTTCAAAATATTTTTAAAATATATAATTATATCTGAATTGGATAAGAAAGTTGTCTAACTTATTCAGTATGAGAAAAGTTATTAATTAGGATTAGTGCCTTGCGTTATAATTCTTATTTTCTACATAAATGTCTTTAAAATATCGATTAGTATAAAGGCCATTTTTGTTAATAATTAAAATTAATTATTTATTTATTAAAAAAGTTTAGTCACATTATATCAAAAATTGATTACTAACTGGATGAGATTTGCATTCATTTTCCTAGAACTCTTTACTCTTAATTGAATGCCTGATGAAATCAATCTCATTGAATTTTTTATTGAGAATGGTAAATAAAGTTTTAAGTTTCATAAGAACTCCCTTATCTCTAATCTTAAATTATCTAACTAATCTAATATTATTAATAAAGTGTTTTTACTTAAGTAATTTTCTTTGTAGATCTTTTTTAAATATATTTAATAAAAAAATTATTAAAAATAATTTAGGATCCAAAACTTTTTATGAGTATGTTTATTTTGAAAGTTTGAAAAGGAGTAAATATAGCCCCCTTACTTTTTTCTTAAATTAAAGTTATATTTTCAAACAGATATGAAAGAAGTAAAACTTTTTGATGTCAAAATTTGAAAAAGATATTAAGGGAAGAGAGTATATCTTTTGTAAAGAAAAAAAAATGAGGGAATATGATTGTTGTAATTTATGGATTCAAGAAAAAATATTATCCTTCAATAAGTATGAAAGCGCAGCAGTAGAAATATTTAATAAAGAAGTAACTGAATATTTTACTTTTACGCCCCAATTTGGAAGATTTGAAGGTTTTATAGATCTCTTTGATTATATAGAATTTTGGTTAAAAGAAAATCAGATTCCACTTTTTACAGTCTTTGTAAATGTTTGCGAATTGAGTGCCCTTAGTTATGAGGTCGATTTAGAAACTATGGAATTAGGAGAAGAGAAAGAAAGAATTAGTGGTAGTGGATATTTTATTTATACATATAGAGAAGAAGAAAAGGTATTTTTTAAGCAAGATTCAGATGAAGGTATTATTACGAAAGAATGGGGATGGTATGAGGTTTCTGTTGAATATGAAGAGGAGGATTATGAGGATATTGATCCACAATTTTAAATTGTTTGTCTAAATGTACTTTTCGTTAAGTTCTTTATTTATTGAAACATTGTTATGACAATAATAATTTGTTATGAATAATATTTACTAATTCTATTTTTAATTAATATTCTTCTATTGAAAATTTATCTAAATATAAAATATATTAATTGCACTTTATTTCTTGAAACATGATTTTGAATTGTTTTGTAAATTATTAATTTTATTGAGATTTGATAAAAATACCGCTATTTTTGTGGTTCTTCCTTATGTATATTCTGAATAGAGTGAATTTGTTTTAATTTGATTAAGATCAATTTTCTAAATAAAAATGATCTCAATTTTTAAATTTTAGGATATCTATAGTCTTAAAGAATAAATATGAAACATGCAGAGATTCTTCTAAAAATAATATCACTTTATAAAATAGGTTTTGATGCTAAAAGATATTATGGTGTAAAAAAATAGTTATCTGATATTTCGCAAGTTATTAATATATCAAATGAATGTAATATTAATTAAATAAAAATAATTGTGTAAATTTTTAATGATCTAGATAATCTATATGAAGAATATCCTTTTATTAATTTAAGATATTATGATTGATCTAAAAAGAAATAGTAAAAAGGAACTAATTAGAGCGACTGGAATAAGATCAAGAGCTTCCTCTTGTTATTCTCCTAATCAAAAAGAAGATTTTAAAATTAGTAGAGGAAGATTTTCCAATTTTTTAATTTGTAAGAGATGTTTTTATTTGGATAGAGTAAAAGGTTTAGATCCTCCAGGAACTCCTGGTTGGACTTTAAATGAAACAACAGATTTATTATTAAAAAAAGAATTTGATTATTGCAGAGAAAGACAAATTCCTCATAGATTATTTATAGAGAATGAATTAACTAATGTTGTACCTTTTGATCATCCTGAAATTGACAATTGGAGAGATTCTCTTCATCAAGGATTGATGCTTCGTCATAAAGATACAAATATCATTTTAACTGGAGGGGTAGATGATATTTGGCAACATAATATTTCAAAGAAATTAATAGTTGTCGATTATAAATCACAAGCAAAACTTGGGAGAGTAGATAAACAAGACTATTTAGAAGATCCTTATCATGAGGGATATAAAATCCAAATGGACTTTTATGCTTACCTCCTTTTGGGAATGGGTTATGAAGTTCATAAAACATCTTATTTTTTAGTTTGTAACGCAAAAAGAGATGATCAAGAATTTAATAAACGAATGAATTTTGATGAATACTTAGTTCCTTATAATTGGAATATTAATTGGATTGAAAATAAATTAGATGAAATGGTCAGCTTAATGAATAATACTGAAATCCCTGAAGCTAACCTATCATGCAAAAACTGTGCTTATGCAGAACAATATGGCAAATTTACCTGTAGTGAATTCAGAAAAGATAAATTAGAGATTCAAGGTAGTCTTTTTTAGGAGCAATAATTATTTAAAACTTTATTCCCAATTGATTTGAGGCCACCATTCTTTTACTTTTTTAGGACTGCAATACCAATCTTTTCCAAAAATTCCACCATGTACCGTCCTAGGTAATATTATTTGTTGAGAATTGTTTAAAAGTGAGGAGCTTAATGGAACTAAACCATCTCCACTGGCATTTTTATCTCCTGAAATAGATTTATATGAATCTCTTGCAATGAATTTAGTTAAAATTGAAGTTTGATTTGAATTAATTTCTACTTTACCTCCAATAGAAACATAATTAATATTTTTAAAAAAATTACCTGGATATTTTTCATCTACAAATTTTCTCAATGCAGTTGCTTTTATTGCTTGATGTGGACTTCCTAATGTAATTAAATTTTTGGCGGTATATTTCCCATCATATATTGCATTATTAAATGGTTCATTTGAAAGATATAGTCTTAACATAATTCCTCCTGAGCTATGTCCTATTAGATCAACTTTTTTTGCTTTTGTTTCTTTTAATGCTAAGGCAACTTTCGCTTTTACTTTATTCAAAATATTTATCCATCCTTCTGGAGAACTGCTTTTAAACCAATCTCTCCTTGTCACATCTACCACATAGACTTTCCTACTAAAAATATTTTCAATAATATTTTTTGCTGGATTGTATGCCTCTGAAGTTATCAGAAAGCCTCCGAGGATAATTATTGGATTTTTAATCTGCTTAATTTTCAAACTTATTTAGAATATACTTTTTAATAAATTAATAAAAGAGAATTATTAAGATATAAGAGATTTTTTATTTTTTTAAAGTTTTTTTATAAAAATATTTAAAAATTAATTCTTATTATCAAATTACTTTGTTTTTAGCTTTTTAAAAATACATGATTTTAGATAATTAAAAGACATCTTTATAAATCCTAATATTAAAGCATTCTGTATGCATTAGCCTTTATTTTTGCTTTAAAATCTTTAAGAAGTATTTTAAAAAGCATTAGTTTTATTCATGATTGATAAAAAAATAACACTTATTATTGGGAATGATGTTCAGAATTTAAATCCTGAATTATTAGATGACTTCAAATGCCATGAATATGGAGGGTTCTTTGTTGATGAATTTGGTTCAAAACAAACTATGGATTATTGGTCTGGTGATGATTTTTTTGGTAATTATATGGAATTATTTTATTTCTTTGACATAGATGATGAGGAAGATTGCTCAAAATGTAACGGTCTAAAAATTTGGTTTAAGGAATATACAGAATTCAATGAAAAAGATAAAGAAAAATGGATGCAAATAGCAAAAGATTCAGGGTATCCCAAGCAGATTAAAATTAATATATCTTTCGGAAAAGTAAAAGATTTTGAATATCATGAATTTAAGGATTTTTAGATGCAATATTTCTAAATAAAATTAGAAAATAAATTCTTGGATTAATTTTACCTTTAACTTTTTTTTAATTTTATGAGAAATCAAGGTTAACAATTTATTAAATCAATACAAATATATTAATTAAAGATTTTATTTACACAATAAAAAATAATATGATTGCTATTTTACTAGTGTTGGATCTCTTTTAAAATTTTAATAAACATTGAATTTCATACCAAAAAAATGAATCTTTAAATATTAATTTAAAAAATTATTTTCTGGAGAAGCATCGTTTTTAAGTCTATTAAAAATACATTTACTATGAATTACCATTCCTTTATAATCAAAAAGGTTTAACTCACTTAGCCATAAATCAATATTTATAAGAGTTTTATTTTCATTTGAGATATAAAAAATCACTTCTTTGCTTTTGTGTAAAATTATATTAGGTGGTGTTTTATGATCCATAAAAGTTTTTGAAGTTTAATTAGTAGATCGAACGTTGCTTATGATTCAACAATTAATAAATACATTTTATGGTAAACAAACTTATTTATTATTTTTTATATTTAATTTTCTGCATATAAAAATATTTTATTGAAGTTTTTTTAGATTCATTTTTGAGTAAAACTATAATAATGTATCAAATCTTGCTCATATATTAATTGATAGATATGTGCTTGTATTTTAATTTAATTAATTACATTAATTTAGAACTAAGCCACCATCTACTATAAGATTTTGTCCTGTTACTGCTCGTGACCAAGGAGAAGCAAAAAACAATAAGGCATCTGAAAAATCATCAGTTGTTGTAACTTTTTTTAAAGGAGTAATGCTTTTTATATATTCGAAAACTTCTTCTGGAGTACCTTTACTTGCATCTGTTATTTTTAATAATCCTCCTGAAACCATATTTACAGTTATGTTGAATTGACCTAGATCTATGGCTGCAGTTCTTGTTATTGATAATAATCCGCCTTTCGCTGCAGTGTAATCATGATATGGAACTACAGGATTCTGAAATAAATTTGTTCCTACAGTGATAAATCTCCCAAAATGATTTTTTTTCATATTTGGTGTGAAAATATTTAGTAAATTCAAAAAACCTTTTTGACTAGTTTCAATTTGATTTTGGAAGTCTTGCCAATCTATTTGTTCAATTTTTTTTCTTTGTTCGCCATTGAATTTATAATCATTTATTGCGTTATGAACAATTGTATTAATTATAATTTTTTGATCTAATAATTTCTCTCTCATCTGCATCACTTCTTCTTTATTTCTAATGTCTCCTTTAATTAAGATTGCATTTTCCCCAAGATAATTTTGCAATCTTTTTGCACTTTCATATGATTTTCTATAATTGATTATTACTTTTGCACCTTCTCTATGAAAAGACTTTGTGATGGCGGAACCCAAGCCTCTTCCTGCACCAGTAATTAATACAGTTTGTCTATTAATCGGTAAGCTCATCTAATTTTGCTGAAATTTTATTTAATAAATAAATTCTAATAAGTTTTATAAGATATTAATCATATTTTAATCATTTTATGATTTAAAAATTTTTAAATAAATAGTGTATTAATTAGTATAGTTTACATAACAGTTGTGAATTTTATTAAAAATTAGTTTAAAATAATTTATGTCTTCAAAATTAAAATATTTATGTCATTATAAAAAATAATTATGATATTATTAGAACGGTATTAAGTGTTTTAAAAATAACAGTAAAAATAACGAGTTTTTTTAATCGAAATAAGAGTTATTATCTCAAGATTGAAGTTAATGAAATATTGATTAAAAATTGTAAATATCTCTGATTAGTTGAAATTTAACTTATTTGGATTTTAGTAATTAATAAAAAATTTCTATAAAATTTTTTGAAGGTGTAATGCTTGCAAATATAATTCATTGAATTTCGTATGGATGCAGTAATGTTTTATTTAAGTAAAAGTTAGTAATAATAATTAAAGACCTCAATGAATTTTTTAAAGTTATTTAATTTTTAATTTGTAGATTCTTTTAAAAAAGTATTTTAAATTCTCTGAATGCTAGACGCAATTCAAAGTAAATCAATTAAATTAAATATTTTTGAGTAAATATATATACATAATTGTGTATACATATTTATTTAGAATCTTAAATAATAGCCAATTATTTTATTTTTAAAAAGTTGTTGAGATAAATAATTATGAACTTACATTCTGCTTCATTTGATGAAAACATGAAGAATTTTCAAGAATATGTTTTTTCTTTTTATGGTAAAGGAGGTATTGATGATATTGGGGCATCTAAAGAACAAATTTATCAAGCTACTTTGAAAGTATTTGAATATTGTTTAGATTCTGGTGAGTCAGATATACAAGGGCCATTTACATCAGATTTAAGTTTAATAAAAGATATTCTTATCACAGAATATAAATTGAAGTAATCTAGTTTATTAGTATCTTTAGTCTTGATTAATAAGGAAACTCTGTTAGTAATCTATATCGATAACTTAAATGGTTAATTCTTACAACATAGTAAATTTACTAAATAATTTTCAATACTTCTTCATTTCAACTGTCACATGTGCCAGTTGAGTTAGATGAACATATATTGCTCTCATTTTTTCTAAAAGAGATAATATGAATTTGTGTGTAGGAGAGAATAATTTTTTCAGTGGAAACATGGAAACACTTGAAAAAATTATTCAATAAGACCCTTTTAAGGGTCTTTTTTTTTGATTTAAATATATAAATCTATTAATTTAATCTTCCCACATATCTAATTTTTTTTCCTCTATTTTGATTTCAATATCAGAGTTTGTTTTATTATCATTTTCATCAATTTTTTTTGCATTTTTTGAATCCATTTTAATTTTTATATCCCTAATAACATTTTCAAATTCATCTTTAAAAAAATTTTCCATCTCTTGCCAAGCTTCCAGCTCTTCTTCGTTCCCTATTGTACTTTTAATTTGAAGAGAGATATTTTCAGTAGCAAAATCTTTTAAATCAATTTGATTCATGCTCTTTACTTTTAAATCTACATATATATCTTTCAAAAGTTCAAGTTCTTTGTGTGATAAATGTTTATAATTTAATTTTTTTTTATTCATAATATTTAAGACTTATATACTTATAAGATAATTCCTGAATGTCTAAAAGGTTTTAATCTTAAATTTTCTCAAACATTATAAAATTATTTAATATTATTATATTATTCCTTGAACATTTTAAATAATAATAATTACTAAACCAGGTAAGAAATCAATAAAAATATTGTTTAATATTAAGCAAAAGTTAAAAAAAATGGAAGAAATTATAAAATTTATTGAAGCTTTGATCAGTGCGAATACGTATAAACTATTGCTATCATTAGAATTATTAACTTTTTCTCTTTAAAAGGTTTTTTAAGCTTTATCTGCAATAAATAAAAATTATTGAGAGAATATTAAAAATTTATTTTTTTGTAATCAATATGAAAACTACTGTTCTTTTAATTGAAGATGATCGCGATATGCGAGATTTAGTTTCTGGACATCTTGAGCATTCTGGTTTTGATGTCTTAAAATCAGATGATGGAATAAAAGGCCAAGCTTTAGCATTACAGTATTCTCCGGATATTATTTTGTTAGATTTAATGTTACCCAATGTAGATGGGCTAACTTTATGTCAGCGTTTGAGGAGAGACGATAGAACATCAAGTATTCCAATATTAATGATTACTGCTCTTGGTGGATTAAAAGATAAAGTTACTGGTTTCAATTCAGGAGCAGATGATTACATTACCAAACCATTTGATTTGGAAGAGTTACATGTTCGTATAAAAGCACTTTTAAGAAGAACTAATAGAGCCGTACTTAATTCTACTAATCAACAGGAAATACTCAATTATGGGCCATTGACACTTGTTCCAGAAAGATTTGAGGTGATCTGGTTCAATTCTCCAGTGAGATTAACCCATTTAGAATTTGAACTATTGCACTGTTTACTTCAACGACATGGTCAAACAGTCTCTCCTGCCTTAATACTAAAAGAAGTGTGGGGTTATGAACCAGATGATGACATTGAGACCATAAGAGTTCATGTTAGGCACTTAAGAACAAAATTAGAACCTGATCCAAGGAAACCACAATTTATAAAAACTGTTTATGGAGCTGGTTATTGTTTAGAACTTCCTACAGGTAATGATTTAGATATTGCAAGAGATGAATTCATCAATGCTAGAGAATCTAATTTAATAAATACTTAATTTATACTTTTCAATTTTATTTTTAATAAGCCTACTTCCCAAGAAATTCTTGGCTGGACATTCGAAATAATATTATTTTTGATACTCTCAAGTGTTTCTATAATTGTTTTATTTTTTGTTATGTTCCACCAATTTTTTTGCATATAACTTATCAGAAATTCTTGTTGATTTAAATCTAGTTCACTAATATTTTTCGCTAAAAATAATATATTTTCAAAATTTTTAAGTGGTAAATTAATATCATTTTTGATTATTTCTGGAATTTTACTCCAAATATCTAAATTATCAAATAGTTCTCCTGGAGAACCATTAGATATAAAAGTCAAATTTTCTAAAACATCTTTATTTGTGAAAAGGTCAGAAGTATCATATTTTGATTGTTCTAATAATTGTTTTAATTCTTGATCAGAGTATGGTTTGAATCTTATTATTTGACATCTAGAAATAATAGTATCAAGTAATAAATTCAATCTCGAAGTTAATAAGATAAAGACTCCATTTGTTGGTTCTTCTAAAGTTTTTAATAGACAGTTAGATGAAGACTCATTTAATAAATGAGCATCTTCAATTAATATGAACTTTTTTGTTGACTGTATCGATTTTTTGCTTAAGAAAATTTTAATATTACGAATTTGCTCAATTCTAATTAAAGGTCTCGCCTTTTGATTCTTTTCTTTATCTAATTCTGATTTATTAATAATATTTCCTTTGGATATGTAAGTTGGTTCAATATATAGATAATCAGGATAATTATTTTCTTTAATTTTTGAGTATCCTTGTAGATCAGAATTATTAGTTCTCATGATTTCTGCGATGAATCTTAATGCTGTTTCTTTTTTTCCAATATTGTCAGGGTCATAAAAAATATAAGCATTGGAGATCAAATTCTCTTCTACAATTTTTTTTAATTTCAATTTTGTTTGATTTGAAAATCTAGTATCTATAAAATCACTCATTACTTGTTCAAACGAAATTTATTGATTAATGCAGTTTGAATTTTTTTTGATATAGAATTTAAATCTTCAGAAGCTTTTATTATTTCCCAATGATTTTCTAAAGCAATTAATTTAAATCCATGATTTACTCTCTTCAAAAAATCTAAACCTTCAGATTCAATTCTGTCTGCAACTTTATTATGTCTACGATATATACTTTCTTCAGGTGATATCTCCAAAAAAAAAGTTATATCTGGTTTTATGTTTTGACAAACAATATTTTCTAATTTTTTAATAATATCTATATCTATTTCTCTACCATAGCCTTGATAAGCTAATGTTGAACCCGAAAATCTGTCACTTAATATCCAATTTCCATTTTGCAGTGCGGGTAATATTACTTTTGATATATGTTCTGCTCTATCAGCAGAATATAATAGTAATTCAGTTAAGTTAGAAGGTACATTTGATTGATTATTTTTTAATATCATATCTCTTATTTCTGTTCCTAAAAGGCTTCCTCCTGGTTCTCTAGTTTTAATTAAAGTCGAATTTTTATTGATTAAACCACTTTTTGGTAACCATTTATAAAGTTCATTAATTTGTGTCGTTTTACCACAACCATCAATTCCCTCTAGAACAATAAATTTCCCTTCCATTTATTCTAAAGACAATGCATTAATTACAACTGTAATTGAGCTCATAGCCATTAATAATGCTGCAATTGAAGGAGATAAAAGTACTCCGAATTTAGGGAATAACACTCCAGCCGCTAAAGGAATAGCTATTAAATTATAACCAAAAGCCCAAAAAAGATTTTGTTTAATTTTTTTTATAGTTTTCTTTGCAAGTTTTAAAGCATAGTGTAGCCCGTTTAATTTATCGCCCATTAGAACAAGATCTGCATTCGCTTTTGCGATTTGAGTACCTGAACCAACTGCAATCCCAAGGTCTGATGCTGCTAAAGCTGGGGCATCATTGATTCCGTCTCCAACCATTGCGACTTTACGATTAAAATTATTTTTTAATTTTTCAATATTTTTTAGTTTATCCTCAGGCAATTGTTCCCATTTTAATTCGTCTATTTTGCAATCAAGTTGTCGCCCTAAATTAACAACAGATTCTTTTCTGTCTCCACTAAAAATATAAATATCGAAATTATCTTTTTTTAATTTTTTAATTGAAGATAAAGCATCTTCTCTTAATGTGTCGCCTAACAAAATACAACCAATGAGAGTTGTAGCAATACTTACTCCTATTATGGTGTATGTCATCATCTCTGTTGAATTTATCTTTTTTTTAATTTCATTGCTTATTCCAACATTTTGATTTTCTAGCCATTGTAAATTGCCTACTTTTATTTCTCCATCAATTGACTGTAATTCTCCTGAAATTCCGCGACCTGTTTCAGTACGTATTTTTCTGATTGGAAGTAAATTTATATTTTGTTTTTTTGATTCGTAAATAAGTGATTTTGCTATTGGATGCCTGCTTTCACTTTCTAAACTTGCAGATATTTGTAGAAGAAAAGTGTTATCCTGACTTCCAACGTAGCCAACAACGTATGGGGCGCCGATCGTAAGGGTACCAGTTTTATCAAAAATAATTGAATCTATTTTTGATGCGCTCTCTATTTTGTCCCCACCCTTAAAAAGAATTCCCTTTTTAGCAGCCTTCCCAGAGGCAACTGTAATTACAGTGGGAGTCGCTAGTCCTAATGCACATGGACATGCAATGACAAGTACAGCTATGGATAGTTGTATCGCAAGAGAAAGAGGGTTATCTGCGTTACTTCCTAAAGAACTATGTAATGAGTGATTGGAATGAACAGACAATCCTATATTCTCAGTATCGATTAGATTTGGCCATAATCTAAAAGCTATCTGCCACCAAAAAATAAAGCTAGATATTGATGCAAATAGTACAAAATATGTAAATTTGCCTGCGATAGTATCTGCTAACCTTTGAATTGATGGTTTTTGTGATTGAACTGATTCAATAAGATTTACTAGTTTAGCTAATGAAGTATCAGATCCAACCTTGAGTACTTTTAAGCGCAGACTTGAATTTAAATTAAGAGATCCATTCAATAAGTTATCCCCTTTATTAGCTGCAATTGGTTTTGATTCTCCAGTAATATGTGAGACGTCTATTAGAGAATTTCCTTCTAAAACGATGCAATCTGCAGGAACTCTATCACCAGCTAATACCTTTATTTCATCATTGGGACTTAAGGTATTTACTCTTTTCTCCTTAATGTCATTATTTTTATCATAAACTAGAGTCTTTTCAGGCTGTAAATCTAACAATTCATTAATTGAAGATCCCGTTTGATATTTAGCTCTGTCTTCTAAAAAACGTCCAAGTAATATAAAACCTAATAACATTACTGGCTCATTAAAAAAACAAGGGAACCCACTTTCAGGAAAAATTAAAGATATGAGACTTGTGAGGTAAGCACTTGTTACTCCAAGAGCGACAAGACTATCCATATCTGGTCTATTTATTAAAAATGATTTAAAACCTTTTAATATTATTGGTCTTCCAGGGAATAGGAGAGCAGTAGTAGCTATTGATGCATGAAAATAAATATTGCCAAGTAATGGTGAATTAATATATCCTCCTTCAGCTAAATGACCTAGTACTGAAAAAAATAAAAGAATAAATGCAAAATTAAGTTTTTTCCATCTACTAACCCATTTTTGTTTTTTGTCTAATTCTGCTTTATTGATCTTTTCAGAAAAATCATTTGTATAAATTTTTGCAGGGAATCCATTATTGGAAAGATTATTTAATATTTCTTCTATATCTAAGTTGTTATTTTTTATATCAAAATATGCACTTTCAGTTAAAAGATTTACAGATACATTATCAGTTCCATCACTATTAATTAATATTTTTTCAACAGTTTGAACACAACCTCCGCATTTCATTCCGCTAATGTTTAGTTGTATGCTTTTCATATTTCTTTTAGATAGCTTAAAGTACTTATAGTTTATTCTTTACTATCATAAGTGTTGGTAAAGTTTTTAAAATAGTTAATCTCAATTTTCTATTTATTATTAAATATTTAAAGTGCCTAGTAATCAAAACAGAGACAACTTCATAGACAAAGCTTTTACAGTGATAGCAGAATCAATTGTAAAGGTTCTGCCAATAGCTGAGAAAGAAAAAAAAGCATATATTTATTATCGTGATGGATTAGCTGCACAAAATAATGGAGATTATTCAGAAGCTCTTGAATATTATCAAGAAAGTTTATTGTTAGAAGAGAGTCCTATTGATAGAGGAGAGACTTTAAAAAATATGGCTATAATTTATATGAGTAATGGTGATGAAGATCTTGCTATCGAAACTTATAAAAAAGCTTTAATTGAAAACCCTAAGCAACCCTCTTGTTTAAAAAATATTGGATTAATTTATGAAAAAAGAGGAAGGTATGCTGAACAAAGTGGAGATTTGGACCAAAGGGATATTTGGTTTGATAAAGCAGCAGAAGTTTGGACTAAGGCTGTAAGGTTATACCCTGGTGGTTATCTGGATATTGAAAATTGGCTAAAAAATACTGGTAGGAGCAATATTGATGTTTATTTGTAAGCTAAATTAACTTTTTAAAACAACATGTACTGCTTCTTTTATATTTTCAACTTCAATTAAATTAATAGAATTTTTAAATTTAAATATTATTTGACTTTCAGTCTTAGGAATTATCATCTTTTTGTAACCTAGCCTTATACATTCTTCAATTTTTGATTTGATATTACTCGCTTTTCTAACTTGACCATTTAAACCAAGTTCTCCAATAAATGCGCAATCCTCTAATGGATTTTTATTTATGAGGCTAGAAATGACTGATATTGCTATACATAAGTCTGATGAAGGATCATTTATTTCAAAGCCGCCAGCTGTAGCTACATAACAATCAAATTCATATAATTTTAATTCAACATGTTTTTCAATTACAGCAATGATCTGGAGTAATCTATTAATATTTAAACCCGTAGTTGCTCTTTTGGGATTGTTGTAAAAACTTTTATTAACTAACGATTGAATATCAACGGCGAAAGATCTAGTTCCCTCAAAAGTAATTGTTGTAGCAACTCCAGCAATATTTTCTTTATTCGTGAAGTTAGAACTTGGATTTTTAATTTCATTTAGACCATTATCAAGCATTTCAAAAATCCCTAATTCAAAAGTCGCACCAAATCTATTTTTTATTCCTCTTAATATTCTATGACTAGCAATTTGATCACCCTCGAAATTCAGAACTACATCTACTAAATGTTCTAGAGTCTTGGGCCCTGCTAATGTTCCATCTTTGGTTACATGTCCAATAATAAGAAGAGCAATATTATTGTCTTTTGCAAATTTTTGTAATTCAGATGAACATGATCTTACTTGCGATACTGACCCAGATGCACTTTCTAAATTTTCATTATTTATTGCTTGAATGCTATCTATAATTGCAATAGTAGGATTGATTTCTTTTATTTCTTCAATAATCATTGATAAGTTATTTTCTGCAAAAACTTTTAAATAAGAATATCTTTCATCTAATCTTGTCCATCTTATCTTTACTTGTTCTAGTGATTCTTCAGCAGAAACATAGAGGACATTATGATCTAAAGAAATTTTACCAGCGGCTTGTAAAACAAGAGTACTTTTGCCAATACCAGGCTCCCCGCCTAGTAAAATAATTGAACCATTAACGAATCCCCCTCCTAAAACTCTATCAAATTCATCAAAACCAGTTTTAATGCGCGAGATTTCTTGAATTGAGATATCTTTAAAAAGTTTTGATTTTTTACTTTTATTAATAAATTTTTTTTTGGAAACTGAACTTTTATTTTCTTCTATAATCGAATTCCATTCTTTACAATTCATGCATCTACCAAAGTATTGAGAAGTTTCATAACCACAATTTTGACAGACATATCTTGAAAATTTATTTAACATTTTGATTGTGAAGATAAAATTACTACAAAAGTTGTTTTGGATATTGCCCCTTCACAAGTTAGATTAGTTAAAGGTTAAATACTCATACTGATTAGCTAATAGCAACAAATGGCTGCATCAAGTCAAACAAAAGAAACAATTCTCGTCGCAGATGATGAGGCAAGTATTAGAAGAATACTTGAAACTAGGCTCTCTATGATTGGTTATAAGGTTGTAACCGCTTCTGATGGGAAAGAGGCACTTAAGTTGTTTAGGGATTATGAACCGGATTTAGTTGTCCTTGATGTAATGATGCCTAAATTAGACGGATATGGTGTCTGTCAAGAATTGCGAAAAGATTCTGATGTCCCTATCGTGATGTTGACCGCTTTAGGAGACGTTGCAGATAGAATTACTGGATTAGAATTGGGCGCGGATGATTACGTTGTGAAACCGTTCAGCCCAAAAGAACTTGAGGCAAGAATTAGATGCGTTTTGAGGAGAATTGATAAAGAACAAATTCCAGGGATGCCGAATTCTGGTCTTATTCAAGTAACTGATATAAAAATCGATACAAATCGTAGACAAGTCTTTAAAAGTGATGAGCGGATCAGATTAACTGGTATGGAATTTAGTCTGTTGGAATTGCTTGTCAGTAGGTCAGGTGAACCTTTTAGCAGGGGAGAAATATTAAAGGAAGTTTGGGGATATACTCCTGAAAGACATGTTGATACAAGAGTTGTTGATGTACATATCTCCAGACTCAGATCTAAATTAGAGGCTGATCCAGCTAATCCTGAATTAATTCTCACTGCGAGAGGAACAGGTTATTTATTCCAGAGGATTGTTGATATTGCACCTTTTGAAGGTAATTAAATGGCTAAAGAACCAAACAAGAAAATTAATAAATCTAGAGCTATTAGAAGATTAGTGATTTGGTATAAAAGAAATAGTGCTGTTACTTCTATTGTTGACTCAGCTGCGAATTCAGCAGCTACGGCGAGTAATGTTGCTGAAAATGTAGTATCAAGTGCAGGTTCAGTAGTAAATACGGCAAGTAATGTTGCTGGGAATGTAGTATCAAGTGCAGGTTCAGTAGTAAATACGGCAAGTAATGTTGCTGGGAATGTAGTATCAAGTGCAGGTTCTTTAGCAAAAAATACACTACAGCCTTTAGTTTTTGACCCGTTAAAACGCCTCCAGGCTAATGAAAATAATGATGATAGGGATTATGCTTATTCGGGTAAAAGAGTGTGGATAGCCGTTGATGGAATGGGTGGAGATCATGCTCCAGGTCCTATACTTGAGGGTTGCCTAGATGCGATACAAAGACTTCCAATTAACATAAAATTTGTTGGTCAAATTGAAAAAATAAACGAGGCTTCCAAGAAAATTGGATTATATGAATTGATGGAGAAAGAAATCCAAAAAAGTCGCTTTGAACTTATAGCCAGTGGCGAACCTATTGGCATGAATGAAGAGGCAACAGCTGTAAGAAAGAAAAAGGAAGCGAGTATTAATGTGGCTATGAATTTAGTAAAAAATAATGAAGCGCAGGCTGTCTATTCTGCAGGTAATTCTGGTGCTTTAATGGCATCAGCAATTTTTAGAATTGGAAGGCTTAAGGGTATAGAGAGGCCAGCAATTGGTGCATTATTTCCAACTAGAGATCAAAGTCGACCAGTTTTAGTATTAGATGTTGGAGCGAATACTGACTGTAAACCAAACTATTTACGTCAATTCGCTTTATTAGGAAATATATATGCAAAGGATGTTTTGCAAATAAATAGACCGAAAATAGGTCTATTAAATATTGGTGAAGAGGATTGTAAAGGTAATGAACTCTCATTACAAACATACAAATTACTTTCAAAAGAAAAAGACTTAAATTTTTTAGGAAACTGCGAAGGGAGAGATGTTTTAAGTGGTGAATTTGATGTTGTTGTTTGTGATGGTTTTACAGGTAATGTTCTATTAAAATTTTTAGAGTCAGTTGGGGGAGTTTTATTAGATATTTTAAAATCTGAACTACCTAGAGGAAGGAGAGGTAAGGTTGGATCAGCTTTTTTAAAAAGTAATTTGATGAGAATTAAAAAGAGATTAGATCATGCAGAGCATGGAGGAGCTTTGTTACTTGGTGTAAATGGTATTTGTGTTATCGGTCATGGTAGTAGCAAATCATTATCTGTTGTAAGCGCATTGAGGTTGGCACATTCAGCGGTTAATCACAATGTTATGGAGCACTTAATGCAACTTCAAGAACTACCAGTTTTAAATTCATAAACATATTGTGTCTAATTTATGTTTGACTAATATAAGTAATATTTAATTTCTTGAAAGGTTCAGAATCTGCCAATATTGGAATAAACTTTAAAGGTTGTGGAAGTTATTTACCTTCTCAAATTTTGAGTAATGAAGATATAAGTCAAATAGTTGATACAAGTGATGAGTGGATTCAAACAAGAACCGGTATCTCAAAAAGAAGAATAGCTGAAATAGATGAAAATGTTTCAGAAATGGGTTTTAAAGCAGCATTGTCAGCAATGGATATGGCTAATTGGGCTCCTGAAACTGTTGACTTAATAATATTGGCTACATCTACTCCGAATGATTTATTTGGTTCAGCTCCAATGATTCAAGCAAAATTAAAGGCAAAGAATGCTTTGGCTTTTGATCTTACAGCTGCCTGTAGTGGTTTCTTATTCGCTTTAATTACTGCATCGCAATATTTGAGTTCAGGAAAATATAAGAGAGCATTAGTCATAGGTTCTGATCAATTATCAAGCTACGTTGATTGGCAAGATAGGGGAAGTTGTATTTTGTTTGGAGATGGTGCAGGTGCATTAGCTCTTGAAGGATCGAATGATACAAATAATTTATTTGGTTTTAACTTGAGGACTGATGGAGAAAGAGGTGGATTTTTAAATCTTCATAATAAAAACTTAAATGATAGGATTATTGATGAAATAAAATTTCGTAAAGGAGAATTTTCTACTATCTCTATGAATGGGCAAGAAGTTTATAAATTTGCTGTAAGAGAGGTACCAATTATCATTAATGATTTATTAAAGGAAATTAATTTTAATAGTTCGGATATTGATTGGTTGATTTTACATCAAGCGAACCAAAGAATATTAGACGCTGTAGGAGAAAGACTAAAAATAAGTAAAGATAAGATATTGAGTAATCTAAATCACTATGGTAATACTTCAGCTGCAACAATACCTTTAGTTTTGGATGAATTTATAAGAAATCAGAAAATTAAAAAAAATGACATAATCTTAACTAGTGGCTTTGGTGCAGGGTTAAGTTGGGGGGCTGCACTATTAAAATGGGGTTAATATAATTGAAAATTTAAAAATGCAAACTGCATGGGTATTTCCAGGTCAAGGCTCACAAAAACTTGGAATGGGAAAAGATGTTATTGAATTGAATGATGCAAAAAGAAGATTTGATTTAGCATCAGATATCTTTAATAAAGACTTATATCAAATATGTGGATTGGAGATCGATAACAAAAATGATGAAAAGAATCTTAATGATACAAAAAATACTCAGATATGCCTCTTTTTGGTTGAATCAATACTTTTGGATGCTTTAAAAATAAAAGGATTTAAACCTGACTATCTAGCAGGTCATAGTTTAGGAGAAATTACAGCTTTATATGCTGCAGAAGTTTTATCCTTTAAAGACTGTGTATCTCTAATAAAAATCAGGTCTGAATTGATGTCATTAGCAGATAAAGGTACTATGGCAGCTTTAATTGGATTTAATATCGACGAGCTTAAAAAATCAGTCGAGGCGATAGAAGATGTTGTAATTGCCAATGATAATAGTTCCTCTCAAGTCGTTTTATCTGGTAAACAAGAAGAATTAGAAAAATTATCTAAAATAATCTCCTGCAAAAGATTTATTTTTTTAAACGTTTCAGGAGCGTTTCATTCACATTTTATGAAAGAACCTTCTCAAGAATTTTCTAAGTATTTAGATGTCCTAAATTTTAAAGAACCCATATTGCCTGTTATAAGTAATTCAAATCCTTCTCTTTGTAGCGATTCTATTGAGTTAAAAAATAGATTAAAAGATCAAATGTGTAATGGAGTTAGATGGCGAGAGACAATGGATTTAATTAAAGTTCAAGGAGATGATGTCCATATAGTAGAGATAGGTCCTTCTAACGTTCTTGGAGGTCTTGCTAAGCGACATTTAAAAAATATTAGGATTAGTCAAGTATCATCATCAAAAGAAATTTCTTATTAACTTTATGAGTCACTTTTTTCTAAATAAAATTATTTATCAATTTGTAAGTACTTTTATAGTATTTCCAATATTTAAATTTTTATTTCGAGGTGAATTAGTTGGAGAGAATAATATTCCAGATGAAAACTCATTCATTATTGTTTCTAATCATGGTTCTTTGCTAGATCCTCCATTTTTAGGACATGCATTAGGGAAAAAGGTATCATTTATGGCGAAACAAGAGTTATTTAATATTCCTCTTATCTCTCAAATTATAAGAGCATGTGGAGCATATCCAGTTAAAAGAGGTTTAGTAGATAAAAACTCAATTATTCTTGCATCAAATAAACTTTCTAATAATGAAATTATTGGTATTTTTATTGATGGGACAAGACAAAAAGATGGATTTGTAAATAAACCTAAAAATGGCGCTGCTTTAATAGCTTCAAAAACTAAAAAATTATTATTACCAGTTGCAATAATTAATTCCCATAGATTGATTAGATTTAAATTTTTTATCCCATTTTTCAATAAAGTGGTAATTAGGATAGGTAAACCATTGCATTATCCATTAAGTACAAAAAAGATTGATATAACTGAGACAACAATTAAACTCAAAAATCAAATAAATTTTTTACTCAATTAATTAAAATTAATTTACTGGTTCTAAAGGATAGATAGGTAATACATTTGTCCAATGGTTTGAAACTAGATTTTCTTGGTTTTTGGCAGATAATTCTAATAATTGTTTAAGTTCATCTTTAATATCATGTTCGGCCTCAAAGTGTGCTTCAGTTTTATTGAAATTTTTATAAAGTTTGGGGCTAATTATCTCTTGAATATGTAAATTTAAATTGCTATTGTTTAAATCATTTATTTTATATTTACCAGCGATGTAGCCTCTTCTTTTTAATTTTTTTATAATCCAAAATTTTTGATTATTATCTGAAATTTTATTTTTAATAGCAATTCTTTTTGCCATTATTTGAAAAGAACTATATTTATCAAGAGAGCAATTTAAATGTTGTGAAATTGCTCTCGCACAAACAACTATTTGACGAGAAGCATTAAAATTTGAAGGTCCTACACTAATAGAAATCCGCAAAATAGAATCAATTTTCTTTTTATTTAAAAATTCAGCCAGGGAGCTAATTAAATTTTGGGATAAATCTTTATCTAATTTTTTTATAGAAAAGTTATCTCTAAAAGTATGTTCTTTTAAATCTTTATATCCAAAACCAAAAAAATCATTTGTACTGTGTATAGCAAGAATAAATTTATTATTAATATTTTTTGATGAAAACATTTTGCTTATTAAATTTTTATCTCAATCTTATATTTAAGATAGACTTTAACTTATATTGATATTGTAGATTATTATTAATATAAATCATTGATCAAATAATTTTATTTCTTCTTATTCTTATAAATATGTTGAAATTTACTTTAAATTAATAATAATTCTAAAAGTGATTTTCCATCAAAATCTTATATCTAAGAAATCAAATAAACAATGGAAATAAAAAAGAGTCATAATATCGGAAGTTTTTCCATTAAAAATGATTTAATAGTTTCCGTGATAAAAGATAAAATAAAAAACTTTTATAATTTAGAAACAATTTTATCTGATTTACCTAATGGATCAATTATTGTTGGCGGTTTTATTAGAGATCTACTTCTGGAGAGGATAAGAAATTTTCCTGATATTGATGTAGTTGTACCTAATAATTCTATAGAAATTGGTGAGAATATTGCAAAGAAATTTTCTGGTAAATTTTTAATCCTTGATCAAGATAGAAATATAGTAAGAGTTGTATTTAAAAATTTTATAGTCGATATTGCAAATCAAACAAATCAATTATTAGTTGAGGATTTAAAAACTAGAGATTTTACAATTAACTCTATTGGCTTTTCATTGGATAGTGGAAAATTAATTGATCCAACAAATGGAATATCTGATTTAAATCATTCATTATTAAAAAGTCTTCGTTTTGAAAACCTTCTTTCTGACCCCCTAAGGATATTAAGGTGTTTTCGTTTCGTATCAGAATTAAATTTTGAAATTGAACCTAATATTTTGGAATTTATTGAATTAAATAAATTTCAACTAAAAGCAGTTTCAGTGGAGCGCATTCATTATGAATTAAAAAAAATTGTTCATGGTAAAGAAGCTTTGAAGACTGTTCATTTTCTCAATAAAATTAAAATATTTGATTGGATTCAGTCATATGAAATTAATGATTCTAATGGTTTATTATTTGAAAATTTTGATTATTTTTTTCAAGATGAAATTGATAAATATTTTCCAATAGTTTATTTAAAGGAGTTATTAAAAGAACCTGCTTTAAAGAAGTTTAAATTTAGTAAGTCTGATCGAGTGTCTATAAATTCATTAATAAAATGGAGCAAAAAACTTAAAACAAATCCAATAGAAAATTTTACAGAAATTGAAAGATTTCAATTACATAAAGATTTAGAAATTATTTTGCCAGCATTTATTGTATATTTGCCAAAAAAGTATCATGAAGAATGGTTAACAAGGTGGCGAAATAAAGAAGATAAATTATTTCATCCAAGAAATTATATTAATGGTCACCAACTAAAAGATATTGTTGAAATTGATGATGGACCCTTGCTAGGTGATTTGCTTGATTACCTTTCAAGAGAATTTGCTTATGAAAGACTTAATAATTTTGATGAAGCAATTTATAAAGCTAAGGTATGGTTTCAACAAAATGCGCCAAAATATGATTAAATACACATAGTACTTTTGGTTTATTTAGATCCAAATTATTTTTAAATTTATGGGCATTCGTATTTACATTGGAAATTTACCAAGAGGTTTTAATCCTAAAGAATTTGATAGTGTATTAAAATCACTTGAATTAGAGATAAGATTTAAACCTGTATTAGACAAGGAAACTAAAGAATGTAGAGGTTTTGGTTTCGCAACTGCTAATAATGAGAAAACTGCAAATTCTTTAATTGAAAAGTTAAATGGATTTGAATTTCAAGGTTCAAAATTAAGAGTTGAGAAATCAGAAAAAAAAGATTCTGCTTCAAATAAAAAGAACACCACTAATAATAAAAGTCATAAGAGAAAAAATATTAAAAAAATTGTTCACAGTGATGCACCAAATCTTCAATCTCCTGACCCTAGATGGGCTGGTGAATTATCAAAATTAAAAGATTTACTTGCTAATCAAAAAGCACCAGCCTAGTTATTTAAATCTTGAGATTAGAAAAGAGAGTGGTACCTCAAAAGCTTTAACAGTTTTACTTACATAAGCCCTATTATTAAATACGTCATAATCAAGATTTTCTATTGAATTTAATATTTTTCTATAGAGCCTTAATGATGTCCACACAGGCCAGCGTGCATCTGCTGAAAGCCATTTAATACCACTCTCTGATCTCTTAAACCAATCTCTGGCTCTATTAAGTTGAAAAGCCATTAAATTTTTCCATTGGTTGTTTATTTCCCCCAATAATAATTCATCTTCTGAGTATCCAAATTTTGCAATTTCGTCTTGAGGAAGATATATTCTGCCTCTTTGTCTATCTTCTCCAACATCTCTTAAGATATTTGTTAATTGATTAGCAATACCCAATGCGATAGCAGCTTCAGAAATATCAGGGACTTGTATCCATGATGCAGCTTCATAGAAAGGATCTATACCCATCACATTTTGTGTCATTAGTCCAACAGTTCCCGCAACTCTATAGCAATAAAGTTTTAGTTCATCAAAATTTTTATATCTAAATTTAGTTAAATCCATTCTTTGACCTGCAATCATATCTAAATATGGCTCTATATCTTGTGGATATCTTTCTAATGTATCTACAAGAACTGCATCTAAATCTGATTTAACCAAACCTTTAAAAATATTTTTTGTATTGTCTTCCCATGAATTAAGACTCTCTGAAAGCTCTTCAACTGATTTTTTGAGAGATTCTGGACTATCCATTAATTCATCAGTTCTTCTGCACCAAACATAAATAGCCCAAATGGCTCTCCTTTTTTCATTAGGTAGTAACAAAGTTCCTAAATAAAAAGTCTTTGCCCACTTTTGAGTTTCCTTTCTGCATATCTCATATGCATCTTCAAGATTATTAAATGATTTGTTCAAAAATTTTCTATTAATTAATAACTAGTTAGTTTTATTTTATATTTCTTAAGCTGTAACGTTTGACTGTTTTGAATATTCTTTATCAATTGTTTCAGCACATAATTTGCCACTGAGTACTGCACCTTCCATTGATGCTAGATATTTTTGCATAGTATAATCACCTGCTAAAAAGAAATTTTGAATTGGTGATCTTTGGCTGGGTCTTAATTCTTGACATCCTGGAACAGCTTTGTAAACAGATTTTGGAGTCTTGACAACTTTGAATTTCCTTAATTGAGCCTTTTCATCTCCAAGGAAATGAGTAGGAAATAATTTTTTTAGTTCTTCCATAGTAGCATCTACTATCTCTTGATCACTTTTAGTGATCCAATCTTTAGCTGGAGCGAATACAAGTTCAAGCATCGATCTATTGGGATCCTCATACTCTTTACAGGTAATACTCATATCTGCATAAACACTTAATAAAGGAGATCTGCTAAACAGTAAATGATCAATTTCAGTAAGTTTTTTATCAAACCACAAGTGAATGTTAATAACAGGAACACCGTTTAAGCCATCAAGTTTAGAAAATGTATGTAAACCTTTCCACTGATCAGGTATTAATAATTTAAAAATATCTACAGGCATTGCACTTACGTATGCATCAGCAAAAAATTCTTCTTTGTCTGCATTATCTATCGTAAAACTTCTAACAGTACTATCATCATTTAGGTTTATTTTTTTGAGGGGACTATTCATATGAACTTCACCACCTCTTTCAGTAATGTAATCAACTATTGGTTGGCATAGCCTTTCGGGAGGAGCACCATCTAAAAATGCCATTTTAGATCCATTCTTTTCCTGTAGAAATCTATTAAGAGCAGTTAATAAAACTGTTGATGAAATTTCATCAGGACCTATGAAATTTAGAGCTTTACTCATTGCAATAAAAACTTCATCATTTACTCTTTCAGGAATATTGTGATCCTTCAACCATTCTGTCCAAGATTTTTCATCACATTTCTCGACATATTTTTGACCTCTTAACATTGCTGGTACAAGTCCTAAACCAAATAATATTTTTTCACTCCAATTGAGCATATCGTTATTACTCAAAATCGCAGATACTCCATTTGCTGGTGCTGGCATATCTGGAAAATCAAATCTACTATAAGTGCCTGGTTCAGAAGGTTGATTGAAAATCATTGAGTGACTTTTCCATTGTAATCTGTCTTCAATATCTAGTTCTTTAAATAATTGCAACATATTTGGATAAGCTCCGAAAAATATATGTAACCCAGTTTCATACCAATCTCCATCTTTATCTTTCCAAGCAGCTACTTTTCCCCCCAGTACATTTCTTGCTTCAAGAACTATTGGAATGTGGCCATGATCAACTAAATACTTCGCACATGAAAGACCTGCTAAACCGGCACCAGCAATTAAAATACGCATTAATAAAAAAAAAATAAATAAGCACTTACGATGAAGCTATCTTAAAGTTAAAGCATTATATTTTTTTTTGTTGAAATTTTTTAATTATGGAAAATATGCTGATTAAATCTACAACCAGACATGTAAGGATTTTTACGGCTGATATCATTAATAATGAATTAATGTTTGACCCTAATAAACTTACAATTGATGTTGATCCTGATAATGAGTTTTTATGGAATGATGAGTGTTTACAGAAAGTAAAAGAAAAATTTAATAGCCTAATAAAAGAAAGAAAAGGAAAAAATTTAGACGATTATGAGCTTCGCAAAATCGGTTCTGAAATTGAAGGTTTAATTAAAGTTTTACTTCAGAAAGGCTTGTTAAGCTATAACCCAGAATGTAGAGTAATGAATTATTCTATGGGACTACCAAAAACTAAAGAACAATTGTGAATAGATTTTCCGACAGACGTCCTAATAGGAATTATGGCAGGCGTCCTTCCCCTCAAAACAATAGGAATTTAGATGATTATTCTTATAGCAGTAAAAGATTGTCATCTTCTCAGAAAGACCAAATAAATTTCAATACTGGCACTATTGCTGTACTAGCAGGAGTCTTAATATTAGGTGTAGGGATAGGAAGTGCAATCACTAGTACGACAGATGGTGGACAGGGAAACATAGCTAGCCAGCAACAGCTTGATATGGCTGTGCCAGACCCAGAATTTTGTAGACAATGGGGAGCTAGTGCATTCGTTATTGATGTTGAGATGTATACCACTTTAAATCCATCAACTAGTTTTGTAACTCAACCTGCATTACAGCCAGGATGCGTTATTCGAAGAGAGAATTGGACGGTTTTACAAAAACAAGGAGCAATAAGCAATGAAGATGTCAGAGAATGTAAGCAAAGAATGAATACTTTTGCCTATATAGGATCTATACGTGATAAGCCTATTGTTAAATGTGTATATCAAACAGATGTAAAAGAGAATAAATTTATTATCAAAGGAGATGGACAAGCCGAAGATGGAGGAGTCGGCATAAATAAAGAAGCATCTCAATTTTAAATATATTTAATCTTTAAAGCTAGAAAACTGAGGTAATATATCTCTTTTAAAAGCCTCTGATGCTTTAGAGGTGTATCTTGATGGATTAGTAATAAGTTTGAGTTCTCTTTTAACTCCTAAATCAGTTATTGAGGGTTTATGAATTGTTCCTGAAGCTAATTCTCTTTCAATAGATACTACTGGGAGGAAGGCCGCACCAAGCCCAGACTGAACTGCATTTTTAATAGCTTCTAAAGAATTTAATTCCATTTCAATTTTGAGCCTTTGAATTTCTAATCCTGAATTTTTTAGAAGTTCATCAACAACTTTTCTAGTTGTTGATTGAGAATCGAGTGTTACAAAATTTAGTGTGTATAAATCTTCCTTAGCGAGTTCTTTTTCTTTTGAAAGTCTATGTTTTGAGGGCAAAACTAGCGCAAGTTCATCTGTGCCATAGGGTGTGATTTGTAAAAGATTTTCTAATTCAGGAGGTAATTGACCTCCAATTATTGCTAAATCAATTTGACCATTTGCAACACTCCAACCTGTTCTTCTTGTGCTATGAACCTGAAGTTGCACAGATACATCTGGATATTTCTGTCTAAAAAGGCCTATCATTCGAGGCATTAGATAAGTACCAGTCGTTTGACTTGCTCCAATTATTAAAGTACCTCCTTTTAGGCTATTTAAGTCCTCTACAGCCTTGCAAGCTTCATCACATTGATTAAGAATTCTATTACAATATTCCAGTAATATTTGCCCTGCCTCTGTTAGAAGAGCTTTTCTTCCTCCTCTATCAAAAATTGTAATATTTAGCTGCTTCTCAAGATTTTGAATTTGTAAACTAACAGCAGGCTGAGTAACAAATAACATATCTGCAGCTTTTTTAAAACTACCCTGCTCTGCAATAGCTTTTAATATTCTTAGTTGATCAAGTGTAAAAGGTAGCTCAGGCATTGAAATGCCAAAATATATATTAAAAGTTTAATACTTAGCTGAAATATTGTTAATAATAAATTATAAATAATTGTTAATCAGAGATTTTATGGAAATTCATAAAACTTCAATAGTGGTTTTCATTTTAATTATAATTTTTGCAATAATCCATAGCGGGGGAGCTGCTCTCAGACACAAGGCGGAATTAATAATGGGACCAAGATTATGGAGGCTTGTTTTCGTCTCTCTAAGTTTACCCTCTGCAATTATTTTAATAGGTTATTTTTTGACGCATAGATATGATGGGATAAGGTTATGGAATTTACAAGGAAATAGTGTTGTATTTTATTTGGTTTGGGTTTTGACTGCAGTTAGTTTTATTTTTTTATATCCAGCAACTTATAATTTACTAGAAATTCCCTCTGTGCAAAAACCAAAAGTAAGGATTTATAGTACAGGTATAATGCGAATTACACGTCATCCTCAAGCTATAGGTCAAATAATTTGGTGTATTGCTCACTCATTATGGATTGGCACTTCATTTACTTTGGTAACATCCTTAGGCTTGATATGTCATCATTTGTTTGCTATTTGGCATGGTGATAAAAGATTAGAATTTAAATTCGGTGAAGAATTTCATAAATTTAGAGAAAGTACTTCAGTTATTCCATTTTTAGCAATAATTGAAGGTAGACAAGTACTGAAATTTAGAGAATTTCTAAGATTCTCTCAAATAGGTATATTAATTGCGATCATTGTAATCTGGACATCTCATAAATATATAAATATTGCCGTAATAAAATTTAATTCATCTTTTTTGCCTGAATTTCTTGATTGGCAGTTTAAAATTAACTTATAAGATATTATAAAAGATGCCTCAAGCCTCCGAAATCGCATGGTTGATACCTGTTCTACCTTTAGTAGGTGCAGTTATATCTGGATTGAGTTTAATAAGCATTAATAAAAAAATTAATAAACTTAGAGAATATGTAGCTATTGGTTTACTCTCTTTTGTAGGTGCATCAGCAGTAATAAGCTATAAAGCTCTCTTTGAACAAATTAATGGTTATAGATCTGTAGAAAAATTATTTGTATGGGCAAGTGCGGGTGATTTTCAAATACCAATGGGATTTATCTTGGACCCATTAGGAAGTGTGATGCTCTCATTGGTTACTACAATAACTTTGTTGGTAATGATTTATTCTCATGGATATATGGCTCATGATAAAGGC
>Ga0160422_10000340_pt1 | contig 27907 bp, 14 predicted proteins | sample Fk160mmetaG_FD_108192 | JGI IMG/M metagenome (GOLD analysis project Ga0160422, IMG submission 108192) | Marine microbial communities from the Central Pacific Ocean - Fk160115 60m metaG | ecosystem: Environmental > Aquatic > Marine > Oceanic > Photic zone | place: The Central Pacific Ocean...
AAAATTTGCATTTAGGATGTTTTTTCTTGGTTTGACTATACGCTATAGCCAACGCCTGTTTTCTATTTTTTATCCCTTTTGTTTTTTTCTTGTATTCGTGCATCGTTTTTTTAATCTTATTTTTCAAATATTGTTTGCATTTTTTACTAGCGCTTGATCTTGTTTTCTTTCTCTTTTTCCCAGCATCTTCTTCTATAGGTCTTGGTTTTTTTTCTAACGGTTCTATCCAACGATTTGTATATTCGATTTCGTTGATAACATCAACATCCATTGATGGATTTCGTATCGCTTTGTAATTAAACGGTGACAATTCATTATCCTGTTTTTCTACCTCTGATGGCATTTTATATATAATCATAATATAATAGTTTTTTTATATTTTAAAAATTCGTTTAAGTAGAGTATACAAAACCTTGGCCCCATAACAATTATTGAATTATATGCAATATTTAAAGTCTATTACATATATTTTATATATTCTAATGAGCTATATAATATCTACGTTATGTTTTGGTTCAAAATATAAAATGATTAAAAAACATTGGTTTAACAGAATTTTTAATACATGTCTTAAAGCAAAAAAAATCTATATCTTTGACGAAAATAATATAAAAGATACCGATATTCCAAAAAAAGAATACGCATGGTGGGATATTGTTAGATTAAACAATAATATATTATTGTGTAGTCAAGAAAACATACCGGTTGTGCACGTTGATATGGATATTATAATAGAACATGAATTAGAAGAAATTGTCAATTTACCTTATGATTTCATAATTTCAACTGAAATTGGTGGAAATCAAAGTTTTCCAAAAGAATGTAGTCAAATATTAGGGTTTGGTGTATGTTCTGGATTTTATGTAATTAAAAAAAAAGGATTAAATTTTATGATGAATTTATTAAATAATATGAAAAATAAAACATATAACAGCTTAAGTGATCAAGTAAATATAATGAATTATATAGTGAATAATAAATATGAAATAAAAGAAGAATTATGTATTTTAAACGATATAGAGTTTAAAAACAAAATAATTGAAATAGATAATATTAAAATTTGTGTTTTAGATTTTGAAATAATAACAAGAGATCCAATAATTTTAAAACATCAATTTGGAAACCATATAAATTGTGATAATGTTGGCGGACCTAATAATTTTATAAAATATTTTTACGAACCATTAGAAAGTCTACCACTAACATGTAGATGTGGCAAAACACATTTAGGTGATAATAATATATGTAAACATGTTCAAATGCGAAAGGAAATCACACTATAAAAGAAATACTTGAATTAATGAAAATATTTAATTAGTTTTTTAATTTTGTTAACCCACACATTTATCAAGATTTTTATATATTTATAATAGCAAGGAGGGGGTAAGGAGGAACCCGGATTTCCCCTATTTTTTCCAACACTTTTTATCTATTTTTAATGTTTTACAACGCTTACTACTCGGTACTATACTCAATAATGTACGTGTTTTTTTATGATCCTTAAATGCAACAGAGCACCCCTCTTTTTTTGTTTTAATCGTATTTTTCCCACAACGCGAACGAAAATGCTCGTAACGCTCTTTAACTACGTTATATGTCAACCCTGACTCCTTACCTAAATACTTATTTATCTTCTCATGCATACAATATATGTATCTCGAAAATGTATTTCGGTTTTTCATTGCATCATCTATTGGATGCTTTTCTAGATGTTTAATAAAATTATCTCTACATGTTTTGCAAGGTAATATATTCCTTAAATCACATATAAAACGCTTATAATCGCTCTTTTGTTTTTTATTAGGCTTCACTGGATAATTAAAACTCATTAAATGCAAAAAGTGCCATAACGGTGGTCCCCACACCGTGGTCAACATTCCGTTGTTACTATTATAATCTTCCTTCGTATATGTCATCTGATATATGTAAATATTTTATTTTATACTACAAACTTATATATATATTATATATATATATATAAAATATGATAATTCAAACAGGAGGTCGGATAAAATTAGACATCTCAAATGGGGAATTTAAATTTAGTGCAGTAAACTATACTAGCACATATTCACGACATGAAGCCGATTTATGGAATAAACTTATTAAAGAAGGAAAAATCCAGTTAAATGACAAGTTAAATGATAATATTAACAAACTAAAAGACGCGTGGAATAATTACAATGACATCACGAATAGGGTCGCTATTATAAAGAAGAAGGCGGCATCGGGCCCAACTCTGCCACATGGTGTTATACCGAATATGGAGAAGCTCAAGAAGGAGGAGAAACTAAAGAAGCTCGAGACGGAGGAGGAACTGGCGAAGAATGACTTCAATGATGCGAGTAGCGCGGCGTGGAGTGATATAGAATCTCGAGGCAAGGAATATGGAAAATGGCTAAACGGTGAATCGGGGCGGTCATACTTTAATAAGAGTATGAATGCCCTAATAACAGAAATTGCAAAAAACAATGATCATGCTAACTTTATGCATGATAAATTACTTACAATTTTTCAAGAGCGACATAGAGTAGATAATTATAGGGGTGAAGCCATCTCGGAGGGAGATCGAGAGAAGCATCAGGGGCACGTATATTTTACAAACATTTTCAAAAAGATATTTTTTAATTTTTGTGAAAAGCGGTATAAAATAGTATATAAATCGCTCGAAGAACAGCTTAAAACAGCTTATGAATCATTTCGCAAGAAAATGTCGGGGCGCTCGAAGCAGAAGAGGGATTTTATAAGACACTTTAACCGATTTATAAAAACTGAAACTAGAGAAAAATTCACATTAGAGTCTCTCGATATTTTTGATAATCCTAATGCCAGTACAATCCGTTTAAAAAAAGATTATGTAAGTGAAGAAGATGATGAATTAAAAATCGACGAAGTGTTCAAACGATTAGCCCATGAGTACTGCGAGGGAGTGATCGGAATGCCGGAGCCGCACCCGCCGATCTTCACGGCTGTCAATCTCATTATACACTACTACAATGAGCATTTAAAACCACAAACTACAAGTGAAGAACAAACTACAAGTAATGAATCGTCTCAAAGTCGTAATTTGACTAAAAGTAATAATTCGTCTCAAAGTCAGAATCTGACTAAAACAAGAAAAAAACAACTACAAAACAAAGTACAAGAAGATGCTAAAAAAACACGAACACATGATGAAGGAAAATCGAATAAAGTAAAAGAGGAAGGAGGCCGACATATCCGGGCAAAATCTAAAAAAAAACTTATTATTGATAACAAAAAAAGAAAAACTACACGCAAAAATATAAAACCAATAAAATAGTAAATAAAATATTATTGAGAAATATATCAACATTAATCTATACCTCCCTGTAGTTTTTTATAGCAGATTTTATTGCATCTTCCGCCAGCATACTACAATGCAACTTCACTGGCGGAAGTTTCAAATGCGTCGCAATCATCTTATTAGATACTTCTAAAGCTTCATCGCATGTCTTACCTATCACTATTTCAGTCGCCAATGAACTCGACGCAATCGCAGATCCACACCCAAAAGTCTTAAACTTTGCATCTATTATTTTATCGCTTTCTCTATCTACCTTTATACTTAGCTTCATCACATCACCACATGCTGGCGCCCCTACTATACCTACTCCTACATCCTTTTTATCAAAAAAAGAACCAACATTTCTAGGATTTTCATAATGATCTATTATCCTTTTTGAATAATAACAACGCACATTTTTTATAATTCTTCTCATTTATTTATTTATAATATATTTTTATTGGTTATTAAATATTTATTTTCTTTTTGTTTTTCTTTTTCTTTTCTTTTTGTTTTTACTTTTTTTATTTTTAGATTTAGTTTTCACTTTCTTTTTATTTCCCCCGGTATGGAGGGGGTTTAATAAATCTTCATTTAAAAACAATACTATTAAATTTTCGCCTAAAACGTTACCAGGACCAAATAGTCGCTCACAGGCATCTCTTTGTATCCCCGACCAATGTATTTGTTCTCCATTTTTCGTGTATGACTTTAACATAGCTCGTAATTCATAAAATTCAAAACTTTTGTATATAGGTGGGGTGGTGCGCTCATCGTCATTCCAAGATGATAAAATATGACATGAACCCGATTCTTCAACCTTAACAATAAAACTATGTGCAGGACCGATCCCGGTGTGCTCATCGATTGCAAGTATTTGAACTATATATAAATCTGGTTTTTCAGGAAGAATAGTTGGAATTTTATGGTCTAGTCCAAAACCTACAGCGTAATCATCATACAGTCGTATATTATGTCCCATTGGATGTCCCATTATTTTTTGAATCATTACTGATTCATATATAATTTTATATTCTCTTAAAAAATCTGGCCCAATTGGTTTATCTATATCTAACTTTAACATTGTAAACATGACCAGAGTTGATATTCTACAACTACACATAATTTTATAAAACTCATCATATGGTCGGCCATCGACGTCGATCTGGATCCGTCCCCGCTTTTTGGGACGATCCGAAATTTTTTCGTCCATGGCCATTTCAAAACCACAAATAAATTTATTTGTGGATGTACCATCTCCAAAATAATCATCTTTACACAAAGAAATTGCTTTATTATAATTAGATATTATACGACGATATATATTATCTGCCATTAAAAAATCTGCCATTAATTAATAATATATTATAATATATTATTAAAAAAAATACTATGATTATAAGAATCTACCTCCTATGTATATATATATTATAAATTATATAATGTCATAAATTATAAACCTAGAACAAAGGGGGGTAAGGGGGAATCTTGGTTCCCTCTAGAAGTCAATTGTATATGTATCATCAATCTTCTTTTGATCTATTTCTTGCTTTTTAATATAGTTCGCATGCTGCTCCATTTTCATATTACTTGTAGAACAATATTCTTCATCATTTACTTTCATTAAATTTTCTAATATATCATCATTTCTATCTATTGCTATTTTTCTAGATTCATTTATATATTTCTCATCATCTACCAATACATCAAACGAATTAGTACCAAATGAACCCAATTGACCACACATAACATTTGCTGAAATACCCATCATATCATCTAATTCAGCATGTTTTGCTGCTTTCATAAACATTTCTGGTGTTTCTTCAAATGATGCTTTTGCAATTGGACCTACATCATCATTATTTATACCATGTCTAAAAATAGATATCATTTTATAAGAATATGTCATCCTATCAGTTAATAATCCCAAATGATGCGCATTAATATAACTTCCATCCTTTTCTGTAATCTCTAAAAACTCATTATAAATCGATTGACGCGCTGCTTCTATACCTAATACTCTACACATCTCTGTAATACTATTTGTATATGTCCTTTTTTCATCAATATAATCTAATCCTAACGCCACTAACAAATTACTACCTACTGTATCTAATACCCAAATTGGATTATTTTGATATTTTCCATCCCTATATTCTAAATGCGATGGATCCTTACGAAGTAATACTTTTGATATCCCTTTCAAACCACGCAATGAAATATTATCTAACATTTGTTCAGCAAAACTTTTAATATAACAAATCTCATCAGATTGATCTAAATCTTCCGGATCAGGTTTACTTTTTTTTATTTGATCAACCCTAATTCTAAAAATTAAATCATCGGAATTATAGTCACTATATATCGTTTTTATATTTTTTTGATAAATTGTTTTTAAACAATAATCTATATCGTCTAAAGTTATATTCTTTTCAATTAATTTGAATTTATCTATTGTTAACCGTATAATCCATTTTGATTTATCTTTATTATCATCGCTTGTTCCTATCATATCATCTAACATATTTTCAAATTCATTAAAATCTTTCATAAATGTTTCATCTTCTTTTATACTTGTTTCATATTCATTTGGCTCAAAACATATTTGTAATTTCTTTACAATCATACGCAATTTGGTTTCCTCTATCATATTTAATACTCGTTGTGATCTTTCACGATCTGAAGCATCTTCATTTTTCATAAATACTGTCATAGACGGATTTTTAGGATTGTCAGATAAAGATAAAATTTCTTCTACTCGTGGTACACCCCTAGTTACATTCGATTTACTAGCAACACCCGCCAAATGAAATGTATTTAATGTCATTTGTGTTGTGGGTTCACCAATAGATTGAGCAGCTAAAATACCAACCATTTCACCAGGATTTACTAACGCCTTCTTATAATATAATACTATCTTCTCTAATAATATTGTTAAACTCTCCTTATTATACCGCTTCATTACCAATAATACCTTTGGATTCATATAATAAAAATACATCACTTTAAATAAATCATTAGGATTATTATATCTTAATCTCTCTAATTGATTATAATAAACATCATTTATCATATCTATCGCCTCAATAAGTGTTATATCTACAAATAATGTATCGTTGTGCATTTGATTTTTCACATTTTCTATAATATGTTGAAATGATACCGGACACCTAATCTTATCAACACCTGTATTATTATGCACATCTTCTATTATTTGTTTTTGATATTTTATCATCATATTAGCTGTATCGTCTAACCATTTTGCATATTTTTTTGCATGTTCTTTTGTATTCATACGTGTTACTGTCGATTCAGTAAATAGCAGTTTATTTGTTTTATCTAATTTAAAACTATAATATCCATATATATCATCTATACTCAAATCTAATAATGGCAATTTCTGATTTTCTACCTTTAATGCATCAAAACCATCATCGCCATACTTAAATTGTACAATTTTATTCTTATTATTTCTAACAGAATTATCATATAATACCTTTAAATCCTCCATACCCTTCACTAACCGACGTTGAATATATCCCGTTTGTGATGTTTTCACAGCAGTATCAATCAATCCTACACGACCACCCATCGCATGAAAGAATAATTCTTGAGGCGATAAACCTTTGATAAAACTATTTTCTACAAATCCTCGCGCTACTGGCGAATCATCATATTTATAATAATGAGGTAATGTTCTATTATCAAAACCATATGGAATACGTTTTGCATCTACACTTACCTGCCCCAAACATGAAATCATTTGTGAAATATTTAAATCCGACCCCTTCGATCCTGCATTTGTCATAACAACAAACCTATTGTTATCTGATAAACTCTTTCTTCCAATCATCCCAGCCTTTGAACCAGCATCTTTTAATATATTATGTACTTGATTTTCAAATTCCTCCTCATTTGAACGACCAGTCATATTTTGAAATATATTTAAATGTGTGTTATCTATTAAATCTTCAACCTGTTTCTTATGTTCCGACAATAACTCATCAATCTTATCATTCGTTTTTTTATTTGAAATTAAATCGCTCATTCCAACACTATAACCACTCGTTTTCATATATTCTGTTACAATTTTTTGAATATTATCTATGAATTCTGCAGCACATTCATTCCCCTCATCATTATATAATCTATGAATAATACCCGATGATGTCGAACCCAATACTTGTTTATCCATATAACCTCTTACAAAATTACCATTCTTAATCTCAAGCACATTTTTTGATGTACTCATATCATCCCCTTCGCTAAATTCTTTTGTTTTATACTTCAAAGATACATTTTTCAGTATATGACGAATTACTTCTAATCCATTCATTTCACCTTTATTATCACTTAATTGCTTATTTAACACTTCTATATCAATTGAAGGTAAACAACATAATAGATTCATCACCATTTGTTTACTTAATTTATTTTCTCGCTTCGTAAATCTATAAATTCCCAATAACGAATCTTGAAATATTCCAATAATTGTATTGTTTTGTGCCGGACTTACTATCTGATTCGGTACTGCTGCAATATATTTTAATTCTATTTCCGACATTATATCTTGCGGAACATGCATATTCATTTCATCGCCATCAAAATCTGCATTATACGGCTTCGTATCACCCACATTCATTCTAAATGTATCACCTACATGTAAAATCTTTGCTAAATGACACATCATACTCATTCTATGTAATGTCGGCTGCCTATTAAATAATACAGCATCACCATCCATTAAATGACGATGCACTATATCCCCATTTTCTAATTTTATCGATTTCAAATCAACATACTTCAATGCTATCGATGCTCCATTCTTTTTCTCTAATATATTTGCACCCGGATATACATTTGAACCATTTTCTATTAATTTCATTAAATAATTATAATTTATATCATTCACTAACACCGGTTTTGTTATATTTTTCGCAATCTTTAATGGTATCCCTAATTCTTTAATAGATAAATTCGGATCAGGAGTAATCACCGAACGAGCACTAAAATCTACTCTTTTACCCATCAAATTTCCTCTTACACGACCACCCTTTCCACTTAATCTATCTTTTATTGCTTTTAACGGACGACCTGAACGTTGAGCCACAGGACCAATCCCAGGTATCTTATTATCCACCAATGTCGCTATAAAATATTGTAACATATTCGTCCAATCATCTATAATATTTAATGCAGCTTTATCCTTAATCTTTGCACGTAACGTCGTATTCGCTTTAATTATATTTACTATAATATGACTTAAATCATCCTCACTTCTTTGTTGAGCATCATGGCGAATAGAAGGTCTTACTGCCGGAGGTGGTACAGCTAGCACTTGACAAATCATCCACGCAGGATGTGAAAATACTGGACTAAATCCCATATATCTAATATCATCATCTGATATTCTATTAAATAATGTCAATACATGTTCAGCAGATAATTTTATCGTTTTAGCTTGTTGCTCTCCCTCTTCATTCTCTTGTTTATCATTATCCCATTCCATAATTAAAGTACTAATATTCTCTTTCTTAATTTTTGATGCTTGTTTAAAACCACAACCTCCTTCACATTGTTCTCCACAATATTTCACCTTACTACATAATGCATGCACCTTATTCCACCTTGATTCAGATTTTTCATCACGCAATAGTCTCTCAAATTTTGTTTTTGATATCAAAAGTTTACTACATTTAAAACATACACATTTCAAAATTTTTGTAATTGTTGGTAAATATTGAAAATAATATACTGGTCTCGCTAATTCAATATGACCAAAATAACCAGGAGAATTAATATAATCTAAACCATCCGTAGGACAAATATACCCCGGATCAGATACCCCCATCCTAGGATCAAATAGACCACCAATCACCGGCTTATTATTAATGTATGTATCTCTCGATACTATTTCAACCGCTGATCCCCGCCTTATTTCATCTGGGGACAATATACTAAATTGTATTCCAACTACTTCCGATGTATTTTTTAACATAATGTTATATACTAACTATATTTTAGATTGTTTTATTTTTTCAATTTTTATTTATTATCACAAAAATTATCAAAATATCTTTGATAATTTTTTACAAATATCTTACCTTATTTTGTAGTATGTTCTTATTGTTTTAGTGTATGTTTCAATGAGGGGTGGGGTAGGAGAACCTAGGTTCTCCCTGCAGAAACACTCCGTTCTGAATGCCTAGTCACATCAATACCCGCAATTATATTGATGACAATTATAGCTACTATATGTAGTATCAACGCACCTACTGTAACAGCATAACATCGCGAAAATATACCACTTATTATACCTAAATATGAAAATCTTTTTAACCATCTATACCTTTTCAATGCATTTTTACATTCCTTACAAAATCGTGTGTGACTATCCCATGTATCAATCATTTCATGCCATTTTAATTTTTTCGTTAAAACACTTCTCCCGAATGTTCCTCTCGGAGAATTATATTGCCCCCACTTCTTCCACCATAATCTCCAATGAATCACCCCAAGATCTGATGAAACTAACTTATAATCCGGTAAAACATCAATCGATTCTATATTATATTCAGCCACATTTAACCACGCATCAGTATTCAAAAATCTATTTGACATCGCATGTATCACCCAGATCGGTAAAAATGATTTCTTAAATGGCGATTTTATAAATACCCTACATTTACCCTCCTCCACCGGAACAGCATATAATTGTAAGTTCTTTTTCCATACTGGTCCTGTTACAATTCCTTTTATTTTAGCCGGCTGAAGCGTTCTAAAATGATAACTAGCCGGTCTCTGATAACTTATTATTCCTGATCTCGTTTTACCCCTGACCTTATCCTTAAACGATAACTCTAAATGTGTCTCATTTGTAGCCAATAATTTCATAGGTATCGGCATCCCATCCGATCTTATCCCCTGCAAACCATGATGAGCATATGGTATATGTGCCGGATCCATAAAATTCTCTATCAATATATCAAAACTATACGGCAACTCACGCACAAAATATTCGTTCAATTCATTTTTTATATCTGTATAATATATATCTGGTCTACATTTTATATCTTGATATTCTCCACATATCTCTTGTGGAAAAAATGCCCACAATAAATCATTCGTTATACATACAGGCAAAGACTTTAAATATAAACTATCCATTTTTTCATTTTCTTTTTCATTGCTTTGAGGTATCGATGTTACCGTTCCATTTTCATTATATTGCCATCCATGATATGGACACTCTATACATTTATTATCAATGCGTCCCTGTGATAACGGGGCCTTTCTATGTATACATACATCTTCTTGTACTGACCATCCGTCTCCTTTCCATACAACCCAATCCTTATTTACTATTTTTATCAAATTCGGTTCTTCACTTGACATACTACTAATACTTCCTACAGGTAACCATCCCCCTTTATTAAAATTATTATTAAAACTATATACTACATTTATATTACTTAATTTATATAACAAATTAAAATACACAACACATAAACATCTAATATACATTAAATGTTTATCAAAAAATATATTTATTATCTTTTATTATCTTTTATTAATATATTTATAAGGAACCCTCACCCCTCCTTGAGATAGATTCTTATAATCCCAGTACAAAAATACTAACAAAAAAGGGGTTTAAGGGGTACCTAAACCCCCCCTTTTATTACTACATCCAACTTTTCTATTATTTCATTTACATCTATAATTAAACCACTTACCATTATACTACATAATTCTAATATTTTTATTTTTATATTATACGATTTAATATCTAACGTTTTTAATACATCTATGTAAAAATATAATAAACCCCAATAATCCTGCTTCTCATAATAATTTTTTACAAATAATTTCTTATTGAATTTATCTTTTGTATAACAAAAATCCGCTATCTTTTTTATATATTTTATTATTATTTCACTCGATTTATCTTTTGTTGATCCCATGAAATAATAAAATAAATCACTTCTTATTGGTTCATTTAAAATAATCTCATTATTCTCTTTCACTTCTTTTTTTATATATTCTTCTACCTCTTTTTTACTCATATCATTATTTATTCCCAATAAAATACTCTCATATGGTCTATTAAAATGTATCACATTTATATGCTTTTCAGGCATACCTACATATGCTAACCCCCAATCTATTAATTTTATCGTTTTTTTATTTGACACTAGATTTTGTGGTTTAATATCTGTATGATAAATACTTATTTTATGCATCGGATTAATACCATTTATCAATATATCTTTTATTTTACTACTTATATTTTTCACTATTGATATTTTTTTTTTTTTTGATGATTTAAAATTGTCTTTTAATATCTCATGTAAATTTTTTCCACCATATAATTGATTATTTAATAATAATTCATTATTTTTATAATAATTCATTACTATATTTTTATCACATCTTTTTTGCATATATATTTCATCTCTTTTTGACTGTTTATCCGCAAAACAATATTCATTCGGTATTATAAAATATTTCTTATAATTCTTAATTAAAGATATATTTCTTTCTAATTCCTTTCCTATGAAAATCTCATCAAAACCATTTTCTTTTAACATTAATTTAGAAACTCCTCGTTTCTTTCTAGTTTTATTTTTACACTTTAATGGAGGTTTAAATACGCATCCGTATGATCCAGAACCTATCACTTCTCCACCATTTTGTTTCATTTTATAATATTATTATATACATATATTTTAATTATATGAATCAAATTTTATATAGTATAGTATTGTTTTTATTCGGTGTTATTATCACATTTCAATGTAAACCAAAAATACTTTTCACAGAAAAGGGAAGTTTTAGAGAATTCGGTGCAGGATATACCAAAAAAACTATTTTACCTGTTTGGTTATTTATTATTTTTTGGGCTATTGCCTCTTATATCATAATTAAAACATGTAACATTTTATTATAAATAACCAGTATATATTTTTATTTATTGTAATCCTTATACAATAAATAAATCGCATTTGTAATCGAAACCTAGGTTCTCTCAACCCCTCCTTCGTAATGGATTCCTATTTTTTTTACTTACTTTTACTTTCTTCTTTTTTATTATTCTTTTAGTTTTTTTATTTTTTTCTTTCATTAGTCCTCCTGAAGAAGGGAGTGAATGAGAACTTCGATTCCCCATTTTCTTTATTTTTTTATTAGTTATTTTTTTTATTATCAGCTTTTTTCTAATTTTAGATACATCTGTTTTATTTTTTAACTTCATAGTACTTCCACCTTTCTTTTCATCAGATTTCATATCATCGGATTCCCCTTCTTTACCTTCCATTTCATCAGATTTCATTTCATCAGATTTCATTTCAGATTTCATTTCATCAGATTCCCTCGTTATTAATATAGTATAAGGAATATCTGGATCACATCCCTTTATATCATCATCAGACTTAACTTCAGCCGTTTCTGTAGACTTATCTGGTATTGAAACAAAATTAATAACAAGGCGTATTCCATTTGGTGCAGACATGATTATATTACTTTCATTATCGTCTAAAATTTCTTTATAACGTTTAATTGCACTTTGCAAATTCATTAAATTACTATTTATTTCGGCGGCAAGCTCTTCGGCTTTATCATTATGATATTTGCATACCGTAACATATGACGAAAATTGTATTGCATCAGCCGCATGTTTTGGTTCTTTTTCTTTAAATTTTTCAAATATATTATCCAATATTTGTTCTATTTGAAATTTAGGATCATTTATATAATAATTTAATAAATCTGCTCCTAGGTTTAATATCAAACTACTTGCTAGGGTTTTTAATGATAAAAATTTTTCTAATTGTTCTACATAATTAGCTCTATAAAGCTCATCATATTTATCGTTCCAATTGCTTATCATTACATCTTTTGTGTGCGACGATTTGTCGCCTCTTTTTCTAGTTTTACGTGATCTAATATAGTGAACGGGTCCCCCCATCTCAAGACCCCCTGCATTAAATATCGCTCCCTTCTCCCAAATTTCTATAAAGTCATTCATATGTTTGCTTGTATTTCCTGAAAGAAATAGCATTGCTTCGGTTGAATTATCATGTTCACTATAATTTAATCTTGGTACACCTTTTTTAAAATATTCCTTCATAACTGATACATTAAATTGTGTGGCTTTCTTTATTCTTGCTTTTTTTTCAAGCAAATTTTCCAAATACGCTTTACATTCAGGATCGAGATTGGGCAACTGCAGATGAGATTCTTGTACTGTTTGTGTATATATACCCTTCAATTCTTCTCTTTCACTACATCTTACTCTCCCGTTTCTAATCATTTGCTCTCGTGCTCGATCTATTGATTTTTGATAACTTACAAAACTTTTTCCCCGAAAATTTGCAAAATTCTTCCCTTCACTCTGTCTTCTAGGATCATTTCTTAAACTAATTTCTAAATCTTTAATACTTGGTATTTCCACTCCCCTTTCACTCGAATCGCTTCTTCTTCTTCTTTCACCAACATCTCGCTCGTCAGCTTCATCGTCTGGATCCATTTTCATATCACTATCTGTAGAGGGAGAGGGTATGTGATATCCTAGTTTATCAGGATGCGCATTGATACTTAATTTACAATCAATATCACTATGTTCCTCATGAGCTACACTACACATAGCTGTATACGCTTCTTCATTTTTTTTAAAAAAAATGACTATTTCTTCCCAAATATTTTCAGGGGTTTCCTCCTTCTTCTCCTCCTCGTCCTCTTCCTTCTCCTCCATCTTGTCCTGGTCCTCGTCGTCCTCGTCGTCCTCGTCGTCCTCGTCGTCGTCGTCTGCCTCTGATAACATTTTTAATATTTTTTTATTTGTTTCCGTTAATTTTTCAAAATTTTTTCTTCTACTAATATCATCAAATTGTTCTAAAGTTTCAATAGAAGAATTATAATGCTCTCGTCTGCTTTCATCAATATCCCATTTTGTTATTCCCGGATTCAAATATATATCTACCATGTTTTTAAGTAATTGAGCAAATAATATGCATATATTTCCACCTGCCATAGTAATTATATGTAATTGTTTCATATATTGCCCATTTTCAGAGCCGTGACTTCCATTTCCATTTAATATTTGCATAAAAAAGGGAAATATTTTTCTAATTTTTTTGTTGATAATAACACTTGTTACAAAGTTCAATCTAATTCTTCTTTTATCACTTTTGTGATCTGATGTATTTCTATCCATTTCTTCTAATTCATATTTAACTTTTTTTAATGGTTGTTTTATTCCATATTTCATTGAATCTATAAATGTAATAATTCCTCCTTCGTCCATTACAGAAGCACCAATGTCTAAAAGTTCACCTGTAAATGACTCCCATATTAATTCAAATAATTCAAAATCCATATAGACTATATTTATATATACATTGATTAAAATAATCTATTTTTATTTATATATTAATTCATCTAGAATTATATGTTATACGATTCTTTTTTTTAGCTTTCTTTGTTCTTTTTTTTAAATTTCTTTGTTCCTTTTTTGCACCTAAAGGTTTTCTAAAATCTAAAAGATAATAACCTTTTTTCAATATAGGGCCTTCTCCTTTTAATACAATTGCAGGTTTTTCTTCTTCTCGACGGCGGCGGCGGCGATCAAATTCTATCTCTTCCTCTTCTCTTGTGCGTCGGTATTCTTTTGTCACTAGTTCACGTTTAGTTGGATTTTTTTTTATAGATGATTCTATTTTTGCAACTTCTTCACTTATATTCTTACCTTTTTTAGGAGGGGGTATTTTTCTACTTTTCACTGTCTCATGGATACTTTGTGGTAATGATTTCAATTGATTTTCAATAGCAATATCTATCGGAGCTAATTTCGATATATCCTTTTTACCCATATACTATATATAATAAATACAAAAATATATATATTAAAATCTAATATTTATTCAATTTGTCACTTAATCTTAAAAACTAAAAGGTTTCATATAAATATTAAAAATTTCACTTTTTTCTTTTTTCTGATTTGTATAAAAATAGAATGTTTAGTGACAAAAAGTTACCTTTTACAAATAGAGAATTCGGTGCTGGTTATACCAAAGCATACTTTCTGTGATTGTATATAAATTAAAAATAATAGTTATTATTTTATTATTTTTAATTGCTGCAAAATCATATTCATCTACCAAACTATTGGTCCGAATTACCTCCTGCATCTGGATCAACATTTGGATCATTAACATAGACGATATCACATATATCTTTCATTAGTTTCTTTTCATTTAAATCAGAAGAGCATTGTTGTAACACATCAACATATTCATCAGGATTATGAACCAACTTATTAATGGAATTTACTTGTTTACTACATAACCTATTTAAAAATTTTTTGGTTGTCTTATTATTTGTGTCCTTTTCCCATGTATCATTTTTAATATACAACACTTCCCGCTTTTTATCACTGCAATGTATAGGTCGTTCATGTAGGGCTAGTTTATTCATATTTTCCATTATTATATGACTTAATCCTGTAGTTATTCCTTCATCCTTGGTAAGTGATAAAGCCTGTGCTGTAATTTCTATGTTCTCTATAAAGTCCCTTAAGCTTAATGCATTTTTACATTTTTCGTTTAAGAAAATGTTGATGTTGAATTTATTATTACCTACTTTTGGAATTAAATCATTTATTTGTTTATTCTTCTCTTCCATTTGTTTTTTAAGAAAATCATTTTCGTTGCTTATCTTTTCCAGTAACTGAATTTTCAAAACATCATTTTCTTCTTGTAGATCTTTTATTTTTTCTTCTTGTAAAAAAGAACATTTTTTTTTGTGAGCAAACATGCCTTGTCTATATTTATATGATTTTCCACAATCGCAGACGTAAAAGTTCGTAAAGTTCGTTTTTTTGTCATTCAAGCGTAACGATTTATGTTTTTTCGTCTCAAGATGTCTATCAAAGTCTGTTTTTTTGTTACTGAAAAAGTCACATTTTTCACAACAATATAAAAAGTTCGTTTTTTTCGTTTTTTTGTCATTCATGCGTCATTATTTTACACCAATATTTTTAAATCCTCTTTTTTTTTTAAAAAAAAATTATGGTAACAAACCTAAAAATTAAAAATAAAAGTGCCCTACATTTCAGTCACAACTGTTTTTTTTGGGTTTTTTTGGGAAATTTTTTTGGATTTTCCATTTTTGGACATGTCCATTTTTAAGATTTTCAAAAAAATTTATTAAAAAAACCCAAAAAAAACAAAAAAACAAACCTTACCATAATTTTATTTTTATAAATAGTTTTTTATTAACAAAACCATTAAAAGCTGTGTTATATATTTGCAATGAATGAGAAAGAATAAAGGTTGATAAAAATGGATAAAGAAATGATGAATAAGATAGTATAAAAACAATTTAAAATAATAATAGTAAATGGACGATTCTCAAAAAGATTATTTAAATAAATACATGAGAGAGAATGATGTTGAAGACACAACTAATAAAATACGCAAAGAAAGACAAAGTAATCAATTAAAGATTGATATAAAGAAGTTAATGGAATTGCGAAGTTTATATAAGAGCGATCAATTATTTATCTCTGAGTGTGAAAAAAAATGTAGATTTTTAAAGACAAATCAACCAAAATTATACGAGAAATTAACTACAAATATAAATAAGAATACAATATCAATAACAAATGATATGATAAATCTTTTAACACAAATAGAAAATGGTATAATTGATCAAAATGAGGCTTCATATTCGTTTGGAATGTTATGTAAAAAATTATATATTGATCCAGTTATAATAGATAAAAAAGAGATAAAAGATATAAGTTGGAAAGAATATAAGAAAATGCAAAAGGAATAATAAAAAACCTATATATTTTATAATAATGAATATTATAAAATTGTCAAGCTTGACAAAAGCGATGTATTCGAGAGATATTAATACAACACGATCATATTGTATGGACCTATCTATGAATGCGGATGATTTTGATAATATATTTTATTTCAAAGCAAATTCAATAATGGATATAAGAAATAAATCTACAGAATTTTATGTAGATGCAAATAATTGGCCTGATATTTCATTTTCTAATGGAATTGTTTCTAACAATGGGAAAAAGGATATAGAAGATTATTCATTAACAGAAAATAAAGTTAAATTACTAGGACCGGCCTGGTTAGCAAACAATATAACAAATGGTATAAGTAAATCATCAAAAATATTTTCAAATGAAAAAGAATTAATTCAGCAATATATTACTTTAGACAACCATGAAAATAAAATAGGTATCAAACAATCTATTATAGATAAATTATCAAAAGCCGGAAGTAAATCAGAACCTTTAACTAATTTAAATATTAATGATATAAATATAACGAAAGAGATAATATCACATTTTTTGATAAGTAAAAATCCAAATATAATGTCAAGATTTGATAATATGATGAATAATGATAATGTATGGAATGCAATAAAATTTACTAAAGGAGATGTTTTACAATTTGATATTATATATGATATTAATATGTTTTGCAGAGAGAAGTATAATGCTGAAGATCAAGATTTTTTAGTTAAAATAACTCTTTATTAAATTAGGGACCAGGATTTTCCCTTTTCTTTCCCTTCTTTGTAGAGGGGTTTTATCATTGGTCCTCCCCGAGGAGATGATGTAGAGGGAAAATATATATCTTATTATTTTAATAACTATTCGTTATTAATTTAAATGTAAAAATTAAGTAAATTTTTTTTATTTATATAATTAGTTATTAAAGTTTAAGTTATAAAATATGCACTTATTTTATAACACATTTATATAATGATACAAGATAATGAAAAACAACCTATATTTGCTGTACCAGGGTTAAACACTAATGTAGGATTTATAAATACTAGTTTAGCCATTGATACAACTGAAAAAAAAGCTTCATATTGCTTACATTTAGATGTAAATAAAAATTTATTAAATGATATATTTTTTATAAAATCAAAATCTATTTCAGATGTATTATCTTCAAAAACTCAATTTTATGTTGATCCAGAAAAATGGCCTGATTTAGAGTTTTCGTCTGGTATTGTAAGCAATAATAAACAAACTGATATAAATAATTATAGTTGTGATAAAGAAGTTAAATATATAGGTGTATCGTGGTTAGCAAAGAATATAACAAATGGATATAGAAATTCAAAGATATTTTCAAATGAATCAGAATTAATAAAACAATATGAATTATTAGATAATGTAAATGATGAAAATATTAAAGGTATAAAACAGTTAATTAAAGAAAAATTAAATAAAGCGGGAACAAAAAAAATACCTTTGAACAATAGAGAAAATAGTAGAAAGAATATTTGTAGGGATATTTTGAATACATTTATTTTATCAAAATCTACTTTAGAACATAATAGATTACAGCGTATATTAAAGAATAAAAAAGATGGGTGGAGTTCTTTTAAATTTATAGCTGGAGATATAATAGAATTTAATCTAACTTATAGTGCAGAATCAATAACCACTATAGGATTACCTATAAATGTAGAAGGTACAGATTTTGGTGAAAAGAAATTAGAAGATCAAGATTTTAAAGTAATACTTAAGATCGTAGAATCTTCGGAACCGGAACCAGAGCCAGAACCAGAACCAGAGCCGGAACCGGAACCAGAGCCAGAAAATGAACCAGAACCTGAAATAGAAACGGATATTAGAATTCAAACACAGTATTATAAGAAAACGACAGATGGTCCTTATGGATATTGGGGTACAGATAATGTTTTTACTAATGGGTGGACATTAGTATCAATTCAAAATACTATACGATTGGGCGAAACTATATGGAAAATAGAGGGTAATTATGATTATAGTTATGATTGGTATGAATATTTAACTTATTATCCAGGGATTGGTTTATTTGATCCAAATAATAGAAAGGATTCTATAAATTTTATTAAACCCGAATACAAAAATGATAAATTATTAATGAATACCAATAGAGGAATACCTAGTAGTTTAAAATCAAGAGTTGTGTTTGTTTTACCTGGTCGTGTTATTTTAAATATTTATCAAATGAAGAATTATTTTGGAGAAATTATTAGTAAAGAAAATATAACAATAAATAATCAATATGTAAAAAATCCAAAAGTATATCCGGAACCTGAACCTGAACCAGAACCAGAGTATGAACCAGAATCTGAACCAGAATCTGAACCTGAACCAGAATCTGAACCTGAACCAGAATCTGAACCTGAACCAGAATCTGAACCAGAATCTGAACCTGAACCAGAATCTGAACCTGAACCGGAGTCAGAACCTGAACCAGAATCAGAACCAGAGCCGGAATCAGAACCGGAATCAGAACCGGAATCAGAACCGGAACCTGAACCCGAATCTGAAGTGGAATCTGAAGTGGAATATAAGGAGGAATTAGAACCAGAACCAGAGCCTGAATCAGAATCAGAACCAGAATCCGAACCGGAACCAGAATCAGAACCAGAATCAGAACCAGAACCCGAATCTGAACCCGAATCAGAACCAGAACCAGAATCTGAACCTGAATCTGAACCCGAATCAGAACCAGAACCAGAATCTGAACCAGAATCTGAACCCGAATCAGAACCAGAACCAGAACCAGAACCCGAATCAGAAGTAGAACCAGAACCAGAATCAGAACCAGAATCAGAACCAGAACCCGAAGTAGAAAAAAAACCAATAGTAAAAATAAATTATGTAGATAATAGGTTAAAAGATGATATTGAATATGTAGAAAACATATTATCTGATATATTGGTTGATTCTAATAAAACAGAGCCGTATGTTATTACTATACATAATATTACATTTCCAAATAATAATATACTAGGAGGTGCAGATTGGACAACGGGTAATGTATATTTAAATATAAACAATATTAATTCCACTGCGATTTTAAATGATATAATTCGTCCGACAAATTCAATAGTAATATTGCATGAAATATTGCATATATTAGGGTTAGTAGGATTACCAGGAACATCTGGTGAATATTTGATAGATGTTGATTATAAAGTATATACTGGTGTAAATGGTGTATTAAGATACAAAGAATTATTGAGTTACTTGGGTTATGATGTAAGCGAAATGTCTGATTTTATACCACTAGAAGATGATTTTGGTACAGGAACAGAGTTACATCATTTTGAAGAAGGTTTAGATAGTGATTATTCGATTGAATATAGATATATAAATGATGTATATTATCCAGTTATTCCTTCTGAAATAATGACAGGTTTTTCATCGACTGGTAAAAATAGTTCAAATTATTTAACACCAATAACTTTGGGTGTTTTAGAAGATGCAGGTTATACTGTTAATTATAATTCACAACATGTATTATCTTCTGGTAAAGATTTAACAATATTAATTGATGATACAGATGTAGCATTAGAGAATATAATAGAACCAGTTGCAGATTCTGATTCAGTAATAGAACAGAATACAGTTAATATGATTAGAATAAGACTAAAATTAGATGGTGATTTAAGTATTTATTTTGATCCTGGTGTACCGAAGGAAAGAAGATTACAGCAGATACAGATGCAATTTATGTGTGAGGATAAAAATAATAGATATGAAATAACATATAATAATTTTATAGAAGAAACAAATGGTGTAAATGATAATTGGATATTGGGAAAACAAAATATTAGTAATAATGAGAATATTATTTGCAATTTTTTAAATAAGGGTAATATCGTATATATTAATAATGAAACGATATTTGCTAATATTTCATCATTTACTGATATATCATTAGTAAGATTGAATAGCGATTCTTTATATTTTCAAGTTATATTATGTGATTCTTTATATGGTAATATACATACTTATACTGTAAATAGCAAAAATAAATTAATAATTGAGAATGAGATAAGTGAAAATAATTATGTAGGATCAGTAAATTTGTTAGGATTGGTTTTTATACAGGAAACATATGATAGTAATGTTGAAGATTTTTTAACTATAGGCGAAATGATAGATGTTGATAATCAAGCAGTATTTTTTCGCGATGAGACATATATAACAGATATATCTCAACAGTTATATTTAGCTGAACATTTAGAAGAACAATTCAGGGGTTATTATATTGCTCATAGAACGTTAGGTAATGCATACTATTATAATACTTATGACAATGGACCATATGATAATTTAGTTGTTTCTAATAAATATGAAAAACCTGTATCTCAAAAGAGTTATTTTCAATTAAATAGTGGATTTCAGACTCAAGGTTATTATATTGCTACAAGATCGCCGGGTGAAGCGAATTATTATCTATTGTATCCAGAACCAGAACCAGAACCAGAACCAGAGCCCGAACCAGAACCGGAACCCGAACCAGAGCCCGAATCCGAACCAGAACCAGAACCTGAATCAGAGCCTGAACCAGAACCCGAATCCGAGCCTGAACCAGAGCCTGAATCAGAACCCGAACCAGAGCCCGAATCCGAACCAGAACCAGAACCGGAATCAGAGCCCGAACCAGAACCAGAGCCAGAACCCGAACCAGAACCAGAGCCAGAGCCAGAACAAGAACCGGAGCCTGAATCAGAGCCTGAACCAGAGCCTGAATCAGAACCAGAACCAGAGCCTGAACCCGAACCAGAACCAGAACCTGAATCAGAGCCTGAACCAGAGCCAGAGCCAGAACAAGAACCGGAGCCTGAATCAGAGCCCGAACCAGAACCAGAACCGGAATCAGAGCCCGAACCAGAACCAGAGCCAGAACCCGAATCAGAGCCTGAACCGGAGCCAGAATCAGAACCCGAGCCAGAGCCAGAATCAGAGCCTGAACCGGAGCCAGAATCAGAGCCTGAATCCGAGCCTGAACCAGAACCAGAATCAGAGCCTGAACCAGAACCAGAATCAGAGCCAGAGCCAGAGCCAGAATCAGAGCCGGAACCAGAGCCAGAATCAGAGCCGGAACCAGAGCCAGAATCAGAACCAGAACCGGAGCCAGAACCAGAGCCAGAACCAGAAATATTTGAGAATATTGTAACAGTAATAATGAAATTAAATGGTGATATAACAATAGAATTTTCAAAAGACGTTGATATAAATAGACGATTACAAGTAATACAATTAGAATTTTTACAAGATGATAATATATTTTTTAATAGAATAAATTTTTTTAGTGTAACATATTTAGATGAAAATGGTGTATTATTAACAGATAATTGGGTAAAATCAAATAGAACTTTAGGTAATGGGAGTGCACCTAATTTTAATGGTGTAATTTCAAATGCGTTGACAAACGGAAATATAATATATGTAGAGGATGAACAAGTATTTGCCCAAGTAACTACAACGAATTTAATTAATGATTTGATATATATACCTCGTTTAGATACACTATCATCCAATATTCAAGTAACATTAGAAGATATTAATGATCCCACATTAATATACACCTATAAAACTAATGATATCAATAATGTATTGATTGTTATAAATGAAGAACCAGAACCAGAGCCGGAGCCAGAACCGGAATCAGAGCCAGAACCGGAGCCGGAATCAGAACCTGAACCGGAGCCAGAATCAGAACCTGAACCGGAGCCAGAATCAGAACCAGAGCCGGAGCCAGAATCAGAGCCTGAACCGGAGCCAGAATCAGAGCCTGAACCGGAGCCTGAACTCGAACCCGAATCAGAACCGGAGCCTGAACCTGAACCTGAATCAGAACCAGAATCAGAACCGGAACCAGAACCAGAATCAGAACCGGAACCAGAACCAGAATCAGAACCAGAACCAGAATCAGAACCAGAACCAGAACCAGAATCAGAACCAGAACCAGAATCAGAGCCTGAACCAGAGCCTGAATCAGAGCCTGAACCAGAGCCTGAACCAGAACCGGAATCAGAGCCTGAACCGGAGCCTGAATCCGAGCCTGAACCAGAGCCTGAATCAGAGCCAGAGCCAGAGCCTGAATCCGAACCAGAACCGGAGCCGGAATCAGAACCAGAACCGGAGCCTGAATCAGAGCCTGAACCGGTGCCGGAATCAGAGCCTGAACCAGAGCCGGAATCAGAACCAGAACCGGAGCCGGAATCAGAGCCTGAACCGGAGCCTGAATCCGAGCCTGAACCAGAACCAGAACCAGAACCAACAATGATAACAGTACACAATACGATGAATATAATTGCGGATCTAGGTGGACCTTATGTTAGATATATTAAATTATTTAAAGCTGCCAACTCCTCCGAGTTAATTGAAAATTGTATTGCAATTAGTGAATTTTCAATTCAACCTTCGGATATACCATTAGACACAGTTTCAACACATGGGTCGTCATTATCAATATATGAATGGCCTAATGCTATTGATGATAATTACAATACCTTTTTTTATCAGTCACCCGGGAATGATAATCTTTCAAGTTGGGTCAAGATAGATCTTGGACAAAGTTATCCTATTTCTGATATAAGTAATATTGTTATTCATCTACAAGATGATATTCTGCCCAATTACACTCTCCCGCCTAATGTGCCCACGTTGAATAGTTTATTAGGAAATCTTCGAGTACAATTATTAGCTTCTGATGAAAGTATAGTGAGAGAAACAATCATTCCTTCACATATTTTTGGTAATAATCAAAATAAAACAGTGATTATTGAATATGCTTCGGACATGATCTACCAAAGTTATGTACCAGAACCGGAACCCTGGCATTATACACACTATATAATTCAAGAACTTAACATTTCAAATATTATCAACATGACCATAGAGCCAAACACTTATCATTTAGAAGAGATTGCGACACTTTTCTCAAATGATTTGTGTATGAATGTCTTATCTGTTGATAGACCAAGAAAAAAATTAATATTTGATAGTGATGTTTTATTATCTGGATTAAGTTTGTACGTATTTACAGTTGAAAGTAAAACGTTAGATTCATCAGACAACGAATTATTATTTGCGTTATTGGAGTCAGAACCTGAACCAATAACGGCCGACTCGTCGTATCAAGATGCAACTGAAATTCCTGCCTATTTTTGGAGAGATTATTCAAATAATTTTGATGACAATTATGACATTAGATACTGGTTCAACCTTGATAAAGTGACAGATATTGGAATTGCAGCGTTTCAAGATGCTAGTTTTATAGGTGATTTGAAGTTATTCAACGTAACGCATATAGGCAATGATGCATTTAAAAACGCAACCATAACAGGTGACCTAATTTTTAGTGCCACTGATTTGTCTTTAGGTGATACGGTATTTGAAGATTCAAATATTAATGGCAATTTAAATTTATCAGGTTTGATAACAAAGATTCCAATTGACACTTTCCACAACGCAATATTAGGTCCATCAATAGGTGTACGAAGTGATATTTGTTTGAATTTACTTGGGTTTGAAGGGACGTACGTGGCGGGGCGTGACTTTTATACTTTTGGCGACCTCATTCCCGATGCCACTTACCCAGTGTTCAGAAATACAACATTTAATATGCCAATACTTTTTAATGATTCAGCTAAAACATTTACCGATAGAAATTTTGAATTCGCAAAAATAAATGTACCACTAATTATGAATGGTTTCAATGCAGCTTTTACTTGGAAGAGTCTAGCAGAGGATGCTTCGATAAACAATGCATCAATTGACCCATTTGATGTGTTCTCCTCGGAAGAATACGCAGAAGACTACTATAATGCTAAAGGAAATGTATTTCAATATAAAGAACTTGAAACCATGGCGTCATACGCATTGAGACCGACTTTCAATAATGTAGAAATAGCCGAAAATGCATACTTAGATTTAAGAGGAATTGATTTAAATATATCAGAAGAATATTTAGTTTCGCAAGATGGAACAGGTGGTCATGTAAGTGAGAAAATTGTAAAAATTCATGCTTGGGGGGGAAATTCATGTTTAAAACCGTGGAGTAGAGAATATCATTGGTATGCATTAGAACCAGAGTGGTTTTATAATGTATCGGGTAAAGTAATACTGAAACCAGTTGTGCATTATTGTAGAGTGAATGTGGATAATGGTGTATCAATTACATCAGATTATACTCCATTCATAGATTTTGTGAATTCATATTTCGTTTCTTCTTTATCTGATCCCAGTTTTGAAATTTTTGAAGTTGGTTATGAACCTGAACCACAGCCGGAACCTGAGCCAGAGCCCGAATCAGAACCAGAACCGGAGCCTGAACCGGAGCCTGAATCAGAGCCTGAACCAGAGCCCGAATCCGAGCCTGAACCGGAGCCGGAATCAGAACCAGAACCGGAGCCGGAATCGGAGCCAGAATCAGAACCAGAACCGGAGCCTGAACCGGAACCGGAATCAGAGCCAGAACCGGAGCCTGAATCAGAGCCAGAACCAGAGCCTGAATCTGAACCTGAACCCGAATCAGAACCAGAACCAGAGCCAGAATCAGAGCCAGAACCAGAATCAGAACCAGAGCCAGAACCAGAATCAGAACCAGAACCAGAATCAGAACCAGAGCCAGAACCAGAATCAGAACCAGAACCAGAATCAGAACCAGAGCCAGAACCAGAATCAGAACCAGAGCCAGAACCAGAATCAGAACCGGAATCAGAGCCAGAACCGGAGCCTGAATCAGAGCCTGAACCAGAGCCGGAATCAGAACCTGAACCAGAACCGGAATCAGAGCCTGAACCGGAGCCTGAATCAGAGCCAGAACCAGAACCAGAACCGGAGCCTGAACCGGAGCCGGAATCAGAGCTAGAACCGGAGCCTGAATCAGAGCCAGAACCAGAGCCTGAATCTGAACCTGAACCTGAACCAGAAGGACCACCCGAACCGGAACCTGAATCCGAACCGGAAACAACTAATATAGTTATAGTAAAATTAAATGCAAGCGGTGAAGTTTTAATAGATTTTGATAATGGTGTACCAGATAATAGAACATTATCGTCTATTCAAATGGTACTGGATCCAAGTTTAAATTTAGAGTACACAGTTAATTTTGTACCATATTTAATAGTAGGTGGACAGTATGATGCATGGGGAACTGATTCGTTTAGTAGTCCAGAAAATATAGTTGTTTTATATGATGGAAGTTATTATTTACAAGGTAATAATTTAAATTTTGGAGATAAAATAAAGATAAGAGAGGAGACAAAAATAGCAGATATAACTTCAAATACAATACTTCCAACTTTAAATAATAGTTCTATGTTTTTCCAAGTTGTATTGAAAGAAGATAATGGAGGAAATACATATACATATACAATAAATAATGCTGTAAATAATTTAGTAATAGTAAATGATTTTGCCGCATATAGTAATGTGTTACCTAATGTAGTTATGAGTAGAATGTTACCAACTAATATTCAATCAGAGACAAATACAACAGAATTGATGTATTCTGTTTCGCAAAATATTATGCAAATGAATATTGGCTTACAAAATAATATTGAAAAGATGTTTATACGTGTTAATAAAACACGAGAGGAACAAAGAAATTATTTTTTAACAGAAGAGATAAGTGAGCAATATCGTGCTTATTATGTTGCAACTAGAACATTAGGTAATGCAAATTATTATAAATCATTTAATAATGAAGATAATGAATTGTTAATAATAACAGATGAATTAGCGAATTCAATATCACAGCAACAGTATTATTTTTCTTTAAATTCGAGTGAACAGTTTCGGGGTTATTATATAGCCCAAAGTCCAATAGGAAATGCAAATTATTATACATTATTTTTAGAACCAGAACCGGAGCCAGAACCAGAACCAGAACCAGAACCAGAACCAGAATCAGAACCAGAACCGGAGCCAGAACCAGAACCAGAACCAGAACCAGAATCAGAACCAGAACCGGAGCCAGAACCAGAAATACCACCAATATTTATTATAAATAATTTGGATGATACATTAAATAGTGATATTTCATATGTAACAAACATTTTATCAGACATATTGATTTATTCAAATATAGAAGAAATTTATACAATAACTACAAATACGAAAGAATTTTCAAATAATAATGTGTTAGGTGAAGCATATTGGAGTACAGGTATTGTAAATGTAAATATTAATAATGGTGGTTTAATGGGTGTATTAAATGATGAAACAGTTAGTTTGAATTCGATAATTTTATTACATGAGATATTACATATACTTGGATTAATAGGTTTACCAGGAACACCTGGTGCAACAGATGTAAGTCAAAATGGTTTTGTTTACACGGGCGTAAATGGTGTAGCTAAATACAAAGAATTATTAAGTTCTTTGGGTTATGACGTAAGTAAAATGGAAGATTTTATACCACTAGAAGATGATTTTGGTGCTGGAACAGAGATATATCATTTTGAGGAAGGTATAGATAATAATTTGAATTCATCGGGTGAATATATAGTTGAACGTAGATTTATAAATGACGTATATTATCCAGTAATTCCATCTGAAATTATGACAGGATTTATATCAGAAACTAATTATTTAACTCCAATAACATTAGGTGTTTTAGAGGATGCAGGATTTACAGTAAATTATGATTCTGAACATGTATTATCAGCTGGTGATAATTTAAGATTTTTAACTAATGAACCGGAGCCAGAATCAGAGCCAGAACCGGAGCCTGAACCAGAACCAGAGCCAGAATCAGAGCC
>Ga0160422_10000342_pt1 | contig 27861 bp, 23 predicted proteins | sample Fk160mmetaG_FD_108192 | JGI IMG/M metagenome (GOLD analysis project Ga0160422, IMG submission 108192) | Marine microbial communities from the Central Pacific Ocean - Fk160115 60m metaG | ecosystem: Environmental > Aquatic > Marine > Oceanic > Photic zone | place: The Central Pacific Ocean...
CTCATTTTTATCTTGCCTTAGGGCCATCAAGAGCTTTTATTAAATAACCTGAGAGAGCAATTTAGAAAATTAATCAAAAATGGTAGTGGAACTATTAAGCGAGGAATTCAAACCTGGGTTAGTCGGCTTCTGTCCAGTAAGGTTAGAGCGTATTTCTCAGTGGCTTAAAAGATATGTTGATGAAAGAAAATTACCATTTGCTCACGTAGCAGTTTTAAGAAAGGGTCAATTAGCTTTCACGGATCTTTATGGATATAGGGACGTCGAAGAGCGTACCCTCGTCAAAGAGGATGGTATATATCGAATATATTCTATGACTAAAATCATTACAACGGTGGCAGCTATGGCCTTGTATGAAAGAGGCGCGTTCCAATTAGACGATCCGGTATATAAATTTGTTGATGAGTTTAAAAATGCCAGGGTGCTTGTTTCTGGACGAAAAGATTCGATCGATAGCGTCGAACTTGAAACGCCTATGACGATACGTCAACTTATAAACCATACCTCAGGCCTCACTTATGGTGCATTTGATCCGGGACCGGTTGGACAGTTGATGCGAAGTGAAAAAGTAGATTTTGGAAATATGAAAGCAAATTTGGGGGAAACTGTCCGTCGTCTGGCCTCAATACCCCTTTGTTTCCAACCGGGAAGTCAGTGGCGTTATGGTGTCTCAACGGATGTGTTAGGATACATAATTGAAGTGGTAACTGGAAAAACACTTTTACAAGTATTTAATGAGCTTATATTTAATCCTCTCAATATGACAGATACCTTCTTCCATGTTCCCAAAAACAAGGTTGAAAAATTTTGTTCCTTGTACACGCGAACGAAAAGTGAATCATTGAAACTATTAGAATGTGCCGAAGGTAGCAGGTTTTGCGAACCCGTGAACATGTATTCGGGTGGAGGAGGGTTAATTTCCTCAATGCGCGATTATCTAGTTTTCCTGGAAATGATTCGATGTGGTGGTCGCTACAATGATACGCAAATATTAGGACGCAAAACAGTGGAGCTCATGTTGAGGAACCATTTGTCGGGTGATATGGCATCTATGGGACAACTAACCTTCAGTGAAATGCCCATGGAAGGGATAGGGTTTGGTCTGGGAGGGGCAATTCTCTTAGACCCAGCCAAGGCACAAATATTGGGTTCTGCGGGAGAGTTCACTTGGGGAGGGATGGCGAGTACCGCTTTCTGGATTGACCCCGAAGAAGAGCTATCTGTTGTTTTTATGACGCAGTTGATACCCTCTTCATGTTATCCTATTCGACGGGAATTAAGAGTACTCGTATATCAAGCACTTGTTGATTGACGAGTTCAAATAATCGATGCAAGAGCTGAGCATTTTGGAGCCAATAAAATGAAGTTTAATCTACCAGAAAAAAGAGAAGGCCCTCAGGTTTGGTACGGCCAAGAAATAAAGTCATCTAACGAGTGGATTTATACTCTTACAAATCAAGAAATAAAAGAGATTGAGAGCGCACTCAAACTTGCTAGCAATACAGATGTTGCTGCAATAAAAAGAAACAATTTTCCTCTCACAACGCTAGAGAGCAAATTGCGCAAAATTAATGATGGTGTAATGAATGGCCGAGGGTTTGCCTTGATCCGAGGGCTCCCAGTTGAACGTTGGTCAATAGAAGAGTCTGCGAAAGCATACTTTGGGATAGGATCTTATTTTGGAAGTGCTCGTTCCCAAAACGCGAGCGGGCATGTTTTGGGACATGTCAGAGATTTAGGGCGTGATGCAGTTAATGATCCCTCAGCAAGGATATACCAAACGAGGGAAAGACAGACTTTTCATACTGACTCGTGTGATGTGGTTGCATTACTATGCCTCAAGACTGCGAAGTCTGGTGGGGAATCTGCATTGGTAAGTTCTATGACAATCTACAATGAAATGTATGAGCAACGCCCCGATCTTTTAGAACTGTTATTTCAGCCCTTTGCTACAGACAGGCGAGGAGAAGTACCTGCCGGTAAAAAACCGTATTTTGAAATACCGGTATTCAACTACTTTGAAGGCTATTTATCTGCGATTTATGCACGACGATATATTAACTCGGCGCAACGTTTTGATGATGTTCCGGCGATAGAAGGTAAAAAGCTCGAAGCTTTAGACTTATTTGATACGTTAGCAAACGATCCGCGCTTAAATTTTAAAATGACTTTCAAACCCGGAGATATACAGCTGGTTCATAATCATACAATGTTGCATGATCGAACGGATTATATAGATTGGGAGGAGGAAGCAAAAAAAAGACATCTACTTAGGTTATGGCTTGCAATGCCCAATGCACGTCCCCTTCCTCAGGTGTTTAAGGAGAGGTATGGGACGATAGATATCGGAGATCGAGGCGGGATTGTTGTACCCGGCTCAAAATTAAATGCACCGCTTATTCCAGTCTAGGCACAAAATACAGAAACCTCTAAAAAAGACAAACTCCTTTGTGTTAACAAAATTTGTCTAAAATGCGCATTTTCTCTTGTTACATCAGTCCCGTCGCGTTACTTAACGCTTAAGGATACAGTCGGTTTGGATACTTTTACCTAGGTGGAAACCATGCATCGCTATAGAACCCATAACTGCAACGAACTAAGGCCCGAAAATGTTGGTGAAACAGCACGATTATCAGGCTGGATACATCGGAGAAGAGATCACGGGCAACTTGTATTTCTAGATTTGCGAGATCATTTCGGTATAACTCAATGCGTTGTAGATATTGAGGATAAGTCTTTCTCGGATGTAGAAAAAGTCAGGGTTGAAAGTGTGGTAACGATCACGGGCAAAGTTTTGCGCCGCGATGAAGAAACAATTAATCCTAAAATCCCGACTGGTCACATCGAGCTTCGTATAGAAACATTTGAAATTCAATCATCGGCTGATTTGGTGCCTCTTCAAGTTAACTCCGAAGAAGATGCTGGCGAAGAGCTTAGGTTACGCTATCGATTTCTCGATCTCCGTAGAGAAAGAATACACAACAATATCATTACTCGATCGAACGTAATTTCTTCAATTAGAAGGCGTATGATTGATCGTGGCTTTGTGGAATTTCAAACACCAATATTAACCGCTAGCTCTCCAGAGGGAGCAAGAGACTTTCTAGTCCCGTCAAGATTGCACCCTGGTAAGTTTTATGCTCTGCCGCAAGCTCCCCAACAATTCAAACAGCTTGTCATGATGTCGGGTTTTGATCGATATTTTCAAATTGCGCCTTGCTTTCGTGATGAAGACAGTAGAGCGGATAGATCCCCTGGGGAATTTTACCAGTTAGACCTAGAAATGAGTTTTGTTGAGCAAGAGGACGTTTTCTCTGAAATTGAACCTGTATTGGCAGGCGTTTTCGAAGAATTTACAACCTGGTCTGTGCCTCAGCCTTTCCCTAGGATACCGTTTTCAGAGGCTATGTTGAAATACGGAACAGATAAACCAGACTTGCGTATCCCCATAGAAATTTGCGACGTTTCTGATCTTTTTGAGAATAGCGAATTTGCAATTTTTGCAAAAACTGTTGCTGATGGTGGGGTGGTTCGTGCATTGCCTGGCCCAAAATGTGGGAGCAGAGCGATCTGCGATCGCATGAATTCTTGGGCCCAGAGCGAAGGTGCGCCAGGAATGGGATATATCATTCTTTCAGAAGGTGAGGGAAGGGGGCCTATCGCCTCCAGGATATCGAGCGACGTATTAGAGACGCTCAAAGGTCGCACTGGAATGGGGGATGGTGATGCAATTTTCTTCTCGGCTGGAAAGGAAGCCGAGGCAGCAAAATTAGCTGGAAATGCTCGCCTGAAGTTAGGAGTTGACCAGGAACTTGTAGAACAAAATATTTACAAATTTTGCTGGGTCGTTGATTTTCCAATGTTCGAAAAAGATGAGGTTGCTGGGAAAATAGAATTTTCACACAACCCATTCTCTATGCCTCAAGGTGGGTTAGAGGCGCTAGAAACAAAAGATCCGTTAGATATCTTAGCTTTTCAGTATGATATCGTCTGTAATGGTATAGAATTATCTTCAGGAGCGATACGAAACCACTTGCCCGATGTAATGATAAAAGCATTTTCTATTGCTGGCTACAGCAAGGAGGAGGTCGAGGAAAGATTTAGTGGTATGCTCAACGCCTTTCGCTATGGAGCTCCCCCCCACGGCGGATTTGCACCCGGAATAGATCGTATTGTCATGTTAATCGCCAATGAACCTAATATTAGGGAAGTTATTTTGTTCCCTATGAACCAAAAAGCAGAGGACTTGATGATGAATGCCCCTAGCGAGGTCAGTATGCAGCAATTAAAAGAGTTGCATATTAAGAGTAATCTACCCCCAAAAATCGAGTGATTATTTGAGCTCTTGAGGATTAACAAGGTTTTTAAAAATTATATAACAAAAAAAGGGGCTCAAATAGCGCCCCTCCTCAGAAACGCGAATAAAAAAGATCAAACAACACCAAACGCCATCATGGCATCTGCAACTTTCTTGAAACCGGCTATATTTGATCCGGCCATATAATTGCACCAGCCATCTTTTTGCATTCCGGCGTCATTGCAATTCTTATGTATGCCAATCATTAAATCGCGTAACATTTTACTCAATTCCTCATTACTCCAAGATCTACGTTCGGAATTCTGACTCATTTCTAAACCTGACATACCAACACCGCCGGCGTTTGCTGCCTTTGCGGGGGCAAACAAAATTTTTGCTGCTAGGAAGTGGTGGATACCTTCGATTTCTGTGGGCATATTAGCGCCCTCGGAGACGGCCATTATTCCGTTAGATAACATAGTTTTTGCGTCATCTTCTAAGATTTCATTTTGGGTTGCACATGGCATTGCTAGATCTGCTGCGACTCCCCAAGGACGCTTGCCTGCGTGATATTCAGCACCGCTAAATTTGTCGGCATACTCTGAAATTCGTCCCCTTCTAACGTTCTTGAGCTCCATTACCCACTTTAATTTTTCTTCATTGATGCCATCTTTATCATAAATAAATCCAGCTGAGTCGGATAGCGTAAGCACTTTACCGCCGCGGTGATTGATTTTTTCTGCCGCAAAAGTCGCAACATTCCCAGAACCGGAAATTAGTACGTTTTTACCCTCGATGCTATCGCCCTTCGTCTTGAGCATCTCCTCAAGGAAATAAGCGGTTCCGTAACCGGTAGCTTCAGGGCGCATTTCACTTCCGCCATATTCTATCCCTTTTCCAGTAAGGACACCGGTGAAATGGTTTGTTATTCTCTTGTATTGACCGAACATGTAGCCAATCTCTCTAGCGCCAACACCAATGTCACCCGCGGGCACGTCGACGTCAGCCCCAATGTGACGGTAAAGTTCGGTCATAAATGATTGGCAAAAACGCATGACCTCATTCTCTGATTTACCTTTTGGATTGAAGTTAGCTCCCCCTTTGCCTCCGCCCATTGGGAGGCCTGTTAGCGAGTTTTTGAAAGTTTGCTCAAAAGCAAGAAATTTTAAAATAGACTGATTGACAGATGGATGAAACCGGATGCCACCTTTGTAGGGTCCAATGGCGTTGTTATTCTGTATTCTATATCCACGATTTACTCGGATATTACCGCTATCATCCTCCCAACATACCCTAAAGGATATTACGCGGTCAGGCTCAGCCATTCTTTCTAATACTTGAGCTTCCATATATTCAGGATAATCTTGCAACCAAGGGATGATATCGGCGGCTATTTCGCGAACGGCTTGGTGAAATTCAACCTCGCCAGGATTATGCGATATGACACCTTCCATAAAAGTTTCTAAATTGGTTGATCTTTTAGACATGAAAGCACTCCCCGAGGTAATTTTTATACACAGCTCTTTTCAAATTGTGTGGTAGTTAAGCACTAAGCACAACATTATCGCAATAGGCTCGGCTGCTTTTTGTCAGAACCCTAATGCTAAACATGGACGTCTAGGATCGGCGGCTCCGGATAACAGCCTCGGACTAGATTGATCCAAAATTGCACACACTGCACCGGCTTTCCAAGTATGGCGAGGCCAGGGCTCAACAAGATGGCCGTAGTCCGCTAAAGTTTCTCTCACATGGTCATCAACGCCTTCCTCTATTTTCAATAATCTTCTTTTATATTGATGTGGTTCGAAACTATCTGGAGCGTCATAACTTGCAAAACGAGGTAACTCGACCGCCTCTTGCAAGGGTATATTGAAATCTACAATATTTAATAAAACCTGAAGCATTGCTTGCGTTTGTACATCGGCACCAGGGGTACCAAAAGGCATAACCGAACTATCACTTAATACAACAATAGCCGGGTTGGGGGTAAGCCGTGGCCTTTTCCACGGGAAAACACTGGATGGATGGTTTCGAATGGCCCACGATTGTGACCCTCGAGATGATGGATTAATGCCCCAACCTGGTAGCACAGGGGTATTTGCGGAGCCATCACTTGGAGTTATAGAGGCAACCAGACCATCCTTATCGACGGCACACATGTATGAAGTATCTAAGGAAAACTTATTTGTTTCACCGAATGCGATGTCATCTCCCCATAAATATTCTTCAGACAAGATGGATTTTTCTTTTATCATGGAGTAGCGTTCCTCTCCATAATCGTTGGAGAGTAGTTTTTTCAACGGAACGTCTACAAAATCTGGATCGCCTAAATAGCGCTCTCTGTCTGCCAGCGCGAGTTTAATAACTTCTGTAATAATATGTATATAGTCGGCAGAGTTATGCTCCAAATCTTTCAAGTCAGAATTTTTTAAAAGATTCCACATCTGTGCCAAACTAATGCCTTGGCACCATGGTCCACATGTAAAAAGTGTGGCGCCGTTGCGGGTTACCTCGATGGCTGGTTCGATTGTAACTCTGAAGCGTTCTAAATCCGTCTGGGTTATCCATCCGCCGTTTTCTTTATGGAACTTCGCGATAGCGTGCGCGATATCGCCTCTGTAGAAGGCCTGTCTAGCTGCATCAATTTTATTAGCTCGAGAACCCGTTGATGCACTTTCCTGGTCAGCCATATATTGTAATGTTTTGGCTAAATCTGCCTGCACAAACAAATCTCCAACTTTTGGGGGACGGTTATTGGGAAGGTAAATTTCTCGATTTGATGACCATTTCCGATATTGGGCTTCATTATCTTTGATGGTTTGCGCCATCAGCTCATGCATTATGAAGCCTTTTTTCGCTGCACTTATAGCGCCACTTGCAATTTCCTTAAATGACATGGTTCCGAAATGCTCTAATGCAGTAAGAAATGCATCTGGCGCTGCTGGGATGATTGCTCTAAGTATACCATCTGGCACGTGGCAGTCGAATTCATTAATGAAACGATCTATGTTTGCTGCCATGGGCCAACGCCCGACCCCGCTAACGGTGATAACTTTCTTAGTCTTTGGGAATCGGATCATGATAGGGGCAACACCTGCAAAGTTTACTAGATCGCTTTGAACAACGCCTAAAACCATGGCTCCTGCTACTGCTGCATCTACTGCATTTCCCCCGGCTTCCAGAATTGAAATGCTCGTCTGGGTGGCGAGCGGGTGACCACCTGATGCCATATATTCGTGACCCTGTGCCATAAGACGTGTTTTATTCATATTATGATCCTATAAAAGTGTTTAGTACTTGGAAATTTTGATTACTATGTCCATTGTAAAGAACAATAAATCAGATAGTGCTAAAAATGAAAGTTTAGATGATGGAAAAACGCGATATACCAGGAAGTATAGCGGCTCTAGTAGGTGCAAAAAAAACCGATGAAGCCGCAAAAAAGGCATCTGATATGGCGAGTAAACTTGACCGAAATAACAGCTGGTCGCAAGAGCCCTCTCATGTCTTTAGAGCAATAACATGGGCGATTAAGTCATGACAGAATTACATTGGCTGAGTGCTCTAGAGGCCGTTAAACTGATAAAAAATAAAAAACTTTCCCCCGTTGAACTGATTGATGCGCTAATAAAGCGGATAGATAAATATGACAAACACTTCAACACGTTTATAAGTTTCAGACCTGAGCAAGCTTTAAAAGAGGCAAGGGTAGCAGAGGAAGGTGTCATGAAAGGAGACGCATTGGGGCCCCTGCACGGTATTCCTTTTGGATTAAAAGACATTATAGATGCAAAAGGATGGAATACAACAGCGCACTCCACTCTGTTGAAGGATAATGTGGCTTGTAAAGATGCCTTTGTGACGGCGAAACTTAAGAAGGCGGGAGCTATACTTTTAGGCAAGCTTTCCACCCACGAGTTTGCACTAGGGGGCCCTTCTTTCGACTTACCTTGGCCGCCAGCACGTAATGCTTGGAACAGAAAGTATTTCCCTGGTGGTTCTTCGAGTGGTTCGGGTGCAGCAGTGGCGGCTGGTTTTCTTCCTTTAGCCTTAGGTTCGGATACAGGAGGGTCCGTACGTAATCCTGCATCTATGAATGGATTACTTGGTATAAAAGCAACCTATGGCCGTGTAAGTCGTTCAGGGGTCATTCCATTATCTTTTTCATTAGATCACGTAGGACCGTTAACTAGAACAACTTCTGATAATGCTCTTGCACTTTCAGTTATATCTGGGTGGGATAAAAACGATCCTGCTAGTGCGGATGTTAACGTTCCAAATTTTGGTGAGGATTTAGATAGAGGTGTTTCGGGTTTAAGAATAGGGATTATTAGGCATTTTTATACAAAAGATCTGATCGCATGCGACGAAATGGTAAATGCTTTGGAAGTAGCAATAACAAAATTAGAAAAGTATGGCGCGGTCTTTGAAGAAATAGAGACCCGTCCCTTGCAGGATTTCGCGGCCTGCAACAGGGTCATCTTGTTATCGGAGGCGTGCGCTATTCACAAAAATTGGCTAAAATCTAGGCCTGAGGACTATGGGGAGTCGCTTTTAAGTAGGTTGCTACCCGGTACAGCACTGACTGCTGTCGATTACGTAGAAGCAATTCGTACAAGGGCAAGATATACGCAAGAGTTTAATGAAATTTTTTATAAGTTTGACGCGATCATAACTATAAATAATATGGAGCCAGCATTTCCAATAGAGGATTCTGCTTTGTGCGAAAAATTCTATCCAAGGCAAGCAAGAACGCCATTTAATGTAACGGGGAACCCCGCTTTAGCTATACCTATCGGGTTCAGTTCAGAAGGCTTACCCTTATCGATGCAGGTGATAACGCCTCAATTTGATGAAACAATGGCTTATCGCATAGCGGCGAGCTTTGAAAGCAATACAGAGTGGACTAAGCATCATCCAGATTTGGAGAAGACATCTGTCTATTAACCTAGAGACACTGTATTCGTCTAATAAGGGTAACCGATTCGGTGCCAGTACCAAATTATCAATGCCAGCCCCATAGCAGGAAAGCCAAAGCACCACTACGTCCATCTTAGTTGCTTGAAGAAACATTTGATGTCGGTAGTCTTGTGGTCATGGATTAATTGTTGCTGGCAGGAAAAGCTAGTGCGGCGATATGATAGATAATCACTTGATAGATAAATTCCCTCTTGAGGGCGAAAAAGACACACATAGAATCGCATCATTACTCTCAAATGAGGTCGAACCAGGCGATGTAATTTGTTTAAATGGAAATTTAGGAGTAGGCAAAACTAGTTTTGCAAGAGCTTTCATTCGGACTCTAACCTCCGATGATGAGCCGGTTCCAAGCCCAACTTACACACTTATTCAACAATATCATGCGAAAAGGAATAAAGTTGGTCTAGAAATTTTTCACGTCGATTTGTACCGGTTATCATGCCACTCAGAAATTGAGGAGCTTGGATTAGAGGACGCTCTTGATATGGGGGTTTCTTTGATAGAATGGCCTGAATTATCTATACCTCGCTTGCCAGAGGACAGGCTAGAAATTTATCTACAATTTGGTAAAGGGGTGGGCGAACGTTACATGGATCTGTTTGGTTCAAGCCGTTGGCTGTCGCTCGCGCACTCAATAGAAGGCTAGTTAATATGATAGGCACAGTAAATACAAATCAAGATAGCCGGCAGTTGCTCTTAACAGAATTTCTTAAACACTCTGGGATAAGCGACCTCAAATTACTTCCTTTGGCAGACGACTGCTCTTTCCGAAGGTATTACAGAGTGCAAACCAAAACGAACAATTTGGTTGTTATGGATGCGCCACCGGACAAGGAGGAGGTAAATCCATTTATTCAAATGTCAAATCTATTGAACTCGTTAGGGTTCAGTGCTCCAAAAATTTTGGACAAAGATGTGAAAAACGGATTTCTGCTGCTTGAGGATTTTGGAAATGAAACGTATACCAAGGCTCTTTCTGATAGCTCTAAAGAAACTAACCTTTATGAAAATGCTATAGATGTTTTGATAGAGATGCATAACTTAAAGAGCCTCGAAGAGAAGATAGACTTACCTTTCTATGATCAAAAAAAGTTACAAAATGAACTATCATTATTTATAGATTGGTATTTGGTAGGAAGATTACGATTAAATATTTCCGAAAAAGAAAAAAGACGTTTTTTTGAGGCCTGGGGACAGTGCTTTACGTATATTGAATCTTGTAAGACAGTATTGGTACTCCGTGACTACCACGTAGATAATCTTATGGTCCTTGCGGAAAGGGATGGTGTCCGTAGGTGTGGCCTTTTAGACTTTCAAGACGCTGTTGTCGGGCCGGCTAGTTACGACTTAGTTTCCTTGTTGCAAGACTCACGACGCAACATAAGTGATGAAATCACTTTATTAATGCTTGATAGATATTTTGATGGGGTTAAGGGGGAGGTTAATAGAAATAATTTTATGAGGTCTTACTATATCTTGGGAACACAGCGGGCTCTCAAAGTCTTTGGTATTTTTACCAGGCAAGATATTCTTTACCGAAACAGCAAATACCTTATCCACATACCAAGACTGTGGAGGTATACATTAGCCAACTTACAATTTGAAGCATTAGGCGAAATATGTGGTTGGCTAGATAAAAATGTTCCCCAGGTTTCTATTGAAAATGAGATAACGATGAACGACAACTCTTAATGTTCATAGAGCAACTTCCTTCTTCCCTCGTAGAGATACCTAAGACTGCCATGATATTAGCGGCGGGCCATGGTCGTCGGATGTTACCTTTAACTGAGAGAATACCAAAGCCAATGTTAGTAATCCTGGGTAAAACAATATTAGACCGGTCTATTGACAATTTATTCAGTGTTGGGGTCACCAAAATCATAATAAATGTATCACATTTAGCATCAGTCATTGTTGAACATGTTGGCGCTAGGAAAGATCATAGGATTATCTTGTCAGAAGAGGAGTTGCCGCTAGAAACTGGTGGCGGCGTTATGAAAGCTCTTCCTCACTTGGGGAACGAACCCTTTTTTATCATCAATGGCGACAGCGTATGGGTTGATGGGATGAAAAATACACTACGGCATCTAGCGGAAAAGTGGAATTCCAATAATATGGATGCTCTACTGATGTTAACTCCCACAGTAAAGGCCGAAAATTTTACCGGATTTGGTGATTTTTTTATGAACCAAGATGGCATTTTAAGTAGACGAAAAGAAAAAATGATTTCTCCTTTTGCTTACATGGGGCTATCAATAATTAACCCTTTATCTTTCGTGAATACGCCTGACGGCGCCTTTTCATTAAATTGGTTTTATGATGAAGCGATCGAGCGCGAACGATTAGTGGGGGTTATTCACGATGGACTATGGTATCATGTAAGTACCCCTTCCGACTTAGAATTTGCCAGATTTAAGTTTGCCAATGGACATGCAAAGAATGCCCCCTTCTTTTAAGGTCAAATATGTTTAGGTCAAAAGTTTATACGATTGATCCGAACTTTTATTTCCTTGACGTATTAGCTTTTGGTTTTCTGAAAAAAATAAAGTTTGATCGGGAAGTACTTGCCCAAAGTATTTTCTTTTTGCCGACGCAGCGCTCAGTCGCGAACTTCGCAAGTTGTATCAAGGACTTTTTCGACAACAGGACGGTAATCTTGCCCACTATCCGACCCTTAGGCGACCTAATGGACGAAGAACTCTTCTTTGGTAACGATATGGATCCCTTAAATGTTGAAAATATTAGTCAAAAAAAAGTCATATCGCGACTACGAAGGCGATTACTTTTAACTCAATTGGTCGAGCGTTTCATGGAGGTAGATGGCGAAAACCGGAAGAGTAGGGAAGGCAGAGGCAATAATTATAAGGGATCCGTTGGATTAGCAAACGCGTTAGCTACTATGCTTGATCGAATGCAGATTGAAGGTATTTCGCTGGACAAACTTGAAAATTTTGTGCCGGAAGAGCATGCGATGCATTGGCAAACCAGCTTTAAATTTCTAAAGTTGCTGATAAAGTATTGGCCTAAAATTCTCGAAGAAGAAAATCTTGTTGACCCGGCAATATACACGAACAATTTACTGGGGCATCTCTCTGCAAAATGGGAAAAATCTCAACCTGCTCAATTCATTACAATAGCCGGTTCTACGGGCAGTATGCCAGCCACCGCTGAGCTAATTAAAGTCGTGGCTTCATTGAAAAATGGTGCAGTTGTATTGCCGGGATTAGATCAGAGAGAAGATGAAAAATACCGTCAAGTTGTTGTTGAGGATGCAACACATCCTCAGCATATGATGTTTAGTTTGCTGGACAAACTGGGTATTCAGCCAGGTGATGTACAGAACTGGCTTCCAAATGCAGATAACACTGTTAAAGAGAAGTCGCCAGCTGGTCGCTTTAAATTATTTTCTGAAGCATTATTACCTCCTGCTTTATCAGGGCGCTGGCGGTCAGTAATCAAAAAAACCGTCCCCCAGAAAGATCTTGAGGGCATAATTACAATCGAATCGGAAGACCAAAGGGCGGAGGCTGAAACTATTGCCTTAATAATGCGTGAAACGCTAGAGCACGAAGCACGATCAGCAGCTCTTATAACAAGTGATAGAAATCTTGCGAGACAGGTGACTTCAGCCGCAAGCCGCTGGAACCTAAATATCTATGACTCTGCAGGCCAACAATTTTTAAATAATAACTATATTAATTTTTGGCGCCTGGTGAGCGAAATGGTATTTAATCAATTGGCACCAATCCCGCTCCTTTCGGCATTAAAACATCCATTAGCGAATGGCGGGTTACCGAAACTAGAATTCCAAAAAAATGTTAGTCAGCTGGAAATTTTGTTTTTAAGAGGGGAAAGACCAAAACCCGGTATTGACGGGTTGTTGGAAGTAGTAAATATCGGGCGGCGCCACAATAAAAACCGACAAATCAATACAGGTGCTATGGGCTCCACATGCATTGATAACCTGTATGAGTGGTTGTTGGATTTAGCACCGGTAATAAGAAGTTTTGAACACGCATTAGTTAGTGGCTCTAAAACACTGCCAGAAATGTTGTTACTTCATTTGGCTTTGGTTGAAAAGCTTAGTGGTCCCATTGAACTGAACGGCGAAACCACAGAGACTAATAATCAAATTATAAAAATTTTGAACGATTTTTATGAACAAAGCCAAGATTTCCAAAGAATTGATGGTATATCATACACCTCATTATTCGAAACTGTTTTATCGGACTTTGTAATTCGGGAAAAATATCAAGAAAAACCAAAATTAGCTATATTTGGGCCGCTTGAAGGGCGACTCTCTGAATTTGACCGTATCATAATAGGTGGCTTAAATGAGGGTACCTGGCCGCCAGTTATCCGGCCAGATCCTTGGTTAGGCCGCAGCATGCAGGAAGCGCTAGGCTTGATGGATACTTCAAAACGGATTGGACAATCAGCTCACGATTTCTTGCAAGCCGTTTGCGCACCCGAGGTATTTTTAACGCGGTCTCTAAACCAAGCCAATAGCCCAACCACCGCTTCTCGCTGGCTAATGCGCCTTTCATCAATATTCAACGCTATCGGCCAGGATAGTATAATTAAAGAGCGTGGTCAGAAGTGGCAGGAATGGCAAAAATTATTGGACCAACCTAAATCAGAAAAACGTTTTGGTAGAGAGGCACCGCAACCCAAACCAAGCAGAGAAAAAAGGCCTTGCTCTTTCTCCGTATCCCAGGTGGGGATTTGGCTTCGTAATCCTTACGCAATTTATGCAAAAAAAATCCTGAGACTAGAACCATTAGATCCAATTGACCGAATGCCGTCTCCCATTGACCGAGGAAATTTTATACATAAAGCCTTAGAAATTTTTGCCTCTGAAGGGATCCCAGAAAATAACAATGAGGCGTTAGCATCACTGATTGACAAAGGCAGAGAAATTTTTTCCAAGACATTTGAAGATCCAGTTGTTTGGGCATTTTGGTGGCCAAGATTTAAACGAATAGCTGAGTGGTTTGTGCAGCATGAAGCAGAAAAACGACAAAACAGAATAGCGTTGCACGTCGAAAAGAAAGGTGTGTGGCACTTTATTTTGAACGGTAGACCAGTACAACTCCGTGCCACCGCTGATCGAATAGACCAAATGAGAGACGATAAATGGGTTGTTATTGATTATAAGACTGGAGCGATACCTTCAAGGCGAGAAGTAGAGGCTGGTTTAGCACCTCAATTACCGCTAGAAGCCGTGATATTAGCAAAGGGTGGGTTTGAAAACCTGCCGGCAAAGGAGTGTGCCGAGCTGCAATACTATCATCTGACGGGAGGCAACACTTCAGGCAAGGCTTATTCATTTGCTGCGAACACGTTAATCGTTGATGCCGAAAGGGGTTTGTTGAAGCTTTTGAATGATTTTGATAACCCAGAGATGCCTTATCTCTATGCTCCCGACTATGGAGCGGAACCTATCTTCGATGATTATGGGCACTTAGCTCGTGTCAAAGAATGGCGCTAATTATATGAGTTTAGTACAACAGCATGAAGCATCAGATCCTAAGTTTTCCGCGTGGGTTGAAGCGTCTGCAGGTGCAGGAAAAACAAAGATTTTAACTGACCGCGTATTACGTTTATTACTAGCCGGTGTTCCCCCAGAGCGGATTTTGTGTTTGACCTTTACTAAGGCAGCAGCAGCAGAAATGGCTATGCGGATTACTTCGCGTTTGTCCGCTTGGTCACTTGCCAGCGATGCAGCACTTTGTGATGATCTGCATAGCTTGTCTGGCAAGCGGGCAAAAAAAAATGTATTGGAACGTGCTCGTGGTTTATTCGCTCTTGTTGTAGACTCTGCAGAAAAATTGCAAGTGGTAACTATACACGGATTTTGTCAGTCTTTGTTGAGACGTTTCCCTTTAGAGGCAAAATTATCACCCCAGTTCGATGTAATAGATGATACGATCGCAAAAGAATATTTGAAGACAGCTCGGGATTTAATTATTCGAAAAGCTATATCTGAGCAAAATGGCCCATTCGCTAACGCCTTTGTCGAAATAGCAGAGACAATTAACGAGGATGAATTATCAAACTTGTTGGAAGAAATAATCGGCGAACAATATAGGTTTCGGGAAATTTTTGAAGGTTCAGCGAACGAAAAAACTTTAGGAAATATTATTAGAGCTCAATTGAATATTAATTCGCTAGAAATAGAGCTTAAAATCGTAGAAGAAATATCAGTTTATGATAGTACGACACTCGCTAAATTAGAAAAGGCTGTAGAAATTTTAATGTCGGGAAATCAGTCCGATAGAGCGCTAAGCAGCGCCATTAAAAGTTGGCTCCAAAATGAAAAACCGAATAGAGCATCTTTCGAAAATTACAAGTTAGGTTTTTTAACGCAAAAGGGAAGTATCCGAACTAGGCTAGCCTCAGTAAAAATTTTTAATGAACATCCAAGCTTAGAACAAACACTTACATCTGAAGCCTCTCGTCTTACGGCAGTAGATGACAAGCTAAAATGCCTTGACCTAGTGTCTAAGAATGAAAAATTGGCATTTTTATCGCAAAGCGTGATGCACTTGTACACGGAAAATAAAAAAAATAACGCGGTAATTGACTATGATGATCTTATAACGCTTGCCAATAGGTTAATCGCAAATAACGAAATATCTCCGTGGATTTTGTATAAATTAGATGGAGGGATAGATCATCTTCTATTAGACGAAGCACAAGATACCAATTCAGATCAATGGAAAATTGTGGAAACATTAGTAAAAGAGTTCTTCACCGAACAAAACGGGATTGGTAATCTTGGTTCTAGAACGCTATTTGTAGTGGGTGATCCAAAGCAATCCATTTTTAGTTTTCAAGGGGCTGACCCTAACCTTTTTAAAATGAAGCAACAAACTCTGAAAGAGAGTTTTGAACTGGCAAAAAAACAATGGAAAGACGTGAAACTTGATATCTCATATAGATCGAGCGCGGCGGTTCTGAAAGCAGTTGATACCGTTTTTGAGCCAGAAAGTTCGGAATTTTCTTCCATTAAACATCATCCGTTTCGCTCTGGTCAGGCGGGTTTAGTCGAAATATGGCCTCCTGAAGAGCCGGTAGATAGAAAGCCCAGAGACTATTGGTCAGTGCCCAGGAAACAAATCCATTTCGATGAACCCAGTACGCGGTTGGCAAGCAAAATAGCCTCAAAAATTTCGAGTTGGATTAAAAGTGGTGAAATATTGAAAAGTAGAGGTCGAGCAATTGAACCTTGCGACATCATAATATTGCTTCGGCAACGTGGTCATTTTATGGAAGAGTTAGTAAATGCTTTAAAACAAAAGTTGGTTCCTGTAGCAGGCGTTGATCGTATGATTTTGACCGATCAATTGGCGGTCATGGACCTAATGGCTTTCGGCAAATTTTTACTACTTCCAGAAGATGACTTAAATTTAGCAAACCTTTTAAAAAGTCCTTTTTTGGAAATAGACGAAGACGACCTATTGGAGCTCTGTTGGGATAGAGGCGCTAGTACCCTTTGGGAAACATTGAATAACAAATCCGCTTTAAATAGTAAGTTTTCAAAAACTCTTGACCAGTTAAAATGTTGGCTTGAACGAGCGCACCGCTTATCAACGTTTGAGCTTTACTCGGATTTACTGAGTATGGGAGGGCGCAGGAAACTTCTAGAGCGGATAGGTGCGGAAGCGGGTGATCCAATTGATCAATTTTTAGCCCAAATTCTTGAATATGACCGTACGAACGTCCCCTCGCTCCAAGGTTTTTTGAACTGGTTATCAAACGGCAATCATGAAATTAAGCGTGATATGGAAGCTGACGGCTCTAACAAGGTTCGTATTATGACGGTCCATGGCGCGAAAGGACTTCAGGCACCAATTGTATTCATGCCAGATACGATTAGTAAGCCAAACCAATCCCCAAAAATTGTTTGGAGTGAAAGAAGTAGCAACCAACAATTCCCGCTTTGGTCACCTAACCGGCAAGGCAACCCTCAAATGATTGAGACGTTGCGAGAAGCTGAATTGGAGATAAGAGAAAAAGAATACCTCCGGTTACTTTATGTGGCGATGACACGAGCTGAAGACCGCCTTTATATAGGAGGCTGGGGAACCCTCCCAAAGGATGAAGATTCAACTTGGTATGGAAAACTAAAAAACCGACTTAAGCCAATAGCTCGAGACGCTGATGGTGTATTACAGATCTCTTCAGACCAGGTGTTAGGACCAGATAAAAAAGACATCAGACCAATTAGAAAAAAAGATACTCAGCAATTACCTGAATGGCTTTGGGAAGACCCAAAAGAACTAACTTTTGAAACAGATCGCCTTATCCCCTCAGCACCAAATCAACTAAGTAATAATCTTTCGTTATTCGCCCCTGAAAAAACAAATAAATTTTTAAGAGGGCGTATTATCCACTCCCTTTTACAAATACTGCCTAATATTCCACCAGAAAAACGATGGAACTTAGCCAAAAAATATTTACTGGACCAGTATCCTAAACTCGACAATGAGCAAAAGGATGAATATATAACGACCGCTTTGAAAGTGATAAACTTCCCATGCCTTAGTGAAATTTTTTCGGAAAATGCCTTTGTAGAAGCACATTTGAATGGCACCGTAAAAGAGAATGGGATAGACAGAGAAGTGAGAGCTAGAGTGGACCGCCTAGTTGTTTCGGATAAAGAGGTGATTATCACTGATTTTAAAACTGATAAACAACCGCCGAAAAAGTTCGATGATATCGAAGAGAGGTATCAAAAACAGATGAATCTTTATTACAAGTTAATCAAAAAAATTTATCCAAAGCATATAATTCGTTCTATGCTAATCTGGACTGAAGGGCCGAAAATCATCGAGTTTCCAGAGGAGTATTTCAGTCAGAGTTAAATTTATTTTAATTTAAATTTAAAAAAAAAATGCTTCATGATACTCTAAAACGTGAATTGTATATTTTAAAAGTCAGAGCGGTATAGCTGGAGGTTGTCATGGCAATATTACAGGTTACAGACGAAAGTTTCCAAACGGACGTGTTAGGCGCGGATAAACCTGTACTTGTTGATTTCTGGGCTGAGTGGTGCGGGCCATGTAAGGCTATAGCTCCAGCTTTAGAGAGCTTGTCTGAAACAATGGGCAGTAAACTAACAGTTGCTAAAATCAATATCGATGATAACCCGCAGACACCGTCAACGTATAACGTCCGAGGTATACCAACATTAATTATTTTCCAGGCTGGAGAAGTAATAGCCACAAAAATCGGAGCATTGCCGCCACACAAGTTGTCAGAGTGGGTAGATGAAGCATTGGAGGCGTAGTGGCGCGGTCATACAGGTTATCAATTTCATTTAAATGAAATATTAGTTTTATTTTTGTGGGCAACCGTTTTCTCGCAAAACCGCGCCAGCTAGATAGAGGGAGCCACAGATTAGTATTCGGCGCTTTCCACTGGAGTTAGAAACTATATCACTTATCGCGAGACTGATTCCCTTTGCTGGATAGGCTCTGAGTCCGCATTCGAGTGCTGCAGTTTCTGCTTCCAATGCTGATAATGCGTTTGTTTCCCCTGGAATATCAACAGTTCTAATTGTGTCGATTATATTTGTAAAGTACTGTAAAAAATTCTGCGGGCTACGGTTTTTAAGAGCCCCAAAAATCATATGAATCGAAAATTCAGGAGATTCGGCGCGCCAGTCCGTTAATGTTGAAGCAATTGCCCTAGCGGCATCTTGGTTGTGGCCGCCATCTATCCAAATTTCCACATCCTCTAACAAGCTTTCAATTAAATTCCCCTCTTTTAATTTCTGTAATCGTGCAGGCCAATTAATATTTACTAGTCCTATGTCAATGTCTTGTGGGCTCACAGGAAATTGACCGTTTAGTAATTTAACGGAAGCCAACGCGCAGCCAGCGTTTTGAATTTGGTGATCACCTAGGAGGTTCGGTCGAGGGATGATACTACTCTCTGATCCCATCTGAAACATTAACTGATTGTTTGCTGGAGAAATGTTCCAGTCTTCGCCAAAAACATAGGCTGAGGAACCTAACTCTAAAGCGCGCCTTTTTATCACATTCAATGCTTCATTTGTCTGCGGGCCTATAATAGCTGAGACACTAGGTTTTAATATTCCTGCCTTTTCAAAAGCTATTTCATTAATTGTGTTGCCAAGAAAGTCTTGATGATCCATTGAAACAGGAGTTATTACTGAAAGCATTGGTCTCTCAATGACATTTGTCGCATCGAAGCGACCGCCTAATCCGACCTCCAATAGTAGCAAATCGGCCGGGTTGCGTGAAAATGCTAATAGTGCAGCGGCTGTAGTAATTTCAAAAAATGTAATATTTTCGCCCTCATTAGCATTTTCACATTCTATTAATACTTCCTCTAGATGAGTCTTAGATATCTGTCTTCCAGAGACAACAATTCTCTCGGTGAAACTTACTAAATGAGGTGATGTGTAAATATGGACCCTGTATCCGGCACTCCCGTATATAGCAGCCAAGGTTGCGACGGTTGATCCCTTGCCATTTGTCCCAGCAACATGGATAACGGGAGGCAACTTTTCTTCTGGGTTGCCAAGTCGGACTAATAGTTTTTTAAGTCGTGACAGCGATAGGTCTATTAACTTTGGATGGAGTGCAACAAGTCGCTCTAATATCCTATCAATTGACATTGAATATGATTTCCCAATTCAGGAGTTTGACTTTACATCCTTATTCATAAGAAGGAATAATAATGTTGAGAGTGTTTTAGGAAGATCGTGCCTTCTTATAACTAAATCAACCATTCCATGATCGAGTAAATACTCAGCGCTTTGAAATCCCTCTGGGAGTTTCTCATGTATGGTCTCTTCTATTACACGTTTACCCGCAAAACCAATAATTGCACCTGGTTCTGCAATGTGAATGTCTCCAAGCATAGCAAAAGAAGCTGTTACACCTCCCGTAGTAGGGTTGGTAAGAACAACAATAAATGGAAGTTCAGCTTCTTTAATCATCTGAGTAGCGATAATTGTTCGTGGCAGTTGCATCAAAGAGAGAATTCCTTCTTGCATTCTTGCACCCCCTGAGGATGGGAAAATGATAAGTGGTGCTTTTTTATTGATAGCCAATTCTGCTGACTGGATTATGGCGTTACCAACGGCAGAACCCATTGAACCTCCCATAAACTCAAAAGAGAATACAGCAGTGATAATTTCTAGTCCATTTAATCTGCCACATGCGAGCGATATGGCGTCCTGAAGTCCTGTTTTATTTCTAGCTTCTCTAATACGATCCAAATATTTGCGTTTATCTCTAAATTTTAGCGGATCGAGTGCTGTTTCGTCGTTTAGCGCTATCTCTTCATAGCTACCGCCGTCAAAAAGAGCCTTTAAGCGATTTTCAGAAGTAAGTGGCATGTGATAGTCGCATCGTGGGCATACTTGAAGATTTTCCTCAAGCTGCCTGTGGAATAGCATTTCATTACAACCCTTACATTTTACCCAGAAATTTTCGGGTACCTCCCTCGGTTGTACCAAAGCCTTGATTCGTGGTAGAACAGAATTAGTAATCCAGTTCATGAGATTATTTTACTCTCTCTAAAAAGTTACTTTCCTCGCACTCCGGCAGCTAGATCTCTAACTACTGACAGAGTGGTCTGAATCGTTTCAGGTTTTGCCTTTCCATCCGCGTCTAGGCTGTTTGCAATGGCATTCACAACTTCTGAACCAACGATTGCGGCGTCGGCTATTCTAGTGACTTGTTCCACATGTTCCCGTGTCTTTATACCGAACCCTACCGCGATAGGTAGTTTAGAATGTTCCTTGAGATTCTTAACTGCGCTTGTTACCAATTCTATTGGGACATCTTTGGTCCCAGTTATACCCGTTATAGATACGTAATAAATAAAGCCAGTGGCGTTTTGCAAGACAGTCTTCAAGCGTTCATTGTTTGTGGTAGGCGCAGTTAGCCTAACAAATGGCAAATTACATTCTTTTGCAGGTATACAGAGCTCATTATCTTCTTCAGGAGGGAGATCAACAACAATAAGGCCATCAGCTCCAGCCTCGACGACCTCGCTTAAAAATTTTTGTACACCGAAGTTATATATTGGATTGTAGTATCCCATTAAAATAATTGGAGTAAAATCATTTTTCACGCGGAATAGCCTTACCATATCCAGCGTTTTTTTTAATGAGCCACCAGATCCTAGAGCTCGTTTGCTTGAAGCTTGTATTGCGGGACCATCGGCCATGGGATCAGAAAATGGCATACCGAATTCTATCATATCGGCTCCTTCTTCCGGTAAGCCTTCCATAATTTTTAACGAAGTGTCAAAATCCGGGTCGCCAGCAGTAATAAAAATGCCAAGAGCTGAAGCGTTTTTTGATCTCAACTTTGCAAAAAGAGTTTTCAGACGGTCACTGGTGTATTTTGTCACAGCTTTCCCATTTTTTCTAAGAGCGGTAAGACGGCTTCGAGATCTTTATCGCCTCTACCACACATATTCATGATGATAATATGATCCTTTGGTAAAGTCTTTATCATAGTTGAAATATAAGCCAAAGCGTGGGCTGGCTCTAATGCTGGTATAATGCCCTCAAGCCTTGAACACAATGCAAATGCTTCAAGGGCCTCTTGATCTGTGGCACAAACATAATCAACCCGGCCGTTTTCAAATAGCCAAGAGTGTTCTGGCCCTATGCCAGGATAATCCAATCCAGCTGAGATAGAATGAGCTTCGGTGATTTGTCCATCCTCGTTCTGTAACAAATATGTTCTGTTGCCATGTAGAATGCCCGGGCGTCCGCCTGTTAAGGATGCAGCGTGTAGACCGGTTTCGACCCCATGCCCAGCCGCTTCTACTCCTATTATTTTTACCTCATCATCTAAAAATGGGTGAAAGAGGCCGATAGCATTTGACCCCCCCCCAATGCATGCAACTAACGTATCGGGGAGTCGACCCTCGGCTGCCATGATTTGTTCTTTTGTCTCTTCACCTATTACACACTGAAAGTCTCTGACCATTTCTGGATAAGGATGGGGCCCCGCGACTGTACCGATTATATAAAAGTGTGTCTCTGCTTTAGATACCCAGTATCTTAGTGCTTCGTTCATTGCATCTTTCAGTGTCGAAGAGCCTGACGTCACGGGATGGACCTTCGCTCCTAATAACCGCATACGGTCTACATTGGGTTTTTGCCGTTTTACGTCCTCTGCACCCATAAAAATTTCACACTCGAGGTTGAATAAGGCACAAGCCGTTGCTGTAGCAACACCGTGCTGTCCTGCACCGGTTTCGGCAATGATCTTTGTTTTACCCATCCGACGTGCTATAAGTGCTTGTCCCATTACATTATTTATCTTATGAGCGCCAGTATGATTTAACTCATCTCTTTTAAAATAAAGCTTAGCCCCATTAAAATGTTCAGTAAGTCGGTTGGCAAAGTACAGAGGGCTCGGACGGCCAATATAATGTTTTCTATAGTACTCTAATTCGCTCCAAAAACTGGGGTCATTTTTTGACGCATGCCATGCGTCACACACTTCAATTATTAGTGGCATGAGTGTTTCTGCTACATACTGACCACCAAAAGTTCCAAAATGGCCGTTTTCGTCCGGAGCATTTCTCAACGTATTTGCAATTTCTTTGTAAGACATCCAGGCTCCATAGCTAAAAGATAGAAAATTGAATACCGAAAAAATTTCAGAAGAATAAAGCTTTCGGCAATTTTATAATGTTCTGACCGTTTTCATAAATTCAATAATTTTCTGATTATTTTTTATTCCAGCCTTATCTTCTACTCCCGACGAAACATCTACCGCTTTTGCCCCTGTGGTTTGTAAAGCCTCATTAATGTTATTGATATTTAACCCTCCAGACAAAAACCAAGGTGTTGCTAGGGAAGCATTACTCAGCCAGTTCCAATTAAAGGATATACCATTTCCGCCGGGCAGTGAGTGAGCTGTATTCACTGGTGCCGCGGCATCAAAAAGCAAAAAGTCAGCAACTTTATCAAATTTCGTTACTTCTTTAAAATCTTCACGTTCTGAAATTTTTATCGCTTTAATTATCTTTTTATTAAACTTTTGTTTTATACTTATTATGTCCTCTGCTGTTTCTGAGCCATGCAATTGGAAGATGTCAGGAGCTAAATGACAAGTTATTTCCTCGAGCAATTTATCTGAGGGATTCACGACGACTGCCACAACTTTGAAATCATTGGACCGTTTCTCCATGAAACTAGAGGCAATTTCCGGTGTCAAAGATCTTGGTGACGGTGGAAAAAATACGAAACCAAGATAATCAACACCACTAGCAATTGCAGCATCTATTGCTGTTTGCGAATTCATTCCGCAGATTTTCACAGCTAACTTATTACGCATTGTGTGCCGCAACGTCTCTTACAGGTTTAGCGATTTCGGTCCGACTCTGTCGATTTTCTATACTAGACTGTCTAAGCTGTTGATCCAAGCTTTTGATCTCTTTCTTATATTTTTGCCTTTCCTTATATTTTCGCGGAAGGTTTTTCAACGATGAAAAAAGGAACCCTGATATAAAACCAAGACCTAATATTCCCAAGCATAATACGTAAACGGGAATCTCTATATAGAAATCCAAAGGCCAAAACCTGACAAGGCCAGAATGTTTATTGGATATTGCAAAAAGAACCACGGTAATTGAAAGTGTGGTGAAAAAAAATCCTTTAAGCAGCTTTAGAAGAACGCCTACCCCTGATAGCATCAAAACTCCTAAACTATGGAAGAAAGTTAGATCGTGGATTTTGGTGAGAAAACGTTTCCAAAATAAAAATGCCAGTGCTGTGAGATGTTTTACAAGAAGAAAATTTTGTCGATTTATTTAAAGACTATTTCCCGTTTCAAATGCCGGCGTACAATACAGTTGATCAACTATTTATTCCTATCCGTATGAAAAAACTAGCGATTAAGTTTTTCTCTCAACTGTTTTCCGGTCTTAAAGAAAGGAACAAACTTCTCGGTTACGGGGACTGAGTCTCCCGTTCGAGGATTGCGACCTGTTCGTGCACCACGTTTTTTCGTTGCAAAAGCCCCAAAACCCCGTAGTTCCACTCGGTTCCCACATTCAAGAGCATATGCAATTTCCTCAAAAATAGTTGCCACGAGTATCTCAATGTCTCTTTGATATAAATGAGGGTTAGCTTCGGATAACTTTAGAATTAGTTCTGACTTCGTCATTTCGCAAAGACCTAATCTTAATTTTTAAAATTTTATGTTAACGCAATTTTACATAACACTCCATAAGTAAACCCTTTCAATGCTGGGCAGTCATGTTATTTACCGCCACTAAGACTGCAAAAGTTATAGTTTCAAGCAACATCTATAATAGCGGATGAAAGCTCATAATAAAACTCGTAATATCCAGTAGCTGTTCCTAATTCTCGGCGTTTTGGTCTTCTTCTTTTTGTCTCAATGCTGCGCCAAGAATATCTCCCAAACTAGCCCCACTATCAGAGGATCCATATTCCGCCATAGCTTTCTTCTCTTCCTCTATTTCCCTGGCTTTTACAGACAGCGTGACTTTACGATTTTTTTGATCAATCTGTGTGACTTTGGCATCAACTTTCTCCCCAACCGCAAAACGGTCAGCGCGCTGCTCTGACCTATCTCGCGATAATTCCGATTTTCTAATAAATCCAGCCATATTGTCACCCACAGTCACTTCAATTCCAGTATCCAACAGCTTTGTGACGGTGGTCGTAACTATGATGCCTTTACGAATTGTGGCAGCACCGGTTGTAAAAGGGTCTTCTGTAAGTTGTTTAATCCCCAAAGAAATTCTTTCTTTTTCCGGATCGATATCCAAAACCTTTGCTTTTACATTTTCGCCCTTCAAGTAATCGTTAATGGCTTCTTCGCCAGGTCGTTCCCAATCAAGATCAGAAAAGTGCGCCATCCCATCAATTTCACCCGCAAGGCCTATAAATAGGCCGAACTCAGTAATATTTTTGATTTCACCCTCAATCTCGGACCCAACAGGATGATTTTTTTGAAACTCGTCCCACGGATTCGGCAAACATTGCTTTAGTCCGAGTGAAATGCGCCTTTTTGAGGCATCAACGTCTAAAACGACGATTTCCACCTCTTGGCTTGTAGAAACGATTTTACCAGGATGAACATTTTTCTTAGTCCAACTCATCTCTGAGACATGAACCAGCCCTTCAATTCCTGGCTCCAGCTCTACAAAAGCTCCATAATCTGTTATATTTGTTACCCTCCCGCTAAATCGAGATTCTATGGGATATTTTGTATCCACATTACTCCACGGGTCGTCCTCAAGTTGTTTCATACCAAGAGATATTCTCTGCGTTTCAGCATTGAACCGTATGACCTGAACATCAACAGACTGCCCTATGGTAAGTGCTTCGCTTGGGTGGTTAATTCGTCGCCACGCTATGTCTGTCACGTGAAGTAGCCCGTCAACTCCGCCGAGATCAACAAACGCTCCATAGTCCGTTATGTTTTTAACGACACCTTGCAGGGTCTGCCCCTCTTGCAAATTAGCAACAAGTTCCGAACGGGCTTCGGTGCGACTTTCTTCTAGGACAGCCCTTCGGGAAACGACGATGTTTCCCCGTCTTCGATCCATCTTTAAAATTAAAAATGGTTGAGAAATTCCCAGTAAGTGGGCTATATCTTTTACAGGTCGAATATCTACCTGACTGCCTGGGAGGAAGGCAGTTGCACCTGCTAGATCTACCGTGAAACCTCCTTTAACGCGGCCAAATATGGTGCCATCGACCCTCTCTTGAGCTTCAAATGCTCTTTCTAAGATAACCCAAGCTTCTTCTCTCCGAGCCTTTTCTCGGCTCAGCATCGCCTCTCCGTTTCGGTCCTCCATTCTCTCAACGTAGACTTCAACAAGATCGCCAGCTTTCAAGCCGTGTTCCTGACCCGGTGAAGTGAATTCTCTTAGCGCAACACGCCCTTCAGACTTAAGCCCTACATCGATAAGTGCACTGTCACCCTCTATTGATACTATGGTGCCCTTAACGACACTTCCCTCAATACTTACTTCGTTTCCAAAGGACTCGCTTAATAGAGCCTCAAATTCATCCAGAGCGCTCTCGCGCATATCTACGTCAGTCATAATAACTCCTTGGAAGGCCTTTCCACGGCGGGTTTGTAAGCCATGAAAGTTGGTTTAAGTGGGAGCTAGGCAAAACACTGTAGATAGTAAGGTTCAGCGTCTTTATAACCTAATTGCTCGTCTATGATTAGGCTACGCCTTCCTGATTAGCCATGCCACTTGTGGTTGCAATTGCCGGTTGTACTTGACAAATAACCGACGGTTCAAAAACGTTGGGACAAAATCCAATCCTTAGCCGTATTAAAACTTACATCAATGCTTTTATTCGATGTATCAATTACCATCGACTCTGACGTAACCATTAACGGGGCATCTTTTCTATTTGTATCGCGTTCGTCCCGAGAACGCATTTCGTTAAAAACATCACAGTATATAACGGTCGGATCACTTTGAAGCAACTCTTTCCAACGTCTTTTTGCCCTTATTTTTAAATCGGCTATTATAAAAATCTTGAAATCAGCGTCAGGGCAAACAACTGTGCCAATATCACGTCCGTCTAAAATCGCTCCATCCTTACTTGGATCAGGATTTTGTGCAAATCTTCTTTGGCGGTCGAGCAGCTCTTGACGTACACTAGGAATAGCAGCAATTTTTGATGCTAGGTCAGAAACCGCTCGCGTCCTTATGCCGGTGTGATCAATAGAGGCGATGGATACTTGCCGAGCCACGTTCTTTGCAGATCGTATGTCTTTCTCGTTCAGCCCGTCATTCAGCATTTTTAAGGCTACAGCGCGATACAAGATCCCCGTGTCTAGATAACTAAGATTAAAATATTCTGCGAGTCTTTTGGCAATTGTTCCTTTCCCGGATGCGGCGGGTCCATCTATTGCTACAATAAAACTCACTAGTCCGTTCCTGTGTTGCTGAAATTTAGGTTTGCTCCCAATGACGCCATCGTTTCTACGAAAAATGGAAAGCTAGTATCAATTGTGGCGCCGTCATCAATAATAATTGGATCTTTGGCATTCAGTCCCAATATTAAGAACGACATTGCTATTCTATGATCTAATTGAGTTTGGATTAGGGCGCCTCCGTCAATTCGACCGCCAGTTCCATGCACTGTTAAGCTGTCGGAAGTTTCTTCTACTTTTATACCGCAGGCTTTAAGCCCGATGGCCATTGCGGCTAACCTATCACTTTCCTTTACGCGCAGTTCTTGCAAGCCGAGCATTCTCGTTGTTCCAGATGCACAGGCAGCCGCAACCGCTAGAATTGGATACTCGTCTATCATCCTAGGTGCTATGCTAGCTGGGACCGTCACTCCCTTGAGTTTGCTAGTTTCGACTATAATATCCGCTATTGGCTCACCCACCCCATCGTGTTTTTGTATCAATTCGGTTTTTGCTCCCATTTCATTCAAGATTTCGAATAATCCAAAACGCAAGGGATTAATTCCAACATTTTTAATTTTGACACGCGAGTCTTCAGTTAAGATGCCTGCAACCATAGCGAATGCAGCAGATGAAGGATCGCCAGGAACGAGTATATCTTGCCCC